>Ga0163144_10021636_pt1 | contig 12776 bp, 6 predicted proteins | sample OliLak19BULKMAT1_FD_123175 | JGI IMG/M metagenome (GOLD analysis project Ga0163144, IMG submission 123175) | Freshwater microbial mat bacterial communities from Lake Vanda, McMurdo Dry Valleys, Antarctica - Oligotrophic Lake LV.19.BULKMAT1 | ecosystem: Environmental > Aquatic > Freshwater > Lake...
ATATTTCATGCTTTCTGCGTCCTTTTTCCGGCGTTTGTCGGCGGACAGGCGGTGAGCTTGCGTGAGCGTGCGTCCTATGCGGGCTAAAAGCAAAACCGCTTGGGGTTTTGCACTTAGCCCGGAGAGCCAAAACGGTTGAATAGGTAGACTTGATCCGAGCACACCGTGTAGGGTTGCTGGCGAGTAGAGCATGAAATATCCGGGCTAACCTTGCCACCGCGACGCGGCGCGCTCAAATCCCGCCATGCCCCCCTCCCCGCTCCGGCACGCGGCCGCCGTCGTCGTTCGTCTCGCCCTGCTTTCGTTCACGGCCCTGTCACTGGCCACGGCCGCCGACCGGCCGCCCAATGTGGTCATCATTTTCTGCGACGATCTCGGCTACGGCGATCTCGGCAGCTACGGCCATCCGTCGATCCGCACGCCGCAGCTCGATCGCATGGCCGCGGAAGGGTTGCGCTTCACCGATTTCTACTCGGCGGATTCGGTGTGCTCGCCGAGCCGCTCCGCCCTGCTCACCGGCCGGCTGCCCGCGCGCACCGGCATGTATGGCGACCAGCGGCGCGTGCTGTTTCCCAATTCCACCGGCGGACTGCCGGCCGCCGAGCTCACGATCGCGAAGGCGCTGAAGGCGCGCGGCTATGCGACCGCCATCATCGGCAAATGGCACCTCGGCTTCCAGCCGGAGTTCTCGCCGCTGCGCCACGGCTTCGACCGCTATTACGGACTGCCCTACTCCAACGACATGGACCGCACGCCCCAGGCGCCGAAGGGTCGCCCGGCCTTCCTGCAACCGAAATCTGAATACTGGAACGTGCCGCTGCGCGCCGGCGACGAAATCGCCGAGCGGCCCGCCGATCAAACCACGCTCACCCGCCGCTACACCGACGAGGCCGTGCGCTTCATCCGCGAGAAGAAGGCGCAGCCGTTTCTCCTCTATTTCCCGCACACGTTTCCGCATGTGCCGCTCTTCGCCTCGCCGGAATTCCGGGGGAAGAGCGCCCGCGGCCTCTATGGTGACGTGGTGGAGGAGCTCGACGCGAGCGTCGGCCGCGTCCTCGCGACGCTGCGCGCCGAGGGCCTCGCGGAGAACACGCTCGTCGTCTTCACCAGCGACAACGGCCCCTGGCTCACGCAATCCGAGCAGGGCGGCTCCGCCGGCCTGCTCCGCGAAGGCAAGGGCTGCACTTTCGAGGGCGGCATGCGCGTGCCCGCGATCGCGTGGTGGCCCGGCCGTATCAAGGCCGGCATGACAACCAGCGCCCTCGCCACCACCCTGGACCTCTTTCCGACCGCGCTCGCCCTGGCGGGCGCGCCGCTGCCGGCCGATCGGCCGCTCGACGGCGTGGACCTGCGGCCGCTCCTCTTCGGCACCGGTCCAAGTCCGCGCGACACCGTTTACTTCTACCGCGGCTCGTCGCTCTTCGCCGTGCGCCACGGCGCGTTCAAGGCCCACTTCATCACGCAGTCCGCCTACGGGCCCGACAAGCCGCAGACCCACGAGACGCCCGAGCTCTACCATCTCGCGATCGATCCATCGGAAAAATACAATGTCGCCGCGAAACACCCCGAAGCCCTCGCGACCATCGCGGCCGTCGTCGAACGCCACCGCGCAGGTCTGAAGATCGCGCCGTCGATCTTCGACGTCGACGGTGCGCGCCGCTAGCGCAGTTAAGCCGTGACCCGGCGAACGGGCGAGGCGTCATGGTCAGCCGTCGGGGTAGCGGAACGGCTTCTCGTTCCGTGACGGAGCCGAAGCGGCTCCGCTACAAAATCAGTCTCTTCTTGAACGCAAAATGGCCCAGGCCGATCAGCCTCGCGTCACAGTCCACGAGCCGCTCGACGGCGTCTCGTTAATCGTCTTGTAGGTGCCGCTCAATTTTTCACCGACGAGTTCGCCGGTGAGATGACTTTCGCCCGAGGAACCATCAATCGCCCAGGTGAAGATCAGGAGCAGCTTCGTGCCCTCGACCTGCACGGATTTCGTCTTCGTGGGCACCTCGGTGTTCTCGAAGGTGAACGAAGCCTCCGCCGTCCACTGCCCGCCGGCCTCCTGCTTCAGCGCGATGCGCAGTGTTCCGCCGGTGGATTCGGGCCCCTTCCACGTTCCGGCATATTTGCCGGTAATCGCCGATGCCGCAGCGGCGATGGGCGGCACGGCAGGTTTGTCCGCCGCGACGACCGAAGACCCGGCGCCGAGCAGGAGCACGAACAAGGCGGAGGTGAGCGTAGTTTTCATGAACTGGATGAAGCGTTTGAAACGGCGACAGCGACTGCGTTCAAGGGAAGTCCTTGAACCACGCGAGCTGCGGCCAGGGGCCTTCGGCGTTTTTCTGCGGCGCGCCGGGCGTGGAGCGGCCGCGCTCGATCTCCGCACGCAGGATACGGCCGAGCCGCTGCACGACCTCCGGGTGCTTCGCCGCGAGGTTGTTCTTCTCCGCGAGATCCGCCGCGAGATCGTAGAGTTGATAGGGCGGGAATTGCGCGAGGTCGGCCTTCTCGACCTTGAGCCACGGACTCGGCGCCGGCGTGGGATGACTCCAACCGCCGGAGCCCGGCCACAGGATCAATTTCCACTTACCCTCGCGGATCGCGAAGCGGCCCTCACCGCTGTGATTCACCAGGGTCGTGCGTGCGGTCGGCTTCTCACCGCGGAGCACGGAGAGAAAGCTCACGCTGTCCTCCGCCACCTCCGCCGCCACCGCGGCGCCGAGGATGTCGGCGCACGTGGCAAAGAGATCGAGCTGTCCGACCAGCGCCAAACTCGTCGCGCCCGGGCGCGCCACCGCCGGCCAGCGCGCGATGAACGGCACGCGATGGCCGCCCTCGAACACATCCGCCTTCACGCCGCGCAGGCCGTTGCTCGGGTCGTGGCCGAGCTTCTGCAAGCCGTCGAGGCCGCCGGGCGGCGCGAAGCCGTTGTCAGCGGTGAATATCACGAGCGTGTTGTCCGCCATCCCGTGGCGGTCGAGCGTGGCCAGCAAGCGGCCAACGTCGGCGTCGAGCTGCGCCACGAAATCGCCGTAGGGCGTCGTCCGCGTCTTCCCGTCGAACTCGCCCGTCGGCAGCACGGGCGTGTGCGGCGACGCGAACGGCAGGTAGAGGAAGAATGGCTTCCCGTCGCGCGCGGCCGCGCGGGCATCGAGAAAGGCGATCGCTTCGTCGGTGAAGCGCGTCTGCACGGCGTCCATCTTGAAATCGTCTGCGATCGGTCCGCCACGCCAGAGCTTCGGCGCGGGGCTGTCGCCGATCGTCGCCGTGGGCACGCGCGTCGCGCGGTCGTCGCGCAGCCACACGTAGGGCGGCATGTCGAGCGAGGCGCTGATGCCGAAGAACCGATCGAACCCGCGCGCGATCGGGCCGCCGGCGAACGGCTGCGCGAAGTCGACGTTCTCGAGCTGCGGGCCGGTGCGCACCCAGTCGAGGCCGAGATGCCATTTGCCCACGACCGCGGTCGCATAGCCCTGCCCGCGGAGGAAGGCCGCGATCGTCGGCCGTCCGGGCTCGATCAGCGGCGCATGATAGCCCTGCAGCACGCCCTGCTTCAGCCGGCTGCGCCACGCGTAGCGGCCGGTGAGGAACGCATAACGGCTCGGCGTGCAGAGGGCCGAGGCGGAGTGCGCATCGGTAAACCGGATACCCTGCTGCGCGAGCCGGTCGAGCTGCGGTGTGCGCCAGGCGCTGCGTGGATTGTAGCACGACACGTCGCCCACGCCCATGTCGTCGGCGAGGAGGAAGAGGACGTTGGGCTTGCTCGCCGCGGCGTGAAGCGGAGCCCCGAGACAAATCAGCCCCAAGAACGCACAAAAGCGATTCCGCGTGGCGGTGAAAATCCTCCGGGCGCTCATCGGCGCCACGCCGGGTTGCCGCGGAACGGACGTTTTTTGGGGCATTTTTGCGGCCATAAATTCTCAGCCGATGTTCAGGGTGAACTCGAACGGCGTCTCCCCTGTGAGATAGACGCTTTGCCCATCCCACTTCGGCACGGCGCCGCGCACCTGGGTGTAGGTGTGCTCGGCGCGGCCGGGGCCAAACTCGATCGTGTCCGCGCCCACGCTGTAGCGGCCCGTGCCGTGCTCGAGGAGAAACGCGTCCTTCACCCCGGCGACGGGCTTCACCCCCTCGAGCTTGCCGCCGTGGCGAAACGCCAGCTCGATCGCCACCGGCACGTGGTCGGTGCCGCGAATCGAGAAGGCGAGCGCGAATCTCCCGGCGGCCTCCGTCACCTCGACGACGGAGGTGAGCACGCAGACGTTGCTGCGCGCGCGGAAGGCCTTGCTGTTCGGCGCGAGCGTGCCGTTGGGCGCCATCTTCACGTGATCACCATCGGCGATTTGGTCTTTCGTCAGCGGCTGAAAATACGGCCCGTCGAGTTCCTGCCGCAGCCCGTAGCGGCCCTCGCGCACCTCGAGTGCGACGCCCTCGAACTGGCCTTTGCCAAAAAACGCGCTCGCGCACCGCACCGCCTCGAGCGCCGCCCCGCCTTTGCGGAACGAGAAGAGCGTGGAATTGCCCGCCAGGATCGTGCCGCTCGCGCTGCCCCGGCGGATCCGCGCGAGGCTCGAATGGGAAAACACCTTCGCGTAATCCGTCGGCAACGGCGCAGTCGGCGGGAGCGGACGCGCGAAATCCGGCTCGGTGAGATAAACCGCGAGCTCGCCCGGATGGCGCGGCGCGACGCTGCGCTCGATCTGCCGCACCATCGCGGCAAAGCGGCCGTTGCCATCGCGCAACGCCAGCGTGCGATACGCATAGTAGTAGCGCGCCATGCTGCCCCGCGTGTAGCGGTCCTGGCGCTTCGATGCCTCCGTGACCACCTCGCCATCCGGATGCACGTAATAGAGCGTCATCTCCAGGTTCTTCCGCACCGGCTCGAGCAGCGCAGGCCGGTCCAGGAGGCGCGCGACCGTGAGCAGCGCGCGGTCGACGATCGGCGAGTAGACGGTCGTGCTCTTCTCCGTGTATTGGCCGTCGGGATCCAGGTCGATGCCCTCGGCCAGCCACTGCTCGATCCGCGCGACGTATCGGGAATCTGGAAACAGCGTGTTCACCCACGCCAGCGCCGCACACATGACCCAGCGGTGGTTCGGCGTGTGCACGCCGCCGGTGACGAGCGCCTCGCCGGCGCGCGTGATGAATTCTCCCAGCTCGACCGCGACGGCGGCGATCGCCGGCACGGGACTGGCCCGGAGCAGGGTGCATGCCGGGCACGAGCCCTCGAGGATGAAGGCGAGATCGGGCGGCGAGTGGAAGTTAGTCGCGTAGTAATCGACCGTGCCGTCGTCGTGTTGGGCGCGCAGCATGGTGCGGATGCCGGCGAGCATCGGCTCGACGAGCTCGGTCGACCGGAAATACTTCGAGCCCGGCGCGCAGGCCGCGGCGGCCAGCGCGGCGACGAAGCCGTTGGTGCCGGCGACGGTGAAGATCCCGAATTCGTTCGCGATCCCGCCGAGGCCGCGGTGGCCGGCGCGACGCTCCTGCTTCGCCAGCAGCCCGGGGATCTGATCGTCGTGCGCGCGGATGATCGCGCGGAGAGCGTCATCCGCCGGCGTATCGGCGGCGGATAGACGCGAGCCGATGGCGGCGAGCGAAGTGGCGGCGGCGGACGAGAGGAGAAACTGGCGGCGATGCATGAAGGGGGGAGCGCACGGGTGCTGCGCGACACGAGCATTTCCCGAATTGGACAGGATTAACAGGATTTACAGGATTCAATTCCGGACAGTCGAAAGGGACGATGGATCCCCATCCTGTGAATCCTGTTAATCCTGTCCAAGAAAAGAAGGCCCGCGACCGCCTCCATGCTCCACATCCATCGTGAGGATGAACTCGCGGCCGGCCTGGCGGCCGAAGTTGCGCGGGGAGCCGTCGGCGAAGGTGCGGGTGAGAAAGACGCGGCGGGTGTTGAACACGTTGTTGGCGTTGAGCTGCACGCGCCAGGCGGTGTGGCCGAAGCCGCGGAAGCGGTAGTTCGCCATCAGGCCGGTGATGACGTAGTGCTCCGACTCATACGCCCGATCGCGGTCGATGCGCACCCGGCCCTTGGCATCGATCTTGTTGGCGAAGCCGACGACCGACGGCCCGCGGTAGCGGAAGTTTGCGCTAAGCGTGGTGCCCTTCAGCCGACCCGTGGTGAAGCTGCGCGTCGCGACCAGATTCGAGCGCCAGGTCTGGGAGTTGCCGCCGGGATTGCCCAGGCTCGCCAGCACGTCGTCGATCGGACCCTGAATCAGCGAATTGTAGGCGGCCTCCACCGTCTGGTTGTTGAGATGGGTCGCGGTGGACCAGTTGCCCCGGTAGTTGCGCCAGGTGGCGAGCCGGGCCTCGAGGTAGTCCCAGGTCGGCTCGGTGGAGAGGTCGTCGACCTTTGTCTGGGTGCGGCCGAGGTTCCAGAACAGGCGCCAGTTCGGCGCGGGATTGAAGGTCACGTCGACCTCGATGCCCTTGCTGTTGCGGTCGCCGGGCAGCCGGAAATTGCCGGCCACCGGATTGAGCTCTTCGCGGAAGAGCGGGTTGATCGCGTAGGTGGGATCGTTGACGAGCAACTGCTGCTCGAAATTGATCAGGTTCGTCCGCAGTCCGCTGTCGGCGAGGGTGATGTTCCGGTTGAGGGAATTGAAGTAATTCACCTTCAGATTGAGCCGATCCTCCAGCAGCCGGAGGCGGATGCTGTATTCATGCGATTCGCCATAGGGCGGCTCGACCACGGCGCCGGTCACATCGCGGACGACCGCGACTTCGTTGAGCGAGGCGTTGCGCGAAAAATCGTAACCGAACGACACCCACTTCCCGAATCGCGGCGGCCGTGCGATGAAGCCGTAGTTCACGCGCGTGGCGGAGCGATACGGCGTCCAGACCGAGGGCGGCTCGGTGCCGCGAAACTTGTCATAGGCACGGAAGCCCGTGCCGAGCGGATTCGCGGCGGTGAACGGCGTCTCGGCGAGAATCGGTTGAAACGAGCCGAAGTTGGAATTGCGCACGCGATCGTAGCGCACGCCGACATTGGCCACGAGATGGTTGCGCAGGAACACGCTCGAGGTGCTCGCCGCGAGCGAGCCACGCTGGAGGTGGTTCGCCGAGGGCGCCGTGCCGACGTCGCCGATGGGATTCTCGAAGGCGCTCACCGCGAAGCGCTGGCCATTCGCCATCGGGAAATACATCGTCTCCATGAGGTCGCCATAGGGGGTGGGCGCCGCGATGCCATACTCGCGCGGATCGCTGGTGCTGCCGAACGGCGGCAGGTAATAGCGCAGGTGCAACGCCCGCTCCGGCACGAGCGGGTTGTTCTGCGCGGCCACGGATAGGAAGCTCGGTTTGCCGATGATCAGATTCCGGAGCTGCGCGAGGGTGTAGGTGGCGGAGTCCTCGTAACTGGAGAAAAAGCCGAGCCGGTGGCGGCCGAGGTGGCGCGTCCAGCCCGCGTGGCGCGTCGGATCCCACTCGTGCGTGAGCACCGCGCGCGCCTGATGCACGGTGAAGTCCGCCCAGTTGCCCTGTCCGGCCGAGTTGTTCGATTCGATGAACGGCCGGCCGTAGAGCGGGTTCGCCGTCACGCCGTCCGGCAGGAAGCGGTTGATGTCCACGTGGACATCGTAGGCGTTGTTGGCGAAGAGCTGGGCGGTCTGGTTGCGGTAGAACTCATAGGAGTAACCAAGCTCCAGATACGTGGCGCGGGCCAGCCGCTGCTCGATCGTGCCGGTGACATTGCGGCTGCGCCGGAAATTGTAGCGCGACCAGGCCGCGGTGTTCGTATTCCACGGCAGGCCGGGATCGAGCAGCGTCTGCGTGTTGCCGGCGGCGCCCGCGCCATCGGCGATGTTGACGACGACGGTGTTGCGCACGTCCTGCAGCCCCGAGAACGAGGGCACGGAATTGTTGGGGAAGACGAACAGCGCCGGCTTGGTGCTGAAACCATAGTTGCGCACCGTGCCGTCACCGAGCTGGAAGCTCGGGGCGGCGGGGCGGCCCGCGGTGGCGGCGGTGGCGGCCCGGTTGCCATACGCCTGCGGCACGCCGGCGCGCTGCGAGGCGAGCCAGTGCAGGTAGCCGTTGTCGCGCGCCATGGTGGTGGGCGGACGGCCGTCGCGGCGGTGGACATACTCGCCCTCGACCCGGAGGGTCGTGTTCTTGAAAGGCTGATACGTCGTGGTGACGAAGGCGCGGCGGTTGTCGTCGTAGCCCGGCTGGATGTAATACTCCTTGTTCTCGCGCAGGACGATGATCCGAGCGGCCAGTTTCTTCGGCAGGAGCACCTGGCTGATATCGAACACCGTGCGCTCGGAGCCGTAGCTGTCGCCGCGCAGGGACAGCTTCTGCCGGTTGCGCATGAGGTGGGCGCGGGCCGAGGAGCTTTCGGCGGTGCCGGCGGCGCCGCCGAGGCCGAACTGCACGGCATTGGCGCCACTCACGAGGCTGAAGCGCTCGGTGTTGTAGGAGTCGGGCTCGATCGTGGTGCGGAAATAATTGCGCGTCTTGTCGACGTTGCCGAGGCCGCGCGAGTTGCCGGAATCGTCCGCGATGTTGCGCGAACCGGGGCGCGAGTCGCCGTTGCCATTGACGTTGTCGTAGTAGGTCTGGGTCGTCGCCGAGAAGAGGAAGGCCTCGTCGGTCGTGGTGGCGCCGATGTCGTCGAGAAACTCCTTGGTGAACACCGCGACCTGCCCGGCGACATCCGCCAGATCGATGCGGCCGCGACCGCCCTGCAGGACGGCGGTGGACTTGTAGCCCTGTTCGCTCTCGGGGCCGACTTCGAAGGGCGAGAGGACGATTGGGTCCTCCTTGGTGGGCGTGGCAGTGGGGGTGGTGGAGCGGCCGGGCGCAACTTGGGCCGGCAGGCTCGCGGCGAGCGCGAACGCCAGCGGCGCCAGCAACCACGGCGGGGTAGTCCGTCGGTTCATGGGGGGTGGGGATGGTTGGGGCCGGCCGGGGCCGGCGCCCGGCACAGTGGCGCTGATTTTCGGCGCGGGGCCAAGGGCAAATTTGCCAACCAGCGGCGCCGCCCCGCGGGGATGGCGACGCTGGGTATGCAATAACAGGATACACCGGGCGCGGCCGGGCCGGATTTGCGCTTGTCGCCCGGGGGCGGGTCGGTTGTCCTGAGCCCGGCCGACTCCACCCCTGATTCGGCCGCACCGGCAAACCCCTGACCCGCCTCTCGCCATGAATACCCCGCATCGTGTCGCCGCGGCCGGCGTGGCCGCCAGCCTGCTGCTCTTCGCGCACCGTCCGCTCACCGCCCAGGTCGCCGCCCCGCCGCCCGCCACCGCGCCGGCCGCCGCCCCGACCGCTTCGCCCCCGCCCTCGGAGGTCATCGAGCTGAGCCCGTTCACCGTGAACACCAATCGTGACCTCGGTTACTCGGCCGAAAACACCCTCGCGGGCAGCCGGCTCAACACCGCCCTCCGCGACACCGCGGGCTCGGTGTCGGTATTCACCAAGGAGTTTCTCGACGACCTCGCCATCACCGACCTCCGCGAATTGGTGCAGTATTCGGTCAACTCCGAGATCAGCTCCAACGAGAACCAGGCCGGCAGCGGGCAGAATCCGGTCGTCAACGCGCAGAGCCTCACTCCCCTGATCCTGATCCGCGGCGCGGCCGCCAGCCTCGGGATGGACTACTTCACGAGCATCACGCCCACCGATCCCTATCGCGTGGGGCGGTATGAAGACAGCCGCGGCCCCAACAGCATCCTCTTCGGCTTGGGCGCGCCCGGCGGCCTGCTCAACGAGTCCTCGAAAATCGCGAGCACGCTGCGCACCAGCGCCCAAGTGCGCTACGGCACCGGCTCGTTCGATCGGCATCGGCTCGAGCTCGACGCCAACCAGGTGCTGCGGAAGGACCGGCTGGCGGTGTCCATGGCCGGCCTGCTGCAGCAGAACGGCGGCTGGCGCGCGTTCGATTTCCAGGACAAGAAGCGCATCTTCGCCTCGATCACCGGCCGCCCCACCCGCTCAATCAAGGTGACGGCGATGGGCGAGGTGGGCCGCGACATCAACGCTGTCATTCGCTCCACCGTCGAGACGGACGAGACGCTCGCGTGGCTGGACAACCGCGACGCGCGGGGCGTCGCGGCGGTGACGTTTGCGCCGAACAACACCCTCCCGACCGCGGCGATGATGGCGCTGGGCGTGACGGGGCGCGAGGTCGCCGCCACCGGCAACAACCGCCGCGCCATCTTCATCGAAAACGACGGCACGATCTTCGACGCCCGCGGGACCTTTCTCTCGGGCACTTATAACAACGCATCGGTGCGCGCACCCGACGGCTCGCCGGGCGTCACCGCGTCGGCCCTCAAGGTGCGCCTGCCCGGGCGATATCCGGAAAACGTCAACGCCGCCGGGCCCGGGATGACGCGCGAGCAGTCCATCCGAAACTACACGATCACGGCCGACTGGCAGGCCACGCGCGACCTGGCCTTCAATCTCGCGCACAATTACCAATACTCGAAGGCGAGCGTCATCCTGATGGTCGGCACCGATCCGACGCTGCGCGGCGATCCGAACCGCACGCTGGGCGTCAACGGCGCCCCGAATCCCTACGCCGGCCGGCTCTATTTCGACGGCAACTGGCGCAACGACGTCCACCTCGGCAACACGCAGGAAACCCGCCTTTCCGCATCGTATACCCTTAACCCCAAGTCGAAGTGGTTCGGCCGCCACCGCTTCGCCGCGATGGTCTCGCGCACCGAGCAGTTCGACACGCGTTCGAACTCGTGGCTGGCCTTCGCCGGCCGCCCCTACAACGCCGTGGTCCAAAATCCGAACAACCGGATCACGGTGCGCAATTACATCACTGAGGGGAGCTGGGCCACGTATCGCGTGGGCGACTGGCGTTCGCTGCCCAAGACGATCCCGTTTGACGGCCGCAGCTACGGGCTCGTCTGGGGACGCGAAGTCGCGGGACCGAACAACGGCGGCGGCGAGCAGGAATCGAAAACGGGGCTCGGCGTGGTGCAGAGCCATTTCCTCGACGGCAAACTGGTCACGACCTTCGGCTACCGGAAGGACAAGGTCGACCTGCTCGAGCTCGGATTCTACCAGGACCCGTTGATCGGCGATGTCGTCGACCGGGATCGCAGCAAGGGGAAGTCCACGAGCGCGAGCGGCTTCACGGGCACGGCGGGATTCGTCTATCACGTGCTCCCCTGGGTGTCGCTGATCGCGAATCAATCCTCGAACCAGGGCCTGCCCTCGTTCGTGCGAAAGGTTTTTCCCGATGGCAACCTGGCGCCGCCGACCAAGGGCAAGGGCGAGGACTACGGACTCGGACTCGACCTGCTCGGCGGTCGCCTGAACGCCAAGACGGTCTACTTCAAGTCCACGGAGCAGGGTCGGATCACGACGAACGGCTTCGCCGGATCCGCGGGCAGAAATACGCGCGTTTCGGATGCGCTGGCCGGCGCGCTGGTGGGCAACGGCCTCCCGTATTCGCAAAGCACATGGCAGCCGGTCTACAGCGCGCTGAATCCGCCAGCCACCGCGGCGTCCTCGGACTCCGAGTCCACGGGCTACGAGACGCGCATCACGGCGAACCTCACGCGCAACTGGCGCTTCGTAGCGAACTACTCCTATACCGATTTCGTCCGCAAGAATGTGGGCGCGGAGATCGCGGCGTGGTATGGCTTGAAAGAGGCCGAAGGACGTCTCGTGCAAGGCGTGCGCCAGGATGCGACGGGGCGCTTCGTGGTCGACCCGAGCGCCTACGTGGCCGGGAAAACGGTGGCCAAGTGGGTTGAGCTGGGCGGCTCGCACCCCGCCGGAAATATCTCCGTTTTGACGACCTCGAACGGCCAGACGATCGCGCAGGAAATTTTCAACCTGGTCGACGTGTTGAATGGCGAGCGCGACGAAGAAGAGAAGCGTTGGGGCTTGCGCCCGCACAAAGTCAGCCTGTTCACGGCCTATGATATCAAGGAAGGTCGCTTCAAGGGCTTCACCGTCGGTGGCGGCTGGCGCTGGCGTTCGCCCAACGTCATCGGCTCGGATTCGAAGGACAACGAGATCACCGGTAAAGCGATCGTCGCGAACGACATGATGCTCGCCTACACCCGGAAATTCGAGCGGCTGCCGGGGCGTGTGCGCTTCCAGCTCAATATCTCGAACGTGCTCGATAATACCGACATTCTCCCGGTGCGCATCGCCACAGGCGCGGCGGCGCCCGACGGCTACACGGTGCCCGGCGGCCGCGGCCTCGGCTACAGTCGCTACGATCTGGTGGCGCCGCGCGAGTTTCGCTTTACGACGACCTGGTCGTATTGACGCGTGCGCCCCTCGCGTATCACACCGGCTGATCGCGGCCGCAACGCCTGCCGATGCCGGCGCGGTTCAGGCGCAACCGGACGCGGGCGCCGCGATTGATCAGCGCGATCTGTCGGGCAGGACGGTCTTGATGCACGCCGCCGCGCAGGGCGCTGTGCCCGTCGCGGCGCTTCTGCTCGAGCGCGGCGCGGCGGTCGATGCCGCGCAGCTTCCCGGCGGGCCTGGCGCATCGTCAGGATCGCGAGGGCCTAGCCCGGATATTTCATGCTCTACTCGCGAGCGACCCTACACGGTGTGCTCGGATCAAGTCTACAGATTCAACCGTTTTGGCTATGCGGGCTAAGCGGATGGATGGACGGGCTGCGGCGATGGGCCCTGACGAATCTCGGGGCCGTTTCATTTTCATTCGTAACTACTCAGGTGACTACTTTCACCTTGGGTCGCCGGAATTTTCGACCACTCATGCACACTGATGAAAGGGAATGGTTGGGAATCAGAAGGTTTTCGCCTGCTCGATTTCTGAC
>Ga0163144_10021638_pt1 | contig 12775 bp, 11 predicted proteins | sample OliLak19BULKMAT1_FD_123175 | JGI IMG/M metagenome (GOLD analysis project Ga0163144, IMG submission 123175) | Freshwater microbial mat bacterial communities from Lake Vanda, McMurdo Dry Valleys, Antarctica - Oligotrophic Lake LV.19.BULKMAT1 | ecosystem: Environmental > Aquatic > Freshwater >...
AAGCCGCCGCACGCGAGGTAGGCGCCGATCGCTTCGTGCGCAAGCCGTACGAGCAGGCGGCACTGATGAAGACCGTCATGGCCGTCTGCGCGGGCCGTCGTTCGCCTTGACACCATTTCCGCGTCCTGCTATCATGAGATCGACGTCGCCATTCTTCCTCAGGAGACCCCCCCCGATGGCCGAGATCCAGCTCACCGACGACACCTTCGACAAGGAAGTTCTCGAGTCCGCCCAGCCCGTGCTGGTCGACTTCTGGGCTCCGTGGTGCGGTCCGTGCCGGATGCTGACTCCGATCATCGAGGAGATCGCCAAGGAATACGCGGGCAAGGTCAAGGTCGGCAAGCTCAACACCGACGAGCATCCGAACGCCCCGGGGCGCTTCCGCATCTCCGCGATCCCCACGATTTTGTTCTTCAAAGGCGGCAAGATGGTCGAGCAGCGCGTCGGCGTGCAGTCCAAAGCCGACATCAAGAAGCTTCTAGACGGTCTTCTCGCCTAAGCCGGCCGTCCCCCAGCCGTCCCGCCGTCCATGAAACCCCGCCTTTACTTGGTCGACGCCCACGCCTACCTTCATAGGGCTTACCACGCCATGCCTCCCCTGACGAATTCCAAAGGGGAGCCGGTGGGGGCGCTCTACGGCTTCGCCAGAACGCTCATCCAAATCCTAAAGCGCGACAAGCCGGAAGGCTTCGCGATCTGCTTCGACACTCCGGGTAAAACGTTTCGCGACGAGATGTACGACCGGTACAAGGCGACTCGCAAGGAAATCGACGGCGATCTGATCACGCAATTGGGACAAGCCAAGCCATTGGCCGAGGCGATGGGGTTCCACTGCATCGAAAAAGTCGGTTTTGAGGCCGACGACGTGATGGCCACGATGGCAAGAAAGGCGGTCAAGGCGGGGTGGGATGCGGTGCTGGTAACGGGCGATAAAGATGCGCTGCAGCTCGTAAGCCCTGGGATCAGAGTTTTCAATGTCTCGAAGGACGCCTGGATGGATGCACAACAGATTGAAGAGAAGTTTGGAATACCGGCGGCGTCGGTCCGCGACTACCTCGCGATCGTCGGAGACTCGTCGGATAACGTGCCTGGATTAAAGGGTGTCGGCCCCGTAGGGGCCGTGAAGCTGATCAAGGCGTATGGGTCGTTCAAAGGGGCCATCGCGGCGGCGAAAAAAGGGGATAAAGCGCTCACGCCTAAATTGATGCAGGCGTTGATCGATGGGGAGAAGATCGCCGATCTGGCGCTGTCCCTGATCGCACTTGATGAAAAAGTCCCGCTCGAGGCGAGCGTCGACGACTGCAAGGTTAAGGACCCCGACCCTAAGGTGCTCGCGGCAGGCCTAGAAAAATTTGAATTTAGGACGTTAGCTAGAGATTTAGGCGCGACGCTGCCGCCGCGCGCCGAAGGCGCCGCGGCACCACCCCCCGCGCCGTCGGTAAAGGGTCCGTCATTGGCGTCCTCCATTGCCGTTGAAAAAGTCGAATTCAAGGCGATTGCCAAGGAATTGGCGAAATCGAAAGCGGTGCTAGCGTTCGCCGTGCCTGATTCGGCCGGCGAAGGCGAGCTCCTGTCCGTTTCCCGCGTCCGCGTGGGGCTTGGCCTCGAGAACGGCAAGGTTGCCGTGCTTGATGAGCACCAGCTCAAGGACAAAGCGGCGCTCGCTTCGCTCGCGGGTACGGCATTAAAGGTCGGCTGGGATCTCAAGGGAGCCAGACGAGCCCTCGACGTCGCCGCCCTCGAACTTTCGGGTCCCGACTTCGATTATAAATTGGCGGCGTACTGCATCGACCCCGGCTCCGCGAAGGACCCCAAAGGCAGCGAGCCCGAGGCTCTTCTCGTCGCGCGCGCGAGCCAGTGCTCCGGGCGCGCTGCCCTGATCGAGAAGATGAAAGAGATTAAGGTTTACGACCTTTTTGAGAACTTAGAAATGCCCTTGTCGCACGTCCTTCTCGGAATGGAAAGAGCGGGGATTCTGATCGACGAGCCCTATTTACGGGATCTTTCGATCGAGTTCATCGCGGCCCTCAAAGGCCTCCAGAAAGAGATCGACGCGCTTGCCGGCGCGCCCCTCAACCCCCAATCCCCGAAACAGTTGGGCGAGGTCTTGTTCGATAAATTGAATTTGCCCGTCCTTCATAAGACCGCCGGCGGGGGAAGGTCAACGGATGAAGAAACCTTGCAGGGGCTTGCGAGCCAGCATGCTCTTCCTGGAAAGATCCTGGAATACCGGGAAATAGCGAAGCTCGAATCCACATACGTCCGCGGTTTGCTTGAACGCATGAACCTCGATACGCGCCGCGTTCACACGACCTTCGATCAAACCGGATCCGTCACGGGACGTTTGTCGTCCCTCGACCCGAACCTCCAAAACATTCCTATTCGGACCGAGGCGGGAAGACGGATTCGACGTGCTTTCATCGCGCCCAAAGGCAAGGTCCTCGTCTCGGCGGACTATTCCCAGATCGATCTGCGCGTTCTCGCGCATGAGTCCCAGGACGAGACGTTGATGGAAAGCTTCGCGAACGGCGAAGACATCCATCTGCGCACCGCCGCCGAGATCTTTCACGTGGATCCCAAGACGATTACCACAGATCAGCGCCGCGCCGCCAAGGCGATCAACTTCGGCATCGTGTACGGCCAGACGGCCTTCGGGCTCTCGAATCAGCTCGGCATCTCCCAGCAGGAAGCGTCGACCTACATCAAGAACTACCTGGTGCGCTACCCCGGGGTTTCCGCGTGGGTCGAATCCAACCTGGCGAAGGCAAAAGCCGATGGATGCGTTCGCACGCTGCTCGGCCGTGTCCGCTGGCTCCCGGAGCTCACCGCCAAAAACGCGTCCGTGCGGCAGTTCACGGAGCGCGCCGCGCGCAACACCCCGATCCAGGGCGGCTCGGCCGACATCATCAAGCTCGCGATGCTCCATATCGCGAAGGAGATGGCGAAGGGAAAGAAGGACGCCGTCCTGCTGCTGCAGGTGCACGACGAGCTCGTTTTCGAAGCCGCCAAATCCGAGGCCGTGGAGTTCGGGAAATGGGTTAAAAAGGTGATGGAGGCCGCGATCAAGCTGCGCGTCCCCGTCGTCGCCGAGGTCAAGATCGGCCCGAATTGGCAGGACATGGAGAAACTCAAGTGAGTCGGATATTCCGCCACGACCCCGTCGATTTCAAGAATCTTCCGCCCGCCATCCGCGCCCTGATGGTCGCGAACGTCGTCGGCTTCCTCATCGCCAGCGTCGTGCCCGACATGCACAACCTGTTCGGGCTCGTTCCGCAGCAGGTGCTCTTCCATCGCTGGATTTGGCAGCCTCTCACGTACCTCTTCCTGCACGGCAACTTGTGGCACCTCATCTTCAACCTGTTCGCGCTGTGGATGTTCGGAATGCCCGTCGAGTCGCAGTGGGGCGAGCGCGACTTCCTGAAGTATTACTTCCTCTGCGGCCTCGGCGCCGCGATGGCGCACCTGGCGCTCGCGCCGCACTCGACGATCCCCGTGATCGGCGCGTCGGGCGCGGTCTACGGCCTCCTCGTCGCGTTCGCGATGCTCTACCCGGACGCCGTCGTGTACCTCTACTTCCTGATCCCGATCAAGGCCGCCCACATGGCGATCCTGTTCGGCCTCATCGAGTTCTTCGCGGGCGCCAGCGGCTCGACGCCCGGCGTCGCGCGCTTCGCCCATCTCGGCGGCATGCTCACGGGCTACCTCTATATCCGCTGGTGGTGGGTCGCGAAGATCCAGCTGAAGGCCCTTTGGCGCCGCGCGGCGAGCTCCGGGCCCGAGGAAGACCCGGCGCCGCGCGTGATCCCGCGCAGGGCGCCGAAGGCGAAAAACGCCCCGGACGCGGATATGGTCCAGGTGGATCGCATCCTCGACAAGATACTATCCGATGGCCTCGAATCTCTCACCGACGACGAACGCGGAATAATGCACCGGTATTCGGAACGGAACAAGCCTTCGTGAAAAATAGACGCCTCGTCATCGGGCTGACGGGCGGGATAGGGACCGGCAAGTCGACGGCGCTGAACGCTTTTGAACGACTTGGAGCTTCCACGATCAGCCTCGATCAGATCGCAAAAGAGCAGGCGAAGCCCGGTAGGAAAGGCTATGAATCAATCGTTAAAAATTTCGGAACGTGCATATTAAACGCGGACAAAAGCATTAACCGCGCGCTACTCGGACGAGTGATCTTCAGCGACAAGCGCGCGAAACTGGGCCTGGAGCGAGTTCTCCATCCGTTGATTTTGAAAGAAATGCGCGAGCTGATCGGTAGGATGAAGGGGATCGTCGTCGTTGACGTTCCGCTCCTCTTCGAGAAGAAGCTTCAAAATGACTTTGACGCCACGATGCTGATCGCCTGCAAGCCCAAAACGCAGCTTCAACGTATTGAACGGCGAGACGGAATGTCGCTCGCGGAAGCACGGCTGCGCGTAAAAGCTCAATTACCCTTAGCCCAGAAGAAAAAATTGTCCGACGTGACAATAGATAACGACAAAACCGTCGTTACGCTGGAAAAAAAGATAAGCGAGTATTTCCTAGGTCTTACCTTACTTCACCGAGGCTCTTCTCATGGAAACCCCAACTAAGATCATGCCGGAAACTCCCAAGCCGCTGCCCATTCCCGTCCCGACCGCGGCCGCCGCGGCCGCGCTGAAGCCGCTCGAAACGGCGGAAATGGCCAAGAAAACGATCGCCGAGCTCAGCGCGATCGCGAAAGAGCTCAAGCTCGAGGGCATCAGCGGCCTGAAGAAGCAGGAGCTGATCGCCAAGATCGTCGACGGGCAGCTCAAGGCGAACGGCATGATCTACGACGAGGGCGTCCTCGAGATCCTGCCCGACGGCTTCGGCTTCCTCCGGTCGCCCGACTACTCCTACCTGCCGGGACCCGACGACATTTACATGTCTCCCTCGCAGATCAAGAAGTTCGGCCTGCGCCGCTGCGACACGGTCGCGGGCTTCGTCCGCCCTCCGAAAGATGGAGAGAGGTTTTTCGCTCTTCTTCAGGTTAAAAAAATAAACGGCATCGACGCTGAAACTATAAAGGACCGTCCGCTCTTCGACAACCTGACGCCGCTGCACCCGGACGCGAAGTATACCCTCGAGACCACGCGCGAGGAGATCATCGGGCGTCTGCTCGACCTCATCTGCCCCATCGGCAAGGGGCAGCGCGGCCTCATCGTAGCGCCTCCGAAGACCGGCAAGACCACGATCCTCTGCAAGATCGCCAACGCGATCGCGAAGAACCACCCCGACACCGTGATCCTCGTCCTGCTGATCGACGAGCGTCCCGAGGAAGTCACGGAGTGCAAGCGCACGATCAAGGGCGAGGTCCTCGCGTCGACGTTCGACGAGCCCGCCGAACGCCACGTACAGGTCTCCGAGATGGTGCTCGAGAAGGCGAAGCGCATGGTGGAGCTCGGCAAGCACGTCGTGATCCTGCTCGACTCGATCACGCGCCTGGCGCGCGCCTACAATACCTGCACGCCTTCCTCCGGAAGGGTGCTGTCAGGCGGCCTCGAGGCGACCTCCCTGCAGCGTCCGAAGCGCTTCCTGGGCGCGGCCCGCAACGTCGAGGAAGGAGGCTCGCTCACGATCCTCGCCACCGCGCTCATCGACACCGGCTCGCGCATGGACGAGGTCATCTTCGAGGAGTTCAAGGGCACGGGCAACTCCGAGGCCTACCTCGACCGCAGCCTCGCCGACCGCCGCATGTTCCCGGCCATCGAGATCAACCGCACGGGCACGAGAAAGGAAGAATTATTGATGACCGAGGACGAGCTGAACAAGATCTGGATCCTTCGCAAGGTCCTGGCTCCGCTCGCCTCCGTCCAGGCGATGGATCTGCTGCGCGAGAAGATCCTCGGAACGAAATCCAACAAGGAGTTCCTTAAGTCCATGGAGCTCTCCAACTTGGTCGGCTGACGATGAACACGGCCGTATTGCTTCTTCTGTCGGCGCTCCTGGCCCTCCCGGCCCGTTCCGCGGTCATCGCGTACGGCACGCCGGAGGCGGCCGCGTTCCAGCGGTACTCGGTGCTGACGCCGTCGGGGCCCGAGGAACCGCGGCCCGAGGTCCTCGCGAGCGCCCGGCGCCTGATGTGGGCCGAGCACCGCGTTCAGAAGGGCGACGGCTGGGTCGGCAGCATGGCCAAGAGCTACGGCTCGACCTTGGCCGCGTTTCAGGCGACGAACAACAACGAGTACGTCCTGATGTACCCGGGAATGCGCATGACGGTGCTCAACCGCGACGGCCAGCTCTACGAGGTGCGCAAGGACTCCGAGACGCTCGACGCGATCATCGGTAAGTTCAGGGTCGGAGCCGACGAGCGCCGAAAATTCAAGGAGCTCGTCGTCCGCGCGAACAACTTCCCGGGCGTCGCGCTCCTCGAGCCCTTCGAGTTCGAGCGCGGGGACCGCGTGCTGATCCCGGGCGTCAAGGTCAACTTCGACACCTACCGCTTCCCTTTCGAGTCGGCCGCCATGCCGCGCATCTCTTCGCGCTTCGGCTCCCGCTATCACCCGGTGCTCAAGCGCCGGCGCATGCACGACGGCCTCGACATCCCGAAGCCCTACGGCACGCCGGTCTATCCCGCGCGCTCCGGCCGCGTGCTAGACGCGGGCTGGAACGAGGGCTACGGGCAGCTCGTGATCCTCAAGCACAATAACGGCGAGACGACGCGCTACGGCCACCTGTCGAAGATCATGGTCAAGAACGGCGATCTCGTGCAGCGCGGCAAGACGATGATCGGCCGCGTGGGCTCGACGGGCATCTCGACCGGGCCTCACCTGCATTTCGAGGTGCGCGACAAGAACGGCAAGGCCGTCAATCCCACGTCTAAGATCGGCAAGCGATGAAGCTGGCACTGCGCGAGGCGGGGGACCCCAAAGGCCCGGCGGTCGTCCTCATCCACGCGTTCCCGATGTCGGGCGCGATGTGGGAGCCGCAGCTGGAGGCGCTGAAGGCCTTCCGCGTGCTGATCCCCGACCTGCGCGGCTTCGGCGCGACGCCGCTCCAGGCTCCGTGGCTCGTCGAGCACGCGGCCGCCGACGTGCTCGAGTCCTTCGAGGGCAAGGCCGCCTTCGTGGGCCTGTCGATGGGCGGGTACGTCGCGCTTCAGATCGCGGCGACGGCCCCCGGCCGCGTGCGCGGCCTCGTCCTCTGCGACACGCGCGCCGAGGCGGACGCGAACGAGAACAAGGCCAAGCGCGCGGCCGCGATCGACTTCGTGCGCAAGAACGGCGTCGACGCGTTCCTCGTCCCGTTTCTGAAGGACGCCGTCGCGAATCCGAAGGCCGCGGATTTCCTGCGCGGCGTCGCGGCGAAGTCTTCGCCCGAGGCCGTCATGGCCGCGCTCGCCGCGCTGGCCGCGCGTCCAGACGCCGCGCCCGGCCTGTCGAAGATCATGGCGAGGACCGCGATCCTGGTCGGCTCCCAGGACAAGATCACGCCTTTGCCTCTTTCCGAGACGATGCACACCCGCATCCCGGGCGCGGAGCTTCACCTCATCCCCGACGCGGGCCATTTCTCCAACGCCGAAAATCCCTCGGCCTTCAACGACCGGCTCGTCTCCTTCCTGAAGCGGCTGTAGCGTGATCGCCAGGCTCTTCTTCACGGTCGTGGCGCTCGCGGTGATCTCCGGCATGGCCCTGATCCGCGTGAACCATCAGCTCGATCTGGCGCTCGGGACCTTGACCGATCAGGTCCCCGAGCGCGGCGGCGTCGTGACGTTCGTCCTGAGCGACGCGAGGGCGGCCTACGATCCATTCCTGCTCTTTCGCGGAAAAGCGGACACGGCGGGCGATTGGATCGGCGGCAACCTGATCGGCGGACCGCCCGCGGTCCAGACGCAGACCGCCCTGATCCGGGCGTTCGCCGACTCGACCCAGCTCGTGTCCTGGACTCACGACGGCTTCCGAACGATCACCCGGAAATCGATGTCGCGCGACCTGGAGAAGGCCATCCTGAAGGCTCGTGCCGCCGGCGCCGTGATCAATATCGTCGCGCAGGGCCCTGACGCCGCCGTCGTGATCGAAACGCTGCAGCGGACGAACGCCGCGGTCAACAAGGTCATCCTCCTCGGCGTGAACACGAAGCGCCTGAAGCTCGACAACGTGGCGCAGCTCGCCAACGTCTGGACCACGCGTGAGATCGGAAGCACGATCCAAATCCAGATGATCGGCGGCAGGCACGACGGCGAGACGGCCGATCTGGAAGCGCTGTGGCCCGGCCTCAGCTCCGGCGCCGATTCCGTCGACAAGAGCATGCGGCTGATCCGGCTGCTCATCGAGAGCCCGAGAACGCTTGATGACCTGATCGAGGAGAAGCAGGCGCTGGCGAGCGAGGCGCGGTTCAGAAGGCAGGGGGAGGCGGCCGCTCGGGCGAAGGCGGCCGCCGAAGCGGAGGCCGCGCGGACGGCGTCCCGGGCGCCGGCGCCCGCCGTTTTCGCTCCCGCGGCTCCGAGGCCCGCGGAAGAGCCCGCGGCGGCGGTAACGACCGCTCGAGGCGACTGGTCCCTCGCTACGGTGCTGGACTATGATCTGCCGCAGCAGGATACCGGCTGGCTGTTCGAGGGCCCAGTCGAAAAAGTGCTGGACCTGGCGGCTGATCGAAGGAGCGTCGCCTTGGTGGTCCTCAAGTCCCCCGGCGTGCCGCATTCTTGCGAGCAGTTTCTCCAGCTCAGCGCGTTTCCCGCGAGCAAGCTCGGCCCTGGAGATCACGACGCCGCGATTCAGTCGCTCTTCGAGAGCTCGACCAACGGCGCCCGCCAGCACGTCATCTCCGGAGGCATCAAGCGGCTCGTCGTTCATGGACGTCCGGCGAGCCGCTTCACGACCGGCGGCGACGAAGGCGCAAGCGTCGAATTCTTCGTAGTGGAAACGGGGCGCGACGTGATCTATCTCACTCGCCGCTACTACAGAGCGAACAAGGCGCCGATAGCCGCCTGCGTGAACGCATACCGGGACGCGTTTCAGAGGATCGCCGACAGCCTCCGTCCCGCGAAGGCCGGCTGATGGCCGACGTCCTGATCTTCGACGACGACCCCGCGGTGGGCGACCTCATGGGCGAGCTGCTGCGGGGCCGCGGGCTGACCGTCTCCCATTTCCTGAGCGGCGCGGGCGTCGTGCAGCTCGTGCAGGAGAACAAGCCCAGGCTCGTCGTCCTCGACATCATGATGCCGGGGATGGACGGCCTGAGCGCGTGCCGCGCGCTGAAGACCAACCCGCTGACGCGGGCCGCGAAGATCGCGATCCTGACCGCCAAGAACTTCCAGGAGGACCAGGATACCGCGCTGCGCTACGGCGCCGACCTCTTCCTGCGGAAGCCCTTCGACCCGGCCGCGTTCGCGGGCTCGATCGGCCGGATGCTCGGGCTGCCCGACGCGCCGCCCGCGCCGCCCGCTCCGCCGGTCATCGTCACGATCCTGCCGGGCAGCGTAGTCGTCGAGACCGCCGCCCTGCAGCTGATCTTCGACGCGGGCGAGGGCCTCAAGGGCTACCTCGAGCGGCAGGCTCAGCCGTATCCGCTGACCTGGCTCATGATCAGCCGGTACCGTCCGGAGAACGTCACGGACCTCTCCGCCGCGGCGTCGATCCTGGCGAAAGGGGGGCGCGTGAACATGGCGGGCCCCGACGACGCGGAGTCCCGGCTGCAGCAGCTCGCTCCCGCGGTCTGCGCGACGCTTCCCGGCGGCGAGCGCGCGACGCCGCTGCTCTATCCGCAGCGGGAAGGAGAGTACGCGCTCGCGGCCGGCGCGCGAGCCGTGACGCTCCTCACGCAGCATCCGGGGACTTGCCTCGCTTACCGCGTGGAGCTCCAAGGGCGCGCCATCGTCTACTGCCCCGCTCACGAGATCCATCCGGAGCTGGCGAGGCTCAACAAGCACGAGCACGAGAAGTTCCGGGAGCTTTTCGATGAAGCGGACCTGCTGCTTCACGGCTACCGGCGCTCGCTCGTCGATGACGCGCCGAAGGACGCGCTCGGCTCCGCGGCGTGGGAGCCCATCATCGACCTCGCCGCGGCCGCGCAGGCCAAGCGCATCGCGCTGCTGCCGATGGCGGCCGACACCCCGACGGAAGGGCTGCAGTTTCGCATCGAGGAGCGCCTCGCGGCGCAAGGCTCGAGAATGAGCTTCGGCGTCACGCGCTTCAACGAGCGCGTGGTTCTCTGACCGATTTACCGTTTTTTCCCGCGCCCGTCGCCGATAACGCCGAGCTGGCCGCGCTCAAGAAGTCCCTTGATGGCCGACCTGTTGAGCCAAGGCCCCGGCCACCTTAGACCCGCGGCGCGCTGATCGCCGATTGACGCCCCCGCCTTTATCGATTTTTTACCCAAACCTCCATTGACTGCCCAGGCGCCCGGGGCTACACTACCGAAGGTGCGCGTTCCTATAATAGGATTGGCCGTGATCTTGTCCGCGTCCTCCGCTTTCGCCTTGGAAGGCGACCCGACGACGATCAAGCCGCCGGACTGCGAATGGAAAGCGGAGCAGTCCTGCTACGAGGACGAGAACATCTTCATCGAGACGCTGCATCCCGTGAGAACGCCCTGCAACGGGACTCCGACCCAGGAGTACGTGTTCTTCGATATCCTCAACGCCTACGCACGCAAGACCGATAAGCCTTGCAAAGCCGTCAAGGAGGAGGAATCTTCGGCCGGCGGCTGCCTAAGCGAATCCGAGCGCGAGGATTGGCTCTATCTAGGAAGCCACCGCGCCCTCGACGACGCCCCGCGCACGAATTCGGGCGGCCTCGACTTGAAATGGTTAAAGGAGCGGGACAAGAAGGTCGAGGCGTACGCCGCCCGCGACAAGCGGTGCAAGCTCGACGCCGATGAGCTGCAGGAATACAAGGACCTGATGTATTCGAACGATTTGAAGGACGCGCCGAGGATCACGAGGACGGACGCGGATGGGCGGACTTGGACGGTCATCGACCCCGAGTGGCTGGCCGCGCGCGACGCCCGCCTTGAGGAGCTGCGTAAACGCGAGCAGAGCTCGCCCGGCTTCGCCTGCACGCCTCCCGGCGTCGGCGGCTTCGGCAACCCCGACTGGTACAAGCCCCACTGTCCGGGCTACGAGCCCGATCGCCATCACGTCGTCGGCGTGGCGAATCGCGATCCGATCGCCCTCGAAAACGCCCTTAACGGCGACGATGAGAAGCTCCGAAAGATCGCGGCGACCAATATCATCAACCAAGCCGTCATGAGCCATCCGGGAGACGATAATTACTGGCAGCGCAACTACGAGCTGTTCGCCCACATGTCGCCGGAAGGACGGGCCGCGGTGCTCGCGGCGCTGAAGGCCCGGCCCGATTACGTGCAGGGCTACGAGCCCTGGGCGCTGAAGGTCGGCCTCACCGGCAACGGGACGACGGACAGCTCAGTCTGGGTCGAGGACCGGCGAAGGGCCGTGCTTAGCGCGACCTTCACGCCCGGCGTCGGCAGCGCCTGTGTCGACGGCAAAGGCGACATTTATCTTAACGGCTGCGGCAGCGGGCAAGCTCCGATCGGAAACATAAACGACCCCAAGCTCGACCTCGCGAAGCTGCCCAGGCCCAAGCCCCGCCCCGAAGAAAACGGGCCGATCAACGGCCCTACGGCGCCGGGAGTATCTGCTTCCGTGAAGGCGCCCGCTTCCGTCGCGGCCCCCGCCGCCGCGGCGGGCGCGCCCGCGAATCTGAAACCCGTCCAGCTGCCCGTCTCTGTCGTGGCTCAAGCGGACAACTGCATAACGTCGCACCCCGAAACCTGCAAAGCCAAGGAGCAGCTCGACGCCGCGCGCGCAGCGTGGTACGCGCTGCACGCGCCCGGCGCCAATCTGGGGCCGCGAGATCTCGCCTTCCGGGCGGCCGTCGCTGCGGGCTTCGTGCAGGATACCTCGGAAGGCATGGCGGCCTGGATCTTGGCGGGCGCCGGCGGCCTCGGCGACGCGGCGAAGCAGACCTACCAGTATTTTCTGACATCTAGCGGACGCTGATTCGCGCGCGCAATTTTTCTATAATGCCGCATGAACAAGCTTAGGTACTTCTCCGACTACGCGTACGCCGCGCTGCGCTTCATGACGGGCTGGATGTTCGCCTTTCACGGCGCGCAGAAGCTGTTCCTCGGAGCTGAGCGTCCGGCGCTGATGTCGCAGGTCGGCCTCGGCGGCGTGATCGAGTTCGTCTGCGGCATCCTGATCGCCATCGGCCTTAAGACTCGCGGCGCGGCCTTCCTCGCCAGCGGCACGATGGCCGTAGCCTATATTCAATTCCACTGGAAATTTAAGTTTAATTCCGCATTTTTTCCGGCCGTCAATCAGGGCGAGCTCGCGGTGGTATACTGCTTCCTGTTCCTCTATTTCGCCTGCCACGGCTCGGGAAGGTTCGCTTTGGGCCGCGATTAATTGCTATACTGTTGACATCATGAAGAAGAACCTGCACCCCCTCTATCGCACCGTCGTGTTCCAGGACGTCTCGGCCAACAAAGGCTTCCTGACTCGCTCGGCCGTCATCGCCAAGGACTCCGTCGTCTGGGAAGACGGCAAGACCTACCCGATGGTCAAGCTCGACATCTCCGCCCTCTCTCACCCGTTCTACACGGGCCAGCAGAAGGTCATGGACACCGCCGGCCGCATCGACCGCTTCAAGAAGCGCTTCGTCGCGTCGGAAGGCAAGACCGTCAAGCGCAAGGTCGCGAAGACGCAGGCGAAGCGCCTCGTCCACGTCGGCCATACGGCCGACCGCGAGAAGGTTCTCTCCACCGCCGTGAAGAAGGAAGACAAGGACGCGAAGAAGGCCGC
>Ga0163144_10021639_pt1 | contig 12774 bp, 15 predicted proteins | sample OliLak19BULKMAT1_FD_123175 | JGI IMG/M metagenome (GOLD analysis project Ga0163144, IMG submission 123175) | Freshwater microbial mat bacterial communities from Lake Vanda, McMurdo Dry Valleys, Antarctica - Oligotrophic Lake LV.19.BULKMAT1 | ecosystem: Environmental > Aquatic > Freshwater >...
GATTTTCCGAACTCGCTCTCCGAAGACGAAAAAACCGACCTGCTCGAGTACCTTAAGTCTCTGTAATAGCCACTTAGAACTTAGCACGAAGCCGAAAGAGCCATCGGGCAAGCCGATGGGGGTTTTTTGCAAATCCCACTGGCTTGTCCAGCGGTACTTTCGGTTTCTAACTACAGAGACGAAACTGCCGCTAGCCAGCCTACCGGGCCAGCCCTGCGTCAATTGCTTTTAACTTTTAGTTTGCGATCCAATTGCAACCCCAACTTTAACAACGATTCAAAAATGAGTCGGTAGTCTGGAGTTGCACCGCGCTTTGGCCTAACCACCATGTCGATGTTGATTGGCAGCTGCGATTTCTGACGTCGAAAGGACTCGCGTATCAGTCGCTTCCATCGATTTCGCATCGGGGAGTTGCCTACCCGTTTGGAGACGCTTAACCCAATGCGTGTCCAAGGCTCTTTGCCTCGGACAGCATGAATCACCAAGACGGAATCGCTGGCAACTACGCCTTCATGGAACACACGGTCGAAGTCCAACTTGCTAACCAAGCGAACCGATTTTGGGAACCGCTCGTCGCTTTCAGTCGGCATGTCAGTCCATGATTTTTGCGTTAGCGATCAGCTTTAAAAATTCTTGGTTGCTTTGAAATCGAGACAGCTGCTTAGTCAATTGCTCCATGGCCTCAACTGGATGCATCGAGTTGAGAGTTCTGCGAATCATCGTAACCGCATGATAGGTATCCGGATCGTGCAACAGCTCCTCGCGCCGAGTACCGGATTGCGTAATGTCAATCGCCGGCCAAACACGTCGTTCGGCTAGTTTTCGATCCAGAACCAACTCCATATTTCCCGTTCCCTTGAACTCTTGGAAAATAAGCTCATCCATCCGTGAGCCGGTATCGATCAAGGCTGTTCCGACTATTGTCAGCGAACCGCCTTCGGCGAAACAACGGGCTGTTGCAAAGAGTTTCTTAGGAATGTCCATCGCCTTGATATTCACCCCGCCGGACATCGTGGCGCCACTGTTGCCGACCCACTTGTTGAATGCACGCGCCAGCCGCGTGATCGAATCCATCAGCAGGAAAACGTCCTTGCCCATCTCTGCAAGCCGTCGGCATCGGTCGATTACCAATTGGCTGAGACGCACGTGCGAATCGACATCTTCGTCCAAGCTACTCGATATGACTTCGCCACGGTCGATGTTGCGACGCATGTCGGTCACTTCTTCGGGGCGTTCATCAATAAGCAAAACGATCAACTCGACCTCTGGGTAATTCAGTGCAATCCCCTTTGAAATCTGTTGCAACATGATCGTCTTTCCGGACCTTGGCGGCGAAACAATCAAAGCCCGCTGCCCGCGTCCCAACGGAGCGAGCAAATCGATGACTCGATTGGTGATCGGCTGTGCACCGATTTCCAGTTTCAGCCATCGTTCTGGGTTGATCGCAGTCAGCGTATCGAAGACTTTGACATTGACATAGTCCTCAGGCTTCATTCCCTCAACGTCTAGAATTTCTTTGACTCGTGGCCCTTGGGAACGCCGCGTCTGCTGCATGATTGCGCGGATCTTAAGCCCCTGTCGCAATCGGAATTTCTCGATCATCGTTCCGGGAACGAAAGGATCGGTTCGCTCTCGCGAGTAGTTGTTGGATGGCGAACGCAGAAATCCGTACCCGTTCGGGTGCATCTCTAAAAGACCAAAAAATTCTTGGCCCGGCTCTTCAGAAGGAGCTTCCCCGTCCTCCGTGGAAATTGGCTCACCATCCTCGTTTACTGCGCCCTCAACGCCCGGCTCATCTTGAGGATTCGCGAACGCTTGTTGATAGTTCGGACCGTAGCGACGACGAGGCTTCTTGAGCCGAGGCCGGGATGCCGATCCACCTGCCCCGGGTCCTGGTGGACTGCTTTGATTGTCACCTTGGAAATGGGAACGAAATCGCTTCTTCTTGGGCATAAACGCAACATCCAAACAGGGATTCAAATTCGTTCCCAACTCTCGACCACAAATCCAATTGGTGGTAGCGACAAGACGCGGAAACAAAGGACTAAGAGACTCTAAAAAAACTCGCCGGGGGATGACAATCCTAACCGACATCAATCGAACAAATCGACCTCACCGTCGGAGAAAAAACGCGATCGAAGCGAAATTTGGTCCTGGTGAAAATCGCAAGTTGGTCTTTTGCTAGCAGAAAACTGCTATGGCATCCGCCACCTGAAACGTCGGTGCTTTCACCGGCCAATCAGGTGGGCAATCGGGAGGAAGATTACACAAACGTGTGCAACCGAAAACTTTCCGTGGATGACACTTGGCGACAGCGGGAGGATTTCTCTAGACACCTCACAGTGTCTGCTAACGGATGAAAATATCAAATCTATCCGTCAAACCCATCGCTTTGAAATCAAGTTTGGCGTCGGTCCGCGGTCCTGTCAAGCGGGAAAGCCGCATAACTCGAACAAACCCACTTTTTTGTAATTTTCCGGACTTCGACTTCACCTGCCCAGTCGATACAACCGATGCGACTGTTACCACGGGCTTCTGGTCATTTCCGACCGAATGAGCCTGCGCGTGTAAGGCGGAATCCTTATGTCCAAACAGTTTTTTGCAGCAAAATATCCATGCCCAAAACAACCGCTCAACTGATCGTACTCCTTGCGATCGCTTTTTTTGCACTGGGATTGGCCAACGCAGCAGAACGAGAAATTTCGTGGACAGACGATTACGAGGGAGCTATGCAGCGAGCCGCATCGGCGAACAGCATCGTCCTCCTTCACTTTTATGGCGATAACTGCCCACCTTGCAAACTACTCGATAAGAAAACATTTCACGATCCAGCGTTGGTCTCCACGATGAACGAACATCTCGTGGCAGTTAAAATCAACGCAAATCGTCGCGATGACCTCGCACACAAATACAAAGTCACACGCTGGCCGACCGACGTCTACCTATTCTCAAACGGCGACGAAATCTACCGAGGCGTTAGCAACACCGACCCCGCAGTCTATTGCAAAACAATTGAACGCGTCGCTCTTAGGCATCGCGACTGGTCTGTCGAACGAAACGCGATCGTTAAGGCGAAAGAGAAACGCCAGGACAAAGTACTGGCTGCCCACACACCCCAAAGGCAAACCCAACCCTCTAGCTACTCAGGAAACGCAGGCCATGCGGTGAAGACGCAGGCGACTTCCTGGAAAAACGCACACAATCCGACAAGCTTACAAGCGTTCACCGAAAGTTCGGCTTCGTCTGCGCCGTCGACGCCAATTTCAGCCAATGTTCGTGTTATCGAAAACCCATACATTGCCCAACAACCACTCAGCGTTCCGCCAGCTCCCCACAGCCCAAATCCAAACAACCTGCCTCCCATAATTCGCGCTGAACAAACTCCATCCTCGCCCTTTTTAGCTCCGCAAACTCCGCAGGCTTCGCAAGCTCCTCACACAATGGTTACTCCGCAAGCTATCGTCCCGAATGTTGCATCCAGGTCCATTACCGTTCAGCCCATCAGCGCATTGCGAGTCAGCAGTCAGCCTTCGACGCCAGACGCTAACTTGGTTCCCAAAAACGACCTGACCAGTCCTTTACGTGTGTATGCAGAAACCGTGGGCATGGAAGGATATTGTCCAGTCACCTTGATCGAGTCGTTAGGGAAACCTGATTCCATCGGTTGGGTCCTCGGACGACAGTCCTGTGCCGTTCGACATCGAGGTCGCATTTACTATTGCGCAACCGAGCGCGCTCGGCAACTACTGTTAAGCGATCCAGATCGCTACACCCCCGCACTAAGCGGCTTCGATATTGTCCGTTTCTGCAAGAACGCAAAACTCGAGGATGGCAAGTGTGAGTTTGGTTGCATTCAGGAAGGTACCAATCGCATCTTCCTTTTCGATTCGAAGGCCAACTACGACGAGTTTACTAGAGATTGCAAGTACTACGCTGGACTGATCGACAACACAGGTCCAGAGCGAGTCGCCAATGAACTAACTGGAACTCAAACTCGATAAAGTATCCATGTCGAACTCAAAAAAAAGACTCCAGCGAGAACCCCATCGCAATTCAAAAAACCCTCGCATGAAAGTGAATGGCCGTTGGTTTCGACGTGTTGCACTCTTTTGTATTGCGATGCTGACGACCCCACCACTCACTTTGTTGGCGCAGTCCTCTCGAGCCCAGAGTGAAGTCGACGAAAACGTTGTCTACTGGCCGCGGTTGGATTTCGTCATTCCGTTCAACGTCGATGTCACGGGACAAACCCCTCGGGAAATCCGCCTGGAAGTCTCCGAAAACGGTGGCCGATCGTGGGCTCTCGACTCGAGCGCAGACGCAAGAACCAAGCAGTTCCATTTCAAGGCCAAAGGGGACGGAGAATACCAATTCCGACTCAAAACCCTCGATAGCCAAGGTCGTAGCTTTGACAACCCCGGCGAACCGCTTCGCATTCGTGTTGATACGACGAAACCAGAAGCAAAATTAGCCGTTGATATGGATCCTCGCGGCGTCATGATCGCTGAGTTTGAAATCGACGATTCAGCACTCGACAGATCTTCGATACAGCTCGCGTACCAAACTGAAGGCCTCAGTCAATGGCGAGACATTGCATTCGAACTCAGCCCGACGCAAAGTCCCTCCGAAACGTTTGGGACCGGTTCATGGAGTATTCCGAGCGGCTCTCGGCAACTGGTTGTGAGACTAACCGCCAAAGACAAGGCAGGTAACACTGTCGAAATCACTCGCTTGCCTCAACTGCCCCTGTCTGCCTCAATGGGCAGTAGCCTTCAACTTGCAAGCGGCAAAACGCGAGATGCAACAAACTCCATTCGTATGGGAAGCGATTCGGTGAACCGTGCTCTGATGCCCGCTTCTCAGCCGATCGGAAGCGGACTTGCTGAAATTTCAAAAGTTGGACTGCCCAAAGTGGAGATCATCGGCCCCACGCGAACTACAAACAAACTGGATGCATCGACAGCCAATCAACTCGCTGCAAAGGATCAAGTGATCGAGCAACAAAGCAAACTCATCGCTCAGCAACAGCTGATCGGTCGACAAGCCATGGAAGAAATCGGAAGTCGCCAATTCTCGGCTAACCGCTTTGACTCCTCCAATAAAATCCCTTCGTCGGATGCCAGATCGGGCAAATTGACCACTCGCGAATTAACCGAAGAGGAAATCCTTCTGCTCAAATCCTCAAGCCCCGTTAGCTTGGCTGCAAAGCGAACAGAACAATCAGTCCTCGTATTGGACAACGAAAGCGAACGGGCAAGTTCTCGCGGTTCCGGAGCAGTTGATCCCACGCCGATTCGCATCCCTGGGGAAACGACTTTTCAACGCGACATCAAACCGCTCTTCAGCAACAGCAAAGCGTTTAGCCTCGACTACAACGTTGACAACGATCCCGATGCACCGGTGTCGTCCGTCGAACTTTGGGGGACTGCAGACCAAGGCCAAACGTGGCAACTGTGGGGGCAGGACCCAGATAGGCAAAGCCCATTCGATATCGAAGTTGAAACCGAAGGATTGTTCGGATTCCGTATGGTCATCGTAGGTTCGAATGGTCTCGCGTCGAATCGACCTCGCAACGGCGAAAACGCCGACGCTTGGATACATGTTGATGTAGAGCGTCCTCGGGTCAAGATCTTGAGTGCTCTTTACGGCCGAGGCAACGAGTCGGGCAAGATGGTCATTGAGTACCAATCCAGTGACGATTTTTTCCCTGAACGACCGATCGCTCTTTTCTATTCGCAAACACCGAGTGGTCCATGGACTAGCATTGCGACTGGGGCTCGCAACAACGGACGCTACGTCTGGACTGCCGACCCAAACCTACCGCCCACCATCTATCTCAAAATAGAGGCAAACGACTCCGCAGGAAACGTAGGAGTCCACCAACTTGACCTTCCGATCGATGTCGAAGGCTTAGCTCCGCGAGGCCGAATCCAAGGCTTCCGTCCAATCAAATAAACGCTGGCGCGTCGCCCCGCCATAGCACCTATCGACTTATAGACAGGTGTGGAGATGAACGGCTCTTTCTATCTCTGGGTTCCGCTTCGCTCTAATTGGTTGTTATTCGTTGTTTATCCGTTCCCGAAAAACGAGTTGATCCTGGAGTGTTTTTTGGGCTCTCATGGAAGAATTGGTTGCCATGAATGAATCAGTGAACCGCTACGATGAAGTTCCTTATCCATTCCACCCTTATCCGCAGAGCCATCCCGATCGATTGGCGATGATGGGCAAGCTGTTTGGGATTCAAACCAAAAACATTGATGGCAGACAGGTGTCAGGCACCTGGACAGGCTTGCTGTGAAATCCGCCGGCTTGCCCAGCGGATTTTCGGTTTCTGACTACAGGCAGGCTTTAGCGAGAAGCCGAAAGAACCATCGGGCAAGCCGATGGGATTTTCTTTGTGAATCCCGCCGGCTTGTCCGTCGGTCCTTTCGGTTTCTGACTACAGGGACCTTGGTTGTACTTCTCTTTGCTTTCCTTGGAGTTCCAAGGCCCTAAAAGGTAATCATGGCCGGCGATTGTGACTCTCGCTTGCCCAGAGGCATGTCGTCGATAAGACGGAACCTTCATAATCCTGCTCTACTAGCTGGATAGTAGGCATTGTTACCAGAAACGGCCTAGCGATCCTGAAATAAATCCCCTGAATGCAGCCGTGCCTTGGAGGAGCCCATACCTCTATTTGGGCGGCCCGACTTCGGGCGAAGAGTTATCGTGATCATCCAGCTCTTCGTCTAGGTTCGCATCTGCAAACCACCACGGCTCCAGCTTTCGCCAGACCAGCTTCTGCCGAATTGCTGGCTTGGCAAAAACCAATATTCCTCTCTCCGGTTTAGGTACGCTCACAGGCGATCGGTCAAGGTCCTGGTAAAACCGCTCGTTCAGTTCCTTCATCAACTCACGCGACGCAAGCTCAATCGAACTGCAACCTTGCAGCTCCTTTTAGCACCATCACCCACTCGTGCTGCGGCGTGGCCATGTGAGATAATTCTTTCGATGCTTTCGCCGACGGTCTTGCTACTCGCGCCCAAAGGCTGAAAACGAGGCACATTCTGCCCATCGACCTTGACCGTTTCGGAGAACATTTCCTTAGGCCGGACCCACAGGCCATGCTCGGATGCCCCAGCCGTCTAGGAGTAGCGTCCGATCGACATATTTTGTTTCTTTGCGCCGGCGTTGCTGTGAACTGGCTGTCCCTCTCCTGGCGGCATCTTTGATTTGGTCCTTGCCATCGTTCATTCTCCTTCTTGCCGATCTGCCGGGATGTACGGGATCAATCCCTTCTTGAAGGCGATCTCCTGGAATTCTCTAGGCGCGAGGCGCACGTCCATCATGAAGCCGTTGACTTGAAGCATCCAAACCATCGGATTGTCATCCAGGCGGCTAGGCAAGCTCCAGTTAGGGTCTAGCTGGTGCATCCCAAACATCTTTCGAATTGCAGCCAACTTCGCAGCCCCGCTGCTTAGGCTGGTTCCGAGATAGTGGTCAATATCGGTGGACCGCATGTAGGGGGTCTGGCTCTTGTCTTGCAGGAAGTTGACCCCGCCAATGGCTCGAACGATACCGCTCGCCCACGCATTCGGACTGCCCTGGAGCAAGGGCGAAGGTCTTTTACGTCCCAGCTTCTCAGCCAGTTTACGGCAAAGGATCGCATATTCTTCATTGAGATGTTCTTTGCAAAACTGGTCGATGAGGTCAATGATGACATGAAGAACTTCCTCCTTTTCCTCACTGGACGGCGGCTTTGTTGCCTTTTTGGCTTTTGGCGACTTCCGAGCCAGTGGCACGTCCGATATCGGCAAACACGTGACGATACCGTGGCGTGCCTTCGCCTCCTTAAAACTCTCGTTCAATCCACGCCGGATACCGGGACCGAACGAGATGTTGAAGCTATTCATTATGCCGTCGTAAATGACTTTATCCTTGAAAGGTAGCAGAATCGTCTGTGTCAGCACCGGCAGATATGGCCCGATCAACTCCTCGAACGGCTGCGACAAAGCAAGGATACCGAAAGCAATAGTCGGCTCCGTAGTCGAAAGGAACACCGTGTATTTTGCGAGTTCACGAAAGACGTAGAACTTGCCATGAACAAAATGTCGCCAGGAACGAACGATGTCGAGTTCGTCTTCTGAAAAATGGGCAGGGTTTTCAGCAACGAAGGACTCGATCAGATCGAGATTTTCAAGAAAAGCGTCCCGAACCTTGAGCCGGAGATTCGGCGACAGGGCAAAAAATTCCTCTGGGCTGGCAATCTTGTCGGGAATTACCTTGAGGCGCTGGTTCACAAAGAACATGAGCGCCTGGTATAGCTTGAAAAACAGTTCGAGATCATGGGGTTCGAGCAACATTTGGGTTCACCAATCCTGAATTAAGGCTATCACTTCACCCTGGCCGATGCGACTTCGATGCGATAATCCTTCCCGACCATGATAACCTGGTCGCTGACGATCTGCCTCTTGTCCTCCGGGAACAGTTCCAGCTTACGCTCGATAAGCGACTGCATAACCTTGAGTATGTTCGCAGGATCGGTTGAGGCGGTTGCCGAATTATTTTGCCGGTATGGATCAAACGACCCTCGATTTGAATTTGATTGCTCCTGATATCCAGGAAGAACTGCTGTTTCTACCTTATATCAACTCGAGCCGCCAAAAATTACTAAAACGAAACGTTCGTTCGATTGGCGTCACAACGGACTGGGCCAATCAACGATTGCGTTGGCGGCAGATTCATAGGTGAGTCAACTGAACCTTTGATGAAAGGTAAGCAGCACTCGAATCAGCATAAGTTGAACGCATTGCTTTGATGCTTGAAGCTGCTTGGGAAACGAACTAGCGTTAGCGTGCGGATGTCTGCAAGACCATGAAGGCCTATGGCGACCAATTTTCTCAATCGTCCCTCTTCTTAACTCCACGAACTAGTCCGACGATACCTGCGATTACAACCCAAACTGGAAGGATCATAAACGGGATAAAAAAATCCGCCCAATCGAGACGGAATCTTGTGTCGGAAAAAGCTATGACTGCAATACGCACGGCAACCATTACAAACGCTACCAATACAGACCACTTCATTCCACCCAACATGCCTTGGATACAAGACCTGAAAAGCCTCATAGGAAGCTTCTCGGAAGGAGACTCTCGCGATGTTAAACTTGAATTCGGAATTTTTCCATTGATTTGCATGATTTCCCCAGTTGTTTGCTGTACCAAAAAATGCTGTTTTGCCAGGAAGCTTTCGCCCTTCGGGCAGACAGGTGCCGGACAGACAGGTGCCAGGCACCTGGACAGGCGAACGGCTTTCCACTGTGGAACGCCGAATTCGACTGCGTTTTTCGAAGCGTACAATCGCTTGAGCGATCTCATAGCCAGCGAAAGGTGGTAGTATTCCTCCCGCTTGCTCACCCCATACGTCTGGACTGCATGAGCCCGGAAGGACACCAGCAACTCGGCGATGGTTAGTTCGGCTAGTTTAGTCCCAAATGACTTGGACCGACCGCTTGAACCCTTGCACCAAATCTTGCACCTGATTTCAGAATCGATCGAACGCGATGAACTCGAAACGTTGGTCGAATCGATTGCGGATTCACTCGGACAGGACGCATTCGGGCGGCTTGCAGTTGCTTTGATCCAGCGAGCTATAGGAGGGATTGAATATGGGTTGGTTTGGGGATTACTGGTTACACTCTTTTTCTTTCGTCGACTTCGTTCTCCTTCGGATGCGGTCGCTTGTCTTCGACACAACTAAACTCAACCGGCGATCGGCTGAAAATAACCCTCCAAACCAATCAAACCCACCCGATATCATTTGTGTAACGCAGTTCCATTTGCCCCGTTCCGCGATGGGTGTTATTCAATGAGTTGGGAAACAAGATCGAACGGAAAACGATACTACACCCGAAGCCGTCGCGTCGGAGGGCGGATTCAGAGGGAATACGTCGGCGGCGCAATCAACCTTAAATGTGATGCTTGGCGACCAACAAGAAGGGATACGGATTGTTCTCTTGAAGAAGTTGGACCGAATGCGAGCTGAACTTGGATGGAATGAGTCGCCAAAGCTTGAACGCATTCTGATTGAGCGAGTTTGCCAAACATGGCTATATCTCCATTGGTTGGAAATGGCTGACACACAATCGAAGAACCGATCAGTCGATCTTGCCAAGCATGAATCCGATAGAATTGAACGGGCTGAACGTCGTCACTTGCGAGCGGTCAAGATGCTGGCTACGGTTCGCAAGATGGCGCTATCACTACGAATCGATTTGAAGGCTGAATTGACCGTAGCGGATTCGAAATCACCCGCACTCAGCCCGCACGTCGGCTTACATGGGTCGATGGAACAGTCGCGGGGGATGACACAGTTGGTTTTGAACAACAGCACCGGAAAGGAAGTTAGATGTTTGAGAGCGGAGCACTAGAACGAACTGCTAATGAACTGCTGGACTATCTGGCTAGCGACGCACAGGGCGGTAGTTGGGTCCGTTTTATCGATCTGGACGAATGGGAATCGCTTTACAACCTTCATGGCGAAAAGAACTTCCTCGGGAAACTCGCCCGTAACCTGGCATGTCGAGAATTGGCCAATGCGCGCCGTCTCTCCCATGGGATGCAATTGCGATTGACTAATCTGGGCGTCAAACTTGCCAGAGAGCGAGTTCAAGAGTCGGCGTATGAATTAGCCGCCATTACCACCAAACACAAGCAAACCAAGGGACGTGAAAATGCGTACAATGAGCATTGACATCGGATCCTCTCCCTGAGGAAAATCGAAACGATGCCAATTTTAACAGCCGCACAATATACCTATGCCTGAATCGATTGAATTCCTAAGCCCCCGACTTGTGGGGAATCGGTTTGATCAGCACTCTATTCCGCTAGAAGTGCTGAAAGATTTGGCTGCGCTGGAAGAGCTGATTGTTGAAGTTGCAAAATGGCATTATTTGCGATCGAACAAAGATAGAAAACGCATACCAAAAGGTTTTGTTGATCAGGTTTCGCTAAAAATCACGGGAATCAATGAAGGTAGTGCAATACCGTTGATTGCTTTAACGATCGCGTCAGCGGTTGGCGATACGCTGTTCCCGATGGATCAACGCGAGTACTTCGAGAGAGCGCGAGACTCCATCATTGCAGCTGTCGACGCTGCCGAACGTAATCTTCCTGTTAACGAGTTTCTGACAGACAGTCACCTTGCGTATTTTGATCGAATTGGTCGTAGCCTAAGGGAAGGCGAGTCGCTTGAACTGAACGCTGCAAATCGCGAACGGCCCGCGAGGCTAAATCGTTCCACTCGTAAGTATCTAACTTTGGCGGCAGCATCTGCAGAAGGATACACGGACGAAGTTAGCCTTCGAGGGATTGTCACCGAGGCGAGTGTACGGAAAAACAGCTTCGAACTTCAAATGCCGGGGCTAGTAATTCGAGGTCCCATTTCCCCGGAGCACATGGAAACTATTCTTGATGCATTGAAGAAAGGTACAGCTGGAGTTGGCGTTTCAGTTCAAGGCATCGGACGATTCAGCCGCAAGGGCCAACTGAGTTCTTTAGAATCTTTAGAACATGTCAGCATGCTCGACCCGATGGATGTCGGTGCACGGCTCGACGAATTTCGGTTGTTGCGCAAAGGATGGTTCGAAGGCAGAGGCATCGTCCCACCAGCCTCCGAACTCGATTGGCTCACCGACGCGTTCGACGCCAACTATTCCGTCGCTCTACCATCACCTTATCTGTTCCCAACTGCAGACGGGGGGGTTCTCGCGGAATGGACGGCGGGCCCATGGGAGATTTCTCTTGACATCGAGCTTCCGGGCCGTAAAGCCTATTGGCACGCTCTAAACGAGCAGACGGATGACGACAACGAACGAGAATTGGATCTAAGGCAAACTTCCGATTGGAAATGGCTATCAGGCGCGTTAGCAAAATTGCTCGGAGTTAATTTGTAGTGAATAGCCAAACATTACTTCTTCGACAAATCCATCCGACTTTTGTCCAGCAGGGCCGTGTAACCTCCCAAGCATTTCGTCCAACGCCCAAGGACGAGATGAAGCTCTCGGTTTACGATGGGGACCAAATGACACCCGAAAAAGCCTTTGAGCATTTTACCTCAGTACTCCAACAGCAGTCAGTTGGAGAACTTGCCGTAACTGTCTCTGAATGTGAGAGTCTCGATCTGAAAGTCGAAGCAGACCCGGAACCCTTCCCAGAACATGCGATTATTGACTTCACTGGCCTTGGTCGTAAAGACGTGGAGTCAAAAGGCAAGAAACTGAAATCAATTGCTGACGCAAGGGGTTGGCTCCTGCAAGCGTAAAGAATGCGTTCACGTTTGTCCGACTGATACCACACTTTTCACGTTCCGCTGATGATTTGATTGATTCCCGTTTGCTATCATCGAGAACTCAACGTCTATCGCGCGCAGCGACTGAACAACTAAACCTCGCCCCCCACCCCTTTGAACTTTTCGACAAAAGCTGCGAGCTTCTGAAAAACGCTTTGCTTCTTAGTCAGCTAGGCCGGATTGAGCGGGCTCATTTTCGGCAGAACACTGTTGAGTTCCGTGCCATTCTCGCTTGCGAACTCCCCTTTTAACGAAGTGCTAATATAGCGCTTGGCCGCTTCTGTATTCAGGTTTTCATCCGCAATTAACTCAACGGCCTCGCGCTGTTGCTCGGCCCTTGCAAAGGTGAAAAAAGCTTCAATCACGCTGGCTTTATCGGGGATTTCATCCAGATTCGCTTGATTAATAAAATCGACCACTAGGCTTTCCTTGGCGCGATTGCCAACA
>Ga0163144_10021644_pt1 | contig 12772 bp, 4 predicted proteins | sample OliLak19BULKMAT1_FD_123175 | JGI IMG/M metagenome (GOLD analysis project Ga0163144, IMG submission 123175) | Freshwater microbial mat bacterial communities from Lake Vanda, McMurdo Dry Valleys, Antarctica - Oligotrophic Lake LV.19.BULKMAT1 | ecosystem: Environmental > Aquatic > Freshwater > Lake...
GGCAAGATCCGCTTGCTGCAAGTATTCAATCCAGACGACGGTTTCACCTTCACCTTGATCTACCGCGACAAGAAAAAGTTCCCCTGGGCCAAGCGCACCACGATCAAGAGCTTCATCCACGATAAGGAATATGAGCTGATCAAAGACGGCGACGGTCGCATCGAATATCTGGAAACCCCCGCCGGCGGCACCGCCACGTGCGTCTTCCTGCCCTCTGCCCGCAGCCGCAGCACCCAGTCGACCTTCGATCTATCCACCCTGGAAGTCGGCGGCGTCGCTTCACGCGGCACCAAGATTGCGGATAAGCCGGTGTCGAAGGTGACCGTGAAGAAGTAGGCCTTCTGGATTGCCACTGGTCCGAGGTATATCATTGCCACTTGTCCGAAGTCCGAGGTCCTAGGTCTAGTTACACCAATCTCTGACTTCGGACTGAGTACGGCGTTCGGCAAAGCATTCTACAAATAACCAGGATGAATTCCGCCCACTGGACCGAGGACCTCGGACTTCGGACCGTAGCAATGAAGAAGTATCAATTCTAAAAAAACCAGTGATTCACACGAAAATATCTGTGCCACAAGACCTAGGACTTAGGACCTCGGACCTCGGACCGTGGCAATGAGTATCGTGGCAATAACAAAAATTACCGTTGATACGCCGGCAACACATGCTTGCCCACTGCCAAGGCGAGAACCGCCATCGCGGTGCGGTAGACTTCGCCGTTGGCGGCTTCGTTGTCGCCGGGCGGGACGGGCCACGATCCGTCTTCGGCTTGGTGGTCGACCAGCACCTGATCCAGCACCGGAGCGTAAAGTTGCCAAGCTTCGGGCGCGACCCGGCTGAGGGCGACCGCGTCGTAATAACTGCGATAAAACAACCAGGGGCCCTGCCAGGCCAGCGGTTGTCTGATGACACGATCGACAATGCGCGCCACTTCTGGACTGTCGCCCGCTCCACCGATGGAAAAACTCAGCAGTGCGGCTCCGCGCAAGGCGGGATGATCTTCGCCGGCTGACTCATAACCAACCTTGCCGTCGGGCGTGGTCACGCGCCGGGCGAATCCAACCGCAGCGGTGATGACTTCTTCGGGAACGAGAATACCAACTTGGGCGCTGGCGTGCAAGCTCATCAGCTGCCACCCGCTCAAACTCAGGTCTGAATTTCGGTCTTCGGGCTGATAGCGCCAGCCACCGCGATTTTTGGCGGATTTATTGACCTGGGCAGCGGCGATGGTCAGCGCGACTGCACGCTCCAAAGCCAGTCGAACCGCCTCTTCATGCTCTTCGTCAGGAAGCATGCCAATCGCCTCGGCCAACATGAGGGTGGAAATACCGTGGCCGTACATACGGCTACCGTCGGTGGCCCCGAAATATCCGTCCGCACGCTGGCTGGCGAGAACTGCGTCGATGCCCGCAGTCAGGACCGCGCCATGGACAATATCCCGCGGGGTGAATCCGGCGGCAAAATGGGCCATGACCGCCAAGCTGGTGCTGGCGACCGGGAATTGACTGCCAAACTGCCCGTTGGCCCGCTGCTGACTGCGCAAAAATTCGAGGGCCCTGCCAATCGCCCGATCTTGCGGGAGTTCCGCTTCGACCTGGGCAATCACAGCGAGATAATTATCTTCGGCGGCGGCAACTGAGTGGATAACGCTGGCACCAGCACTAACGATGAGAAAGAAAATCAGAGATGAGATTTGGTGGTGGGCCATCAGGGAGTCTCCTCAGCCATAATGCGGCGGAAGTAGGCGCGAATTGCCTGCTGATATTCTTCGGAAAATTGGTCGGCCCCAGGACCATCGAAATCCTGGTTTGCCTCTGCTGCCGAGCGCAGCCATTCACGCATCCGGCTATTGGCAGGTGGCACGGGCATGGCTGCGATGGTCGACATTGCGGTAAGAGCACCCGGGCTTATCGGCGGAGCATGAGCGCGATGGCCGTTCGCGTCAGCGGGAATGCTGCCGCCGATTCCGAGCGCCTCGACTGCCTGCACCTGGGAAAGCAGGTGGGCGGCATGGCGCCAGGAAGCATCTCCTGCTCCTGGACGGGTGATCACCGAGGCGCTGTTTGCCAGCATTGCTGCCGGTGACGGCAGCGGGGCTGGCAATAGCGTACCCGCTGGATTCGCCGCGCGGAGAAGTGGTAGCACATCCCGGGATTGTCCCACCCCAACTGCACTGAAACGCATGGCGAGTTGGTAGGCCGCCTGCGCCTGCGTCGCCAATTGTTGGGAAAACATCGGGTCTATCTCTTGGCGCACTTCCGCCATGGTCGTGGCGGTGCGCCAGATATGCGCCAAGACCGCGGTGCTCTGGGTCGTTTCCAGCGCTGATTTCTCGGAATCGACAAATGGACTGAGGGCTTCGATGATCGCCTGCTGCTCACCCAGGTGGGTGCGCAGATCGGCAGCGTTCATATTCCTGATCGCTGCACCATCCTCTGGCAGTGCCAACAGTCTGCCTCGCGCCTCGTCCAAGATCTGCATCACTGCTGGGTCAGACAGCGGCTGCACAGCGCCGACGCGTTCTTCTGCCCAGGCAAGCATACGAGCCATCTCCACGCGCTCACGCATATCGCCCGCAAACAGCAATGCTAGGCGCTGGGCAATGTCCCACTGCGTATGCGCGGCTTCAGAAATGGCCAATGCGCGCTCACTCACTTCAATTGCGACCGCATCGTCTTCGGCCACAGCACGCGCCAAAGGCTCCAGCACCTCGCGGAGGAATTTTGTCCGATCACGCAAAATCGCACCGACCAGATGGATGCTTTCCGCGCCGGGTAAGGCCGGGCTCGCCCGTGCCAATTCTGCGCGACGCGATGCCTCATTGGCCGCCTGGACGAGACGCTGACGCACAGCCGACCAGCGCGGGTCCAGGCGCTTGGAGGCGGTGGTAAATACCTCAGCCGCTTGGCGACTGGCATGTGACAATTCATCCCGCAGTGCGATTTCCGTCGCAACCGTGCCTCGTTCCTGTTCGAGCCCCTGCTCTACCGCGTCCGCCAATTCCAAGACTGTCGGCGCCGCAGTTGGCGACGCCGCAGTTGGCGGCTGTAGATGCGTTGAGTTTTCACCCGCGAGATGTTGCATGTCGGCGATGATCTGCGGACGTAGACCTGGATCTCGAACCGCGGCAGCCAGCCGCTTGGCCCAATACCTGAGCTGCGGCAAGCCGACAGTCGGCTCGACGAGCAATTCCGCAGACGCAGGCGGAATTTGCGCGATCAGTGTCTCGAAGCGCAGTTCTAGCGCATGCACCGCTTCGACCGTGGGGATCATCGCCTGCGCCACCACCGCACAATCATGCGCGAGTTGCTGCATGTCGCTTTCCCACTCGATCCCCGCTGTACCGCGGCTTCCGGCGCCGAGGGTGGTGAGGCGAATTGTGATTTCCGCTGCCCGCAAAGCCTCCCGCGCAAAATCACCATGGTGATACTGGATGTGCTCCATAGCGAAGGTGCGTTCGGATAGAACCACTGGCTCGGCGGCGAGCAAATCCCCCGCGAGCAAACGCTCCCGCGCCTGCAGCAAAGCCTTTTGCGCAAGAACGGCTGCCGCTGGTACCGTCGCTGGCACCTTGACGAGGGTGGCCACCACCGCCTGCCTCTGCCGTGGATCACTTCCGGACATGCCCTGCTGCACGGTACGCGCAGCCTGCCAGCGACCATGGTCGCGAAAATGCTGGGCCACTTCTTGGATATGTGTGGATCGGGAGGCGGCTTCCGACTCGGGTCGGACCGGGAACTGCAAGGGGTTCGCCACCGAAACTTGCGCAACTAACAAACGATCGACCTCAGCCGCAAAGTGAGCGTCGCCCGCCCGCATCACTATTTCTTCGAGGTCCTGCAGCCGCGTGGCCAGCATCGCCAATGCCTTCACCAGACTTTGGAAGCTGGGCAACGTATCGCCATGAAGCGACATTACTTCTTCCTCGACCGCCAGCCAGGCGCTGGCGACCGAATCCTTGGCCATCGCAGCCATGTCTTCCCGAGCTGACAGCAGAAACAACCGCTCGGCCAGCACGGAGTCCACGAGTCCTGCCCGAACCAGGATATCTTCCCGGAATTGATCGAGCTGCTGCGCCAATGCCACCGTCCCCGCTTGGACGGCGGCGGTCTCGCGCCGCTGCACCCCTTCACGATCGCTCGTCGGCAGCGCATTGCGCACTTGCTGCACTGCCTCGACGCGCACTTGGAGCTGTGCCACCATGGACCGTACCCGGGCCAATGGCGAACCGGCGCCACTATGGGAGTCTACCTGGGCCGCGAGGTGATCCCGCGCCTGGCGCGTGCATTCGACCACCGTCTGCAGATCCGCGATGGCGACCTTGCGCTGCTCTGGTCCCGAATCCTCGCTGAGCATGCGCAGGCGCGCCGCGGGCTTATCTGCTTGTTTCGCCCGTTCGAGGATAAATTCACGTCCACTCTCGCCAGCGATACGATGCAGCTGCAGCGCAACCTCGCCGGCCAGGGTGCCAGATGCATGGAGTGCATCTCGGGCCTGGGCGACGCTAGCCGGAGTTACCGCGACCATGGCAGCAATCATTTCCGCAGGAAGGGTACCCGTGGGACGATGGCGCACCTCGGCAACCGTAAAGGCCTGCGGTTCCGTGCCCTCCAAATTCCAGCGCAGAGCTAGGACCGCATCACCTTCGGCTTGAAAGTAATCGATTTCGAGCGGTTGCCATCCTTCCTCGAGGTGTAGCCTGCCTTGAAAGTCGGTTTTGGCCTGCGAACGCCAGGATTCGACAGGGAATACGTCAATGCCGGCACAACGCAGGCGGACGCCATCGTCGACCTCGGCGGCGAAACGATACATTCCCGTGGTTGGAATAAATAATTCGCCCTGCCAATGCGCCAAATAATTCGCCGTCAACCCGCCCTGCTGAATGGGACCGAGGGTAGGTGATGCGACGGCCTGCATGAGTAGGACTCCGTGTCCGTCCACGCCCTGGCGCACGCTGAGCAGTAAACACGGTTCCGTGGCCTTCTCGCGCCAGATCGCCCATCCCCGCAGCACCATATCGGCCGCCTGGGCTCGACGCAGAGCTGAATCCATACGGGCGACTTCGACATCCAATTGCAGGCGGGCGATCGCCACCAGCAACGCGACCCGGAGCGGCTCTAATGCGCGGTGCGCCATTTCTACCAGATCCCGCCCCCGCTGCACAGCACCCAATGGGGTCGTGGCCTGCGTGCTGTCCTGGATCGATCGTTGCAGGGGATCGTTCTGGGTCGCTATCCACGCATCGAGGTCCACCGCCGTCCCGAGGATCCAATCCTGGGCCGGGTGGTCGACCGGGCGCGAGCGCACGGCGACGGCGCGGATCGCCAGCGCCGCCTGCTGCACATCAACACACAGTTGAGCATAGCGAGCACCGATCAACAAAAGTTCACCCCGCTGCGCCGCGGGATCCTCTGCACGGAAAGTGCGCAATAAGGTGGTCCACATCCGCTCCGCCAAGCGCAATTCTGCAAGCGCCCCATCCAACCCTGCGAGTTGACGACGTAAGTCGGCGGTCATGTGGGCCGCTCCCGCCCCCGCACTGCTGATCAACCCAAGCGTTAGCGGAGCACTCATGGCACGCAGACCACCCTGGTCCACCGCCTCGACATGGATCCGCACTCGATCACCTTGGTCCACCACGATGCGGGCGAGATTAATGCTGACGATCTGGTGCAGTCGAGTGGCGGAAAAATTTTTCACCGCGAGCAGATCCCGGCGCAGCAATTCCCGGCCACCGGCGGCAACGATCAGCACGCATTCGCGTAAGCCATTGTCGTCAGTAGCCGTCACTGCCACTGAAAGTACCTCATCCACGGCGGCTTGGCTGGTGGTATCTGTGCTCGTGGCGGCGTTGGGGTCGGCGATTGCTCCCACCCGTGTCACGGCGATCTCTGGTGGCTGATCGGCGCGCACGGTGATCAACCAGCGGTTGGCCGGCTCGACGACTATGCCGTCGGCGCTGATCAAACGCAGGGTATATATCTGGCTGTTTTCAGGAAGAAATTGGCCCATCCAGCGACCGTCTTCCAACGGCTGCAAGGCCAGATCGGTTTGACCCTCGCGCAGCACGGTCACGCCCCGCACGGCCTGGTGTGGCGCTGTGACCTGGATGTGAATCCGGCTTCCGGCAATAATCTCGACGTCACCTTCCGCTGATTCCCGCGTAGGCAGACCCGAATACGCCGGTGGGATCACGCGCACCAACATCCCTTCGAGTGCGGGCGGATCGAGAACGGAGATCGCATAGGTTCTGCTTTCACCGGTATCGGCACGGATCCGATAATTGAATGACCGTGACACCGCCGGGAGATCAAGCACATACGATGTACCGTCGGTGTGCAAAGGCAGCGACTCGGCAACCCCATCCTCCCACACCAAAAGGACCTGGGCTGATTGCGGCGGCGGACTGATCTGGGCGGTAATCACGATTGGCGTACCGCGAGCGATCTGTGCCGCGCCAGGATCAACCTGAATCAGAAAGCGTGAAGGCCGCGCCAGCGGCAGACCCGGCGCCACTGCGCGAGCCAACCAGGATGCTCCCTGCGGCACTACCAACACCACGATCACGACTGCCACCGCGACACCGGCGCTGCGGACCCGTCGGCGCATGGGCTGGAAAGGAAATATGCGGGCAGGCGCAAGCGCCGTCACGGTCTGTACCGCCAACGCCGCGGTGCGGGCGATCATCCATGCACTTATGCCTGGACTTGGACGCACGATCAATTCGAGCGCTGAGCTGACCCGCTCATCGCCGATCTCGACGGTGCGCTCTGCATGACGGGCTACGTGCACCGGGTCCCACGGCCGCAACGCCGGAATCACTCCGCGGAGCATCAATATACCCAGGGCCGACAACGCCCAAATTCCGGTCGCTATCCACCGCACGCTGAGCCAAGGATTCCAGAATACGTCAATGGCTATCGTCATGCCGAGGCCGATCACCACGACCACCACGCCTTCACAAACGCCGCGCAGCAGCGCCAGCCGGCGACGACGACGATCCCAGCCCCGCATGGTGACAAGCAAGGCGGCATGCACCTCGGCAAGCGCGGGGGTCTGCACGTCGGAGTCGGTAGAATGTGCGCGCATCACGGCAGCCCCCGGCGTTTGCGCCACCACCACTCTGCAACCAGCACAATCAATAGCGTCACTAATGGCAGGTGAGATTGCGCAAGTGCCCAGGTCGTGCGCTGCTCGCTGCTGCGCGGGGTCAGGGTTTCAGCGAGCGTGCGGGACAGCTCTGCCACCTCTGTAACCCCCACGGCGATGCCGCCTCCGGCCTGGGCGATGCGCTCCAATGCGGCTGGATCGGCGCTTAATTCCACGCCTTCCACGTCTGGGCGGGCGCGAACCAACAGCAGACGTTCCTCCACGAGATCAGCCTCGGCAACCCCTTCGGCCCCCGCCGGCAGGATCGCGCGCACGGTGATACGCCAGTGGCCGGCAGCCAAATCGCTGAGCCGATACGACCATAAACCGGTGTCTTCCGCCTGACTCGCGTGACCACTGATGCTGACGTGACCACTGGTGCTGCCGCCACCCCAGGGCCGACCATGTTCATCCACCGCCTCCACTTCGAACCGCGGAACCACGACCCGCTGATCCGCCCCGGCCAGAACCCGAGCGCGGACTTCGGCTGCCTCACCCGGGCGGATCATTGCGCGATCCAAAGATACTTGGAGACGCCGATCTGTGCCGCGCAGGCGACTGCCCAATCCCCAGCGCAATAATTGCGTCCACAGGGTTTCATGCACCCGATCACCGAGACGATCGCGCCAGCGCCAGGTTTCGTCGGTTCCCATCCACGCCACCCGGCCAACGCCCGAACGCCCCAGAACCAGGATCGGGGCCTGCGCGGTATCGGCGCTGGTCAGCAGGACCTGGGTTCCCGGCTTGGCGGTGACCGAAGTCGCCGCCCATTGCAGGGCGGGCAACACGCTCCACAGGCGCTGATTCAGACTGGGATCATCAAAAATACGGGTGACCGGATGCTGCTGCCCGTCACCACCCAAGACGACCCGGAGGCGACGCGGCGGATCGCTGATCGCGCCCGAACGGATCGGCAATATTCCGGCCAAGGCGCCCAGACTGTAGCCCCATGGCATCCCGCGTGGACCGGCAATGGCGATCAGGAATCCCCCACGCCGATTGACAAATTGTGCCAGGCGATCCTGGTCCTCAGCCGTCAATTCTCCCGGAGCCAGATCACCCACCACCACCGCATCAAAATCATCGAGTTCCGCCTGGGTGCTCGGCAGCATGTCATGCAATCCTTGGGGAAGGCGGATGGCACGATAATGACTGACCAGATCAGTACGGCGGTCACGCGCGAGAAAAGAAGTGACATACCGCAGGTCCCAGCGGGGGTGATGATCTACCACCAGGATACGCAAGGGATCTTCGTTAATGATGACCGCCATCTCGGCGCTGTTGTTGGCCGAACTGGACTCGGGCAGGCTGTCGACGCCGGGATCATCGGCAGTGTTGGCATCACCCCATGGAGCCAGGACACTCACGGGCAGTGGCCGCTCCAGTTTATTGCTGGGGGTCTGCCAGCCCAATGCGCAGTGGCCCCCACCGGCGCCCTGTTTATGCAGGACCTCAACATAGCAGGGTTGCCCAGCGCGCAGAAAAATCCCGCTCGAACGTTGCGCCGCGTAGCGATCCCATTCTTCTGGATTGGTCCATTCCGGCACCACCGCCACCCGCTCGCGATCGTAGGGTGTTCCTGAAGGTCCTAGCCACAGTTCCGCTTCATCGTCAGCAGTAATCCAGAATGTGTAGGCGCCGGTTTCCAGAGGCACGATCCAACCCCGCAGGCGATTGGCGGTATTATCTGGAATGGCCGCCATATTCGCCGCTGCAAGTATGGTCCGGCTATCGGGGCGCCGAGGTGCGATGCCGGACAAGAAGAAATCCGTAATCCGCGTGCCGCCAACCCCATTCCAGACTTCGTGCAGCAAACCAGCACCAGGGCGCACCTGACGTTCTTCTGCCGTTTCCCGATGCGGCTCGATGCGGGCCGTGAAGGTCACCGGCGCATTCCCCGCTCGGGGCAGTTGGGTCGCTTCGACCGAAAACCGGCTTACCTGCCAACTGCCATCGCCGTGGACGCTACGCCGTCCGACCTCGGCCTCCGCCGCCAGGAGCACCAGATCCCAGGAACTGCCGGTAAATCCACTCACCCGCCAGCGAACATCTAAGTGGACGGCTTCGCCGCGAAATATTTCATTGGGTCCCATGATTCCCGCGATGGCGGCGTCACGGGGAACATCAATGTCGCCGATGACCACCGTCGACACCTGCGCCCCGCGGGCGGCAAGCGCACGCGCCACCGCAGCGGGATCATCCCCGTGGCTCTGGCGGCCATCGCTGAGCAGCAGGACCGCTCCGACGTGGCGGTTGCTCCATTCGCGGGCGAGTTGGGTCAGCGGCGCCGCCAGATCCGTCCCCCCCTGGGCCGGCCACGCAGTGTCAGGACGCAACCGCGTTAAGTCGCTGGCAGTCCCGCTGGAATCGTCACTGAGGGCGAATATTTCTACGTCTGCACGCCCGTTCAATGCCGGAAGCACATGCTTATCGACTAGCTCGCGGGCGCGCTGTGCGCGCGAACGACCAACCAGTTCGCCCAGCGCGCGCGCGATCGGCGAACCCGCCTCCGCGCCTGCGACCAATGCCGTATCGGCGGCGCGCTGCGCGGCGCGCGCCTGTACCGCATGCTGAACAAGCTGAGGAATCACTGCGACCAACTGACCGGCCAAAGCCACATGATTGATCCCGTCGGTGAGTGGCGCGCCGAGGGCGGCGATGCCTCGCTCGACCAGATCCAGCAAGGGATCCACCCCTACTGAATCAGGACCCAGCAAACCCGCGTTCGCCCGGCGGATGCCCGTGAGGTGGAGGTGAAAACGCTGGCTCAAATGCTGTTCCTGACCGGGCTGCACGGGTCCGGCAATTGCGCGCGCAAGTTCTGGCATCTCGTGGGCCAGAAGTGTCAAAGCCTTCGCCAGACCAGCTCCGGCATCCGGACGGGCGCCGACGCTCAATAATCCCAGCGCTTGCGCTTCATCAAGGCGCTGCGATGGCGACATCCCGCGATCATCCAGGGCCATTGATCCGGAATGGTCAATCACCACCGCCACTGCCGGCTGTTCCACGACCTGCTGCACACGCGTCCACACGGGCTCGATCAATAATCCCATGAGCACGACCACTGCCGCCTGGCGTAGCAGCAGCATACCGCGCGCTGTCTTTAGCGGCAGGTTGCCGAGTTCGCGGCGGGCGATGCGTCCGATCACCCACACCACGATTATCGTCAGCGGCAGCACTACCCACCACGACAGACCCACGCATTGGAATATCAACGCACGATTCATGGTGAACGCCGGCCTCGCTGCGCCGTCGACGCCGTTAGCAGAGATTCCACGACCAAGCACAACACACTGGCTAAGACTAAACAACGCCACCATGGCCAGCCGGAACGGGAATTGGCAACAAAAGTGGTGCCCATGGCAGCTGCGCCGTGGACCAATCGCACCTCTGGACCCAAGGCGGCAGCAATCATGTCCGACGTCACCACTGCCAAGGTACTTTCGGCCGGATCAGCGGCGATGGCGAAGCGCACATCCACCCCCGGTCCACGCAGATGATAGGCGCCTGGCTGCACCGCGGGGGACGAGAAAAATGCACGGCGGCCTTCCCAGGTCCCTTCCTGGATCTCGATACCTTTACCCCCCGGACCGGCCAGATCGAGGGCGCCGGTAAATGTGCGTGGCGGAATCCACGTCAACCGGTCGCCCGGACGCAAATTTCGCGGCGGCAATATCACCGCGCCTAATTCCGCGACGACGCCACGCAGCAAGGGGACAAAGGCGGGATGTGCAGGAACATCCGTCCACGCCGCGTCCAGAGTACTGGTCCATAAGGCAACTTGGCCATGCCCTCGCCGCCGCAGGACCAGCAGATCAGCGCCATCTTCGGTGGTCAAAAGCCGCTCATTCGCAGTTCCCTGACCCCGGGCCGGCTCCAGCAATACCTGCTGATAAACCTGGACTCCTCGCCAGGGATCGTTTGCGCGCGGATCGAGGAAAGGGGCCAGCGCGGGATGTGCAGAGGTGACCGAAACCACTGCCAGGCCCTGGGGATTCTGCCGGATCCGTGTCAGTCCCGGGGGCAGAAAACCAGAACCACCCCGCGCCCAGAAGCGATCGGCGAGAGCGAGATCGGTTTGCGGTCCCAGAGCGACCAGAATACCCCCGCCAGCGACGACGAATGATTCCAGTGCTGCCACCGCCGCCGGCTCCAAGGCCTGCACATCCCCCAAGATGACTACGCGCATTCCCTCGAGATCAGCCCGTTCGAAACGGGCCGCCGAACTGCGCTGCACGCGGAATAATGAGCCGCCGGCGCCAACAGGATCCAAGGCTGCGGCAACCAAACCAAGACTTCCTGTGGTGCCTTGGCCCGGCGTGCCCTCGACGAGCAGAACCCCGACTCCGGCTTCCACTTCGACCGCAACCGTACGCGCATCATCCTGGGCGAGCAGATCGCGGGCGCCCTCGATGCGCGCTTCGATAATGTGGCTGCCCGCAGCAGAAAAGACGTGCGGAAATACTTCCTCGCGACGCGAGGGTGCCGTCAATTCTAGCTGGCGTTCGCCAATGACTCGGCCATCGACACTGAGCAACAACCGCGTTCGTTCGCTGCCACTGTCACCGTGACACTCCAGCACCGCCGTGATCCCCACCGACCGCCCGACTGGGACCAGGGCGCGATCTAGGCCGATGTGGGTCACCGCGACATTCAAGCCGGGGGCGCGCGGTGCAGGCGCCACGATCGCTACTCGCGGCGCGCTTCGCCCAGGTTCACCGCTGGCCAGCCGACGGCGTAATTCCTGCCAACGCGGCGCGTCGAGATCCTGCCAACCATCAGCCGTGCCATCGGTGATCACCACCAATTCCGGGTGCGGATTCACATGCCGGCTCAATTGATCAAGACCGGCATGGATCAGTGCGACCATGTCCGTGGCGACCGGACTCGAGGCCGTCTGCGCAATGATCGCCCGGGCGGCGATGACCGAGAACATGGGATCGGCCGTGCGCGCGTGGCGCTGCGAACCGATGATAACACTGATCTCATCGCCTTTGCCGAGCGTCTCGACATAATCTATAGCCAAGGCACGCAGGTCATTGAATACCGGTTCTGCGCGCCCGGCTGTCGCCGACAGAGAATCATCAATCACCACCGCCCCGGCGACTGGGCCGCTGCGTTGCCAGCCGGCGGTGCTCGCTGCTGCGTGCCATACCGGACGCATCAAGGCTAGGCTTGCCGTCAAAAGAATCGCACAACGGGTGACCAGAAGCAGGCGGTCATCCACGCGCAATTGGCGTTGGCGCAACGACACCACCTGCCGTAAAAAACGCATCGCCCCCCACGCCACCGGCCGCGCCCGCCGCTGATGCGCGATATGAATGAGAATCGGCGCCGCCACCGCCAGCAGGCCGCCGATCAGGGCGAGATTCGCAAAGCCAAGCATGTCAGCGCGGTCCAAAACCGCTGGGACGTGAGCGCTGCTGGGAACGATTCAAGGCCCGCCCCAGCGACCACGCCAGATCGGCCTCGGTGGGAATAATCTCCAACGGGATCCCAAGTTCATGGCAGCTTTCGGCAAGCTGGCGTTGATGCAGACGGAAGGCATCGCGATAATGCGGACGCACCCGGTCGGCGTCGACGGTGATCGGAGGTTCTCCCTCCAGACCGTTGAAATGGATCA
>Ga0163144_10021645_pt1 | contig 12771 bp, 9 predicted proteins | sample OliLak19BULKMAT1_FD_123175 | JGI IMG/M metagenome (GOLD analysis project Ga0163144, IMG submission 123175) | Freshwater microbial mat bacterial communities from Lake Vanda, McMurdo Dry Valleys, Antarctica - Oligotrophic Lake LV.19.BULKMAT1 | ecosystem: Environmental > Aquatic > Freshwater > Lake...
AAGCTGACGGCCCGCTACCCGCAACTCAAGATCGTGTTCCTGTCCGGCTACACGGCCGACGACGTGCTGCGACACGGAGTCGAAGAAGAGCGAGTGGCGTTCCTTCAGAAGCCGTACACCCCGGACAGGCTTGCAAAGTTCGTCCGGCAGGTTCTGGACGGGCCGGTCGATGAGTGATTGCACGACGAACCGCACACAGCTTTCGGCTCAATTGCCAAGCCCGGCGTGCAGGCGGTGACGGGAAAGCTGCGATCGGCTTCCGGATCGACGACGGTGGTTCGCGGGTTCCTCGACCCTTATCCCTTGGGCGTCAGCGCCGTCAGCAGTTCGGCGTTGCCCGGCCAGCCTGCGGTCAATTCGTCGCGCTTGCCGCGCACGTAGTCCGCATAGTCGAATCCGGGCGCCATCGTGCAGCCCAAGAGCGTGTAGCCGTGCATGCCGGCGAGGCGTCGGCTACCCTGCCAAACGCCGCCGGGCACGGTGATCTGCGGCTCCTGTTCGGCGCGCAGATCGGTGCCGAGAATGACGACGCGGCTGACTCCACCGGGATGAAGCTGCAGCATCTCCAACGGATCGCCGACGTAGAAGTGGAAGATCTCGTCGCCGGGCAGCCGGTGCATCTCGGACACCGTGTTCGCCGTCAGCAGAAAGTAGATGGAGGTCCCAAGCGAGCGATCCGCGGCATAGTCCGGATGCGTACCGCCGGGCAGCAGGCCCGTCGACCGCTGAGTTTCCCGAAAGAAGCCGCCCTCGATAGGGTGAACCTTCAAGTCCAACATCCGAATCACTTCATCGGCAGTCAGCATCCTCGGCTCCGGAGTCAGGGGCAAAGCGAAAATCGATTTTACGACATAATTTCGCTCCTGCTAATTCCAACACTCAACTCGGTTGAAACTGTCGAACAAGCAAAACAAGTGTAATGGCTGGTCGATCGGCTGCGAAAACCAGCTTCGCGAACTCTCGCTGTAAAAAATTCGTATCAGTCCTGCTGGTTGATCAGTAAGCGGACTTACGTCGATTCCTTTTCCAAGGGCGAATATTGGAAGACCCCGGCCGACTGGTCGCGATTTCTTCCCGGTTTGTTCAGCAACCTTTCCCCGCTTGAAGGTCTCGGCCTCGCCCTCGAACATCGCGGGGCTGAGTGGAGTTACGAAATGGAACCCAAACGCGGACGACTACACGTTGCCGCCCGGCCCGGCCGCAGGACATACAACTGCGTTGGGGGACACAGTCATGATGATGGCAACACGGTCGGCCGGTGGGGCTTCGGCCTACGCTCGGCCTGCAGATCCGTATTCCCAACGGCTCGGTAACGCCTTCGGTTACCGGCTCGACGCGGAAGATGCTCCTTCTCGCTCATGGTTCTCGACCATCGACGCACTACTCCGCATACGCAACCTGAACGACGACTGGGACGGTGAGTGCACCGATATTTGTCGCTGCGCTCCTGATCCGCAGGATAGCGGTCGCGAGCCGCCCGGTCGGAGTCGCCATGAAGCCCAAGACGGACCCGATCGCGGAAGATGAGTGGATCCTCCGACGTGTGCGTCGTGAACAGTTTCGGACGGATGATACGCCGATCATATCCCCGAGCGCCTTTGAACCCCGTCTGAAGGGTCGCGACGTCGACAAAGGCGGCATAAGCTTTTATCGATCGGCCTATCTATCAGCTCCTGACGGCATCTTGCATCCCTGTATCCTTGCTGAAGGCCTTGCATCTTTCCGTACGGATCTGCTCAGACCTGCGCGTATCGGGCCACGTCGTGATATCGGAATTGAATGCGGTGTCTTACAAGGCGGACAAAGCCCGGTTTACTCCGATCAAACTTCGACTCGCAGTAGAGGCGAGCGAGCAAAATAACATCCTCATCAGTCCGTCGAATTCACCGGAGTCGAACTGATTACGTTACGGTCGTCTTCTTGGTTGCGACAAAAGGCCATATTTATGACTGGTTGAGTGTTCCCCGCGTCACGCCCAACTGATGCAGCACCTTCAGGCTGCGCCAAGTCGTCGAGCCTTGTTCGCGGCCGTGGAGCAAGAGTGTGTAGCGGGTCAGCAGGTTGTGGAGTTCGGTCGGGGTCTCGCGCAGGGCGTCGATGCGGAAGCGGCGTAGGCCCAAGTCGAGCATGCGGGCCACGTACTCGGCGGCGGACTGGGCGGCGTTGTTGAAGACGGTGTTGCGGCAGCCCGTGTCCGGGTGGACGGGGAAATTTGCGCCCGTGCGGTCCCGCAACTCGACGCGGTGGGTTTCGCAGGGCCGGCCGCAGTCGCGGTGATCCTTGCCCGTGCTCAAGAACGCGGCGAAGACGCAATGCTCCATGTGAAACATTGGCATGTGCTGGTGGATCACCGGCTCGAACCACGCCGGGTCGCCGTGCGTCATCAGGCTTTGAAATTGCTCCCAATTCAGATCGTAGCTCGGCGTGAGCATGGTCAGACCGCGGTCGATGAGCAACTCGGCGGTGAGTTCGTTGGACACATTCAGGCTGAAGTCGCCCCAGAGTTCCGCCTGCGGAAGCTGCTCCTTGAAGTAGGAAATCGAAGCCAGGTTGCGGACCAGTACAGCGTCCGGGTTGGCACGGACCACGAGGGATTGAAAGCCGTCCTCGCCCGGCTTCCAGACTCGGTTCACCGCAAGTCCCAGTGTCACGCCGGCGGCGCGGGCTTTGGGTACGGCATCGGCGTAGCGACGCAGATCCTCAAAGTCCGCCAGCATCCGCGTCGGCTTTGGGAGTCCGTCCGGCGGGACCCACGCGAGTGCCGCATCGAGTTGTGCGAGACTCCGGACCAGCACCGTCAGTTCCGGCGTCGCCGCCGGCGTACGCTTGGTTGCGAACGCGTCGCGCATCTCAGCGATGCCTGCGGTCGCGGTCGCGTGCACCTTTGAGGCATGAAGCAACGTCGCAAGTTCGGCGGTCGCTTTGCGTCTCAGGTCGTTGACAACCGACTTGGGAATCATCACCTCCGGCGGCAGATCGAAGGAAACATCGTGAAGTCGGAAGCGCGTTTCGCCCAAGCGACTCAGGGCGTCGCGCAGTTCGGCTTCGGTCGTGGCCCGTTTGGTCGCGGTTTCCAGCGGCCCAGGCCAAGCGGCTTCGCAGGACTTGCCTTCGCAGAAGGCCGTCAGCACCAGACTTCCGCCGAGAGTTCCGCGCAGCGTCATCGTCAGCGGCAGGCGATGGAAGAGTTCGTCCCGGCTCCAGGTTTGCGTCAGCCGTTTGGTCAGTGCGGGATCGTCGGTTTTCCAGACGTCGGTGCCGATGGGAATCCGCGTCGCGTCCCAGGTGACCGCGTCGAACTTCAGATGCACGTGACCCGGCGCCCGGCCCGGGTCGACCGCCCAGATGCGGCCGCCCGGCTCCTGGGTATCGGGTCGACCCAAGTCGAACAGCACACCGTCGCCGGCACGGACGAGTTCGTCCGCCGGCAGCGATTCGGTCAGCTTCACCGCGACTCCGTTGCGCAGGTGTTCGACGACGATGCCGAGCTTCACACCGCGACTCTTGGGGAAGCGGCCGCGGACGAGGTACTGGTGATTCACCCCATCGAGGAAGCCCGTCGTCAGCCCGCGCGAGAAGGTCTGGGCCGTGTCCAGTTCCTCCTTGCGGGTGAAGCTCGGCTTCGTTCCCTCCAGTGCCGTGTCGACCGCCTTGCGATAGAGCGCGGTCGTCGCGGCAACGTAGGGGCCACCCTTCAAGCGGCCTTCGATTTTGAAGGAAATGACGCCGGCGTCGATGAGCTGGTCGATGCGGTCGTAGGCAGCCAAGTCCTGCGGACTGAGGAGATAGGCCTTGTCCCCCAAGGGCTTCTCGACGCCGTCGACGATGAGTTCGTACGGCAAACGGCAGGCTTGGGCGCACTGCCCGCGGTTGGCACTGCGGCCGCCGAGGGCTTCGCTCGTCAGGCATTGACCCGAGTAGGCCACGCAGAGCGCCCCGTGCACGAAGACTTCGACCGGCATGGTCGTCCCCGCGGTGACTTTACGGATGTCCGCGATCGAGAGTTCCCGGGCGAGCACGACGCGCTCGACGCCGAGGCTTCCGACGAAGTCGATACCGCGCGGTTCGGTCAGCGTCATTTGGGTGCTGCCGTGGATGGGCAGGCCGGGTGCGACGCGCTTCATCAGCCGCACGAGGCCCAAATCCTGCACGATCACCGCATCCACCCCGGCGGCGGCGACGGCGCGGGTGAATCGCTCCGCCTCGGGGAGTTCCTCGGGGAAGATCAGCACGTTCATGGCGACGAAGCCGCGGACGTTGCGGGCATGAAGGAAGCCCATGACCTCCGGCAACTCGTCGATCGTGAAGTTGTGCGCCCGCGCCCGGGCATTGAAGGCCGATAGGCCGAAGTAGACCGCGTCCGCTCCGTTGGCCACGGCGGCCTTCATCGCGTCCCAATCGCCGGCAGGTGAAAGCAGTTCGACGGTGTTCATCCCTGAATTCTAACCCTACAGCGGAACGCTGGAACCGGGCTTTCGGCGAATTGAACGATTCCGGGCAATCGTGTCGGGAACGTGCTGCCGAAATGGGCAACCGAGGCTAAAAGTCGATGCTGTGAAGAGCGCCGATGTGCTTGGCTCGACATGACTTGCGAACGAACCGCGACATTATCGGGAACCGGTTCGCGTTTTGCTGGATCTATCTGTCGTTGGATGCGATTGCCCTCCCCCAAGTGGCACGACGATAGCGTCGGCGACTTCTCGATTGCGGCGGTTACCCCGAGGTACCCCGCCTGACCGGACCGTAGCGCTTGCACCGTTGCAAACGTTTCTTCCTGTGGTCCGACCCCATCTCTCGCGGCGCGGGTTTTCGATGCGCGATGCGCTGATCGTAGCCCGGCCCGGATTCTGAGGTCGATACTGATGATGAAGTTTTCACTCTGCCGATACGTGGCTTATCCGATGGCCCTCTTGACTATCTTGGCCGGCTGGTGGTTTCTCGACCCCAACGGCGAACTGCTCGGCGCCGATGCCGACGGCCGCGCGATCATGACTTTGGACGATGACTCGGATACCGCACGGGCACTTGCCTTCAAGCAGTCCGAACTGCGCGACCGGATCGACTACAAGGAACGGCTGCTCACCGGCTACCTGCGCGGCGATTACACGCTGCGGGAACTGGCGCGGGAATTTGCCCGCGTCAACGCCTACGACGAAACCACGCTGCACATGATGCGCTGCGCCTATCCGGGCGAGAGCGATGAGGAAAAGGCGGCCAACAACGTGTACGATTACCTCAAGGGTCGACAACTGCCGGAGAACGAACAGAATCTGCTCCTCGAACGCGCCCGAACGGAAATCGACTGCCTGTTCCCCCACTGATTCCCGAGCCGTGATTTCCGAGCCGTGATTTCCGAGCCGAGTGCGCCGTTCCGGGCCTCCCGACCTACAACAGTGTTGCAAGCCACTGCGGGATTTCGGATACTCGCACACTCTCCCTCGGAGTTCAATTCATGCTTCGCCGTCGTTCGTTTGCGGCTCTTGCGTTCGGGCTGGTGACGCTCTCGGCCGTGCCCACCGTCCTCGGCCAAGGGTCCGGTACGCCGGACCGCATCCGCTACCGCGACTTCGAAGGCAAGCTCGTCGACGATGCCGGGGAACTCAAGGAATCCCCCAAGGGGATCGAGTGGCTCAACGCCAACAGGAAGACCATCTCGATTTCGCCGGATCAGGTCGTGAAGATCGAGCCGACCAACCTCGCCGGCGTGCCGACGACCGATCTGCTGACAGCGCGCAGTCAAGAGGACGTGAACCCCGGCAAAGCGGCCGCCGCCTACGGCGAGATGCTCAAAAAAGCCGGGCCGAACGCTCCGGAACGCAGCCGTCGCTTCCTCGCCTACAAGGAGGCCTACTTCACGGTCAAAGCCGTCGATGCGAAAGGCGGCAAGGAATTCGAGTCCGAAGCCGGCAAGGCCGCCGAGAAGATGAATGCCGCCGCCAAGACGGCCATCAGGAGCTGGGAAGTCTGGCCTGCGAGCAGGATCGCCGCCCGCCTTTACGCCGAACTCGGAGACTTCCCCAAGGCCACTGCCGTCCTCGGTTCGCTGGCGTCCGTTCCCGATCTGCCCAAGGATTTGAAGCACGAGGCGAACCTGCTCGAAGCGGCGATGGCGCTGCGCGGCCGGAATGCCCCGGCGGCCCGGTCGCTGTTGGATCGCCTCGCCTCGGATAAGGATTTCCCAGCCGTCGGACCGGCCCGCGATCGATTGAGTGTGATGAGGGTGGCCGCGGGGATCGCCATCCCGGCCGCGCCGTCGCAGGCTCCGCTTCCCGCCGACGCTGTGAAGAACCTGCTGGCCGCCATCGATGCCGCCAAGGATCCCGCCGCCCGCGGGATCGGCCACCTGGTCCTCGGCGACCTCTATGCAGGCCACGGCCAAGCCCGCGATGCGATGTGGATGTACCTGACCGTCGATGTCGTGTACAACGCGGACCGGGACGATCAGATCGTCGCCGTACGTCGACTGATTCCGATCTTCGAGGCGGCCGGCGACAAGGACAAGGTCGATCAGTTCCGCGAGAAACTGCCGCGCATCCGATAGCATCGTCATTCCTCGTTTCCGCTCTCCCCGGAAGGCTTCGCTCATGTCCAAAGATCGCCAAGTGCTCAGCCTGATTCTCGGTGGCGGCCGCGGAACCCGGCTTTTCCCGCTCACCAAGCTGCGCGCCAAACCCGCCGTTCCCGTCGCCGGCAAGTATCGCCTCATCGACATCCCGATTTCGAACTGCATCAACTCCGGGTTGACGCGCATCTATGTGCTGACGCAGTTTCTCTCTGTCAGCCTGCATCGTCATATCTCGAACACCTATAAATTCGACATGTTCAGCAACTCCTTCGTGGAGATGCTGGCCGCGATGCAGACCTACGAGGCGTCCGACTGGTATCAGGGCACCGCGGACGCGGTTCGCCAGAACATGCTCTACATCAAAAACGAAGGCTGCAAGGAAGTGCTGATCCTCTCCGGCGATCAGCTCTACCGCATGGACTACAAGGCCCTCATCGAGACCCACCGGGAAGCGAAGGCGGACGTCACCATCGCCGCGATTCCCGTGCGGGAGGACCAGACCGCAGGCTTCGGCCTGATCCGCATGGACGACGCCGGCCGCGTCGGCAGCTTCATCGAAAAGCCGAAGTCCGAAGCCGAACGCAAGCCGTACTACACGCCCGCGGGCTGGATCAACGAACGCGGCATCCCCGCCAACGGTCGCAACTACCTCGCCAACATGGGCATCTACCTTTTCAACACCGAGGTGCTTTTCGAGCTGTTGAACGAGAAGCCCTTGGCCACTGACTTCGGCAAGGAAATCTTTCCCCGCAACGTCGGCAAGCGCAAGATCCACGCCCACCTTTTCGACGGCTACTGGGAAGATCTCGGCACCATCAAGAGCTACCATGAAGCGAATCTCGCGCTCTGCGACCCGTCGCCCCCCTTCGACTTCTTCCAGCCCGAGGGGGTCATCTACACGCGGATGCGCAACCTGCCCGCCTCGCGGCTCGACGGCACGACGCTGACGAACTGCGTGGTCTCGGACGGCTGCCGCATCGGCAAGGGAACCACGGTGGAACGTTGCCTGGCGGGCGTGCGGACCCGCATCGGCGCGAACTGCCGATTGACGGACACGGTGCTGATCGGTTCGGACCGCTACGAGACCGACGGCGAGCAGGAACGCAACCTCATCGACGGCGTTCCGCTCCTGAACGTGGGCGACAACACGGTCATCGCCAACGCCATCCTCGACAAGGATTGCCGGGTCGGCTCGAACGTCCGCATCCTCAACGAAGGCGGCCACTCCGATACCGACGATCCCCACGGCAACTGGCACATCCGCGACGGCATCGTCTGCATCCCCCGCGGCGCGGTCATCAAGGACGGCACGATCATTTAAGGCAGGACGAGTTTCACCGCGAAGCCCGCAAGGATCGCGAAGCGGAACCTACATTTGAAACGTGGATTAAGATTCTTTGTCTGCCGAGATGATTGTTGTCTTCTTTGTGAGCTTTGCGGTCTTTGTTGTGAAATGCTTAATCTGGATCATAACATGCTTCGACTTCTGTACGCTTCTTTCGTGCTGTTCCTCGCGTCCGTCGCCCATGCGGGGGATTCCTCCAGCCTTCTGGATGTTTCGGCCGACGGCGCCCGGCTGCTCGTCGCCAATACCGATGCGGGGACGTTGAGTCTCGTCGATCTCAAAGCCCGCAAGCTCATTGCGGAGATTCCCGTCGGCGATCACCCCGAGGGAACGACCTGGGTGCCGGGCACGAATTTGGCGCTGGTCACCGTCTACGGCGACGACTGCGTGAAATTCATCGACACGGTGAAAAACGAAGTCGTCTTCACCCTACCCGTCGGCGACGAACCCTATGGGATCGTCACGACGCGGGACGGTCGCTTCGCCTATGTCACACAGGACTATCCCGGTACGATCAGCGAAATCGATGTCGCCGCCAAGGCGGTCACCCGCACCTTTACCGTCGGCAAAGGCATCCGTGGGCTGGCCGTTTCCAAGGACGATGCGACCCTGTACGCCACCGAGTTCTTCACCGGGACTCTGCTCGCAGTCAACCGCGCGAGCGGCGCAATCACCGACCGCTGGGAGGGGCAGGAGCAGGACAATCTTGCCCGGCACGTTGTGCTCCATCCGAAGCGCGGCAAGGCTTACCTCAGTCATATCCGCAGCCGGGTGACGGCCTTCGATGCCCGCGGTTCAATCTTCCCGCACGTCAGCTTTTGCGATCTCGTTCCCGAAAAGCCCGGCGAAAAGCGGCGGCGGTCGATCGCCATCGACACCTACAACGGTGTCTACATCGTCACCAATCCGTGGGAGGCGGCCGTCTCGCCGGACGGTTCCAAACTCTACACGATCTACGCCGGCACGGACGACATGAACGTTTCCCGAACCATCGACGACGACTACGAGGAGATCGACCGCATCGGTCGCGCGGTCACCGTCGGCAAACACCCGCGCGCCGTCAAGACCTCGCCGGACGGTTCCGAAGTCTACGTCTACAACACGCTCGATTCCGCCGTCGCGGTGTTGAGTGAAACACTGACCAAAAAGATCGCGACGATCAAAGTCGCGACGCCCGCCAAGACGCCCGAGTGGCGCCGCGGCAAGGAGCTGTTTCAGTCCGCGCTCGCGCCGATGGGCACGGCCCGCTGGATCTCCTGCAGCTCCTGCCACCCGGATGGGCTGACCGACGGCCGCGTCTGGCAGAACCCCGAAGGCCGGCGCAAGACGCAGAGCCTGTTCGGCCTCGCGCACACGCACCCGCTGCACTGGAGCGGGGACCGGGACGAAGTGCAGGATTTTGATTACACGATCCGCGGCAAACTGATGCAGGGCCGGGGATTGGCGAAAGCCCCACTCAAACCGCGCGCGAGCTTTGCCGAATTCGCGGAACTCGAGCAGCAGACGTCCGGATTATCCGGCGATCTCGATGCGCTCGCGATTTACACGAACTCATTCACAATGCCGAAGTCGCCCCACGCCCCCGGCGGCAAGCTGACCCCGCAAGCAGTTCGGGGCAAGGCGATCTTCGAGAGCAAAGCCGTCGGCTGCATCGACTGCCACACGGGCGCCTATCTCACCGACAGCACGCTGACGAAGCCGCTGAAGCTGCACGACGTCGGCACCGGGGACGCGATGACCGAAAAGATCGGGCCGAAGTACGACACGCCGACGCTCCTGGGCGTGTACCGCCAGCGCGACTACCTTCACGACGGCCGAGCGAAAACGCTCGACGAAGTCTTCACGCTCCACAACCCGGCCGACAAACACGGCAAGACATCGCACCTGAAGCCGGAGGATATCGCGGACCTGTCGATGTTCCTCAAATCGCTGCCGTACGAAACACCGGCGGAAGATACGCCGAACGCGGTGCCATACCGACTCCCAGCAAGCGGAGCACGTTAGTCGAGCAACGTCCTCCGCCCGGTGATGTGGTTAGAGCAGTTTCATAAGTGTGAACCTGAAAGGAGCCGCGCACGAAGGTAGCGATTGGTTTTTGACCACTTACTTCGTGCGCGGCTCATTAAAGTCGCAATGCGTCGCAATGGTGAAACTGCTCTAGTCGTCCGATGCAGCTCATTAGATGTTTGGTATCTGATTGTGGTGCGGCCGTCTCGGCTGCATGCCTCCTGATAAGAATGCAGCCGAGACGGCCGCACCACAACAATTCAGCTGCAATGGTCCACTGGCGTCTGCTACCGGACCGAATTCATCGTCGGGAATTTGACGATCGGCATCAGGGCTTCGGTGCCGGCGGTCGACCCGGCCGGCAAGGTCAGGCCGGCGGTTTCCATCTGCCCGAGCAGATCGCGCAGCTTGGTCTTGAAGCCGTCGAATTGGGTTGCCATGACTTCGCGTTCGGCTTGGCGGGCCTTGATCGTGAGCTGCAGCTCATCCCGTTCGCGTTCGGCGGACTTGGTGCGGTTTGTCTGTTCGGCGAGCTTTTTCTCGGCGACTTCCGCACGGGCCATGGCCGTATCCCGAGCGACTTCGAGAGCCTTCAGATCGCGTTCCAGCTTAGCGACGCGGCCTTCGAGGCTGTCGCCCGAAGCCGTGGAAGTCGGGCTGCAGCCCCAGAGCGGCAACAGTCCGACCGAAATGATCGCGATCAAAATCCAATAGCGGGCCATGGGTCAACTCCGAGAGTGTGCGTCGTGGTGCAATGAGTCTCATCTGAGAGTTCATCGACGCGCGCGAAGCCCCCGCTTCACCCAAATTCCTCAGTTTGCCCGAAATACCCGGTCGCCGCACAATGCTGAACCATCGTCACATTGCCCAAAGCGCCTATCCGCAGGTTGGATAGGTCGTGTCGAGGCTTTGTTGCGCTCGGTATGGGAGTTTGTGGTCGATCATTGCGAGCGATAAGTGAAGAACCTGCATCGTCGAGCGAAGGACTTGGGGTACGAGTTGGTGCAGAAGCCGGAAACCGTCGGCGATTGACGCTGCGCGACCACGAGCCGAAAGTGCCACGACCATAACACACTGACCAATCCGATGCTGCGACCTACGCACAAGCCGTCTGACCGATACACGCACCGAACGAAAAACAGCGGTATTAAGCAGTTGAAGTCGAAGAGAAAGTTCCTGAGGCGGGCCACATCGACCTCATCCGCGGCCGCGCACCGCGACCCAACCACCGAGCACGGCCATCAGGCCGAGAACGCCGGACACGAGGCACCGCCCCCACAGACCGAGTGCTATCACGCCTCCCTTGGTGCGGAGCTCGCCGTCCAGCCAGACGGACACCGCGACCCACCCGCCCAGGACAGCGAGCCCGCCGCACAGCACCCGCACTGGCGTCGATACCGGGGAGTTGCCCATCCGATCCGCCCTCCGCCGCCGAACGACCAAGCTCACCTGCCCGGCGGGCTAGGGAAGCTGTGGTCGGGAAAAAACCTACGTGCCCGCCGGGTCTGCTGCAGCGCCTGTTTCGGCCTGCTTTTCGGGGTTGGAGTGCTCACCACGCGGTTGCTCAGGCTTACTGTCCGACTTAAGGAATACCCCGCCTTGGCTCAGCTTTTGTTTGGCGTGGGCGACGAGCTTCGCGGTCAACTCGTCCCGATCCATGCCCTTGATCGCCTTTGGCGACGCGACCCGGTGCAGCCGCCCGATCTCGACCAATTCGGAGGTAGGCTTGTCGGCTAATTCCTGCCGGAGAGCATCTGGGCCGTGCTTGCTGATGAAGGCAACCGGGTCGAACACCGCCCGGCGCGCTTTCTTGCCAGGATGAATTCCGGCCGTGCGAGCTTCTGTATCTCAGTCATCAATGTGCCCTCCCACTGCCGAACGACCAAGCTTATCTGCCGGAGCCGGCTTTGCGGCTCCGGCAGATGCAGTTCTGGGGCGGCAGCGGCCAAAACTTTATGCCCAATAGGGAAAAGGCTATTGTCATTGAAGACTACTGTTTTCACTTTGACTGACCTGTCAGCTTCCATACTTTGAGCACGGTCGTATTGCCGTGTCCTGTCATCCCCGCCACTTGTTTGCCATCTGCGGAGGCGACGATCCAGCGGCCGCCACTGTGCGTCGCTAGTTCAAAAGATACCGGTTGCTTGTCGGAACTCAGATTGAAAATCTTCAATGATGACAGACGCGTGTTGCCGAGGTTGGTGAGAATAGCAGCTTGACCGTTTCCGGACAAGTTTGCTATAGCGGGTATTGATACGTTCCCGAGCGCGATCACTTTATCGAGTTTGCCCGCAGCATAAATCGATACCTGCCCGTCTCTTGCGATAATCCATCGGTCTTTGTCTGCTAATAGTTGGATTGATTCTGCCGGTGAACCCGCAAGCTGCGTGTTTGACTTCTGCCGACCATCACCGGAGAGGCAGACAACACCGCCAGGATAGGCGATGGCCACTCGCTGGCGAGTCGCATCGATCGTGGCGCATGACGGCGCTATAACTACTTGAGCGTCCCTCGTCAGGCCGTTGGCTGTTGCTAGGGAATAAAGCTCTGTCAATTCCGCGCCATGCTTGGACCTTCGAGAGAGAGTGCCATTGAGAGATTGTATGCAGATCAGCAGTTGTCCTTCGTTATCAATCGCTACATCCAGCAGAGGTTTGGTCAGTTGAATCGTTCCCATTGTCTTCAGGGTTGTGCCATCCACAACCAACTCAGTCAGTCCGTTATGTGAAGAAAGCACAATCCGACGGCCATCGGGAGATGCGGCAACGAATTTAATCAGTTCGGTGTGGGAGTAGATGAGCTTGACTGGAGGATTACTCAAATCGACCCGAAAGAGTTCTCGACCCACCGGACA
>Ga0163144_10021646_pt1 | contig 12771 bp, 10 predicted proteins | sample OliLak19BULKMAT1_FD_123175 | JGI IMG/M metagenome (GOLD analysis project Ga0163144, IMG submission 123175) | Freshwater microbial mat bacterial communities from Lake Vanda, McMurdo Dry Valleys, Antarctica - Oligotrophic Lake LV.19.BULKMAT1 | ecosystem: Environmental > Aquatic > Freshwater >...
CCGGCCGGAACACGGTTACCAGCTGCCATTGACCCCAGTGCAGTTTTTCAAGGCGGGGCTGGGTGCGGCGGACGAACTCTGCGAGCAGCGGCACGGGAGGCGGTTCGCCGACCTCGAGGCCTCGGTGGCGGACACCTTTCTGACGGAGATCGCGCACGGTGCGGCCCATCCGCGGATCGCCCTGGCCGAGTGGTTCAACGAGCTGGTTTATCCGCTGTTTCAGCAGGCCTGTTTTGCGGACCCGAGCCATGGGGGAAACCGCGACAAGATTTTCTGGCGGATGATCGGCTATCCTGGACTTCCGGCGGTCCACGGGATCAACATGGTGCAATATCGGGGTAAACCCTTCCCCGGCGCAGCGCGCCCCCTCTCGATGGATGATTTCGGCTGACCGGCGGACCGACTCGCGTGAAAACCCTCCCACAACGTGCGGTGGTGATCGTCGGCGGTGGCCTGGCCGGCGGTCTGGTCGCACGGCAACTGGCGCGGCAGGGTATCGAGACGCTGGTGCTTGAGCGTGGTGGCGGTTATCCGGAGGAGGCCGCGACGAGGCTGCCGACCCAGCGTGACGAGCTCCGCTGGGCGGTGCACGGCGGCTTGATCCAAGATGCCGCGGTTGAGACCTACACGTTGCGCCACAACCGGCACGAACCATCGCGGCCGTTGCGGCGTTTGGCGGCATTCCTTCCGGGCACCGGGGTTGGGGGCGCCGGGAACCATTGGAATGGGCAATCGCACCGCTGGTTGGGTTACAACACGGCGCTGAAATCCCGCATTATGGGCCGCTACGGCAGCCAGGCGATCCCCGCCGACATGCCGCTGCAGGACTGGGGGGTCGGCCACCCTGAACTCGAGCCGTATTACAACCTCTTTGAGAGATTATTCGGTGTATCCGGTCAGGCGGGGAATCTGCGGGGTCAGATTCAGGCCGGAGGCAATCCGTTTGAAGATCCCCGGGAGGAGCCCTACCCCCAGCCGCCGCTTGAGATTACAGAGGCCGGTTTGATCTTCACCCACGCCGCAGAGCAGGGATTAGGTTATCATGCATTCCCGATGCCGGCGGCCAATTCCTCGGGCTCCTATGTAAATCCCGATGGGATGAGACTCGGAGCCTGTCAGTATTGTGGTCATTGCGGGCGTTTCGTCTGCGAAGCCAACGCTAAGGGTACACCCGCTGCAGTCCTGTATCCTTGGCTGGAGCGGCAGTCGCGCTTCGAGTTGCGGTCTCAGGCACATGTGCTCGGCTTGGTGTATGATGCCGCTACCGGTCGGGTGGAGGGGGTTCGTTACCTCGACCTCGGGACGGGCGTCGAGTGCTACCAGCCGGCCGGGGTCGTCGTGCTCGCCGCCTTCGCCCTGGCCAGCACGCGGCTGCTACTCGCATCCGGCATCGGGCGGGCTTACGATCCCTCGACGGGTGGTGGAGCGCTTGGTCGGAACCTGTGCATGCAGACGAACTCCGGCGTCGGCGTCTTCTTCCGTGACCGTTGGATCAATCCCTTCTTCGCAGCCGGGGCAGCCGGTACGTTGATCGACGAATTCAATGACGACAATTTCGACCATGCCGGCCTAGGCTTTCTCGGTGGAGGCTTGATTGGCGTCGGCATCGGTTCGGGCAGCCCGATTTCTTCTCGTCGGCTTCCTCCTGGCACCCCGCGCTGGGGCGGCGCGTGGAAACGGGCGAATGCCGATTGGTATGCCCATGCCTTCGGCGTCGGCGTTCAGGGAAGCTGTTATCCCCACCGCGAAAACTTTCTCGACTTGGATCCTGACTACACGGATGCCTACGGCCAGCCCTTGTTGCGCTTGACCTTCGATTTCCAGGACAACGAATGTCGTCTCTCGGCCTATTGCACGGCTCAAGCCGAAAAGATCGCACGGGCCATGGGGGCCACGATCGTCGGCCCGGCAGAGACGAGAACCGGGCCCTATGATGCACGCCTCTATCAGGGGACGCATATCGCGGGTGGTAGCATCATGGGGGCGGATCCGGCCACGAGCGTCGTCTCCCCGCACTTGCAGCACTGGGACGCGGAGAATCTATTCGTGGCCAGTGCCTCGGTATTTACGCATAGCGCGGGATGCAATCCGTCCGAGTTACTGTCGGCGCTCGCATTGCGACTGGGCGACGATCTGATCCGCTACATGGCTCGTCCTGGCCGCCTATGAAGATACGTTATCTTGTGTTGGTGGTTATCGCTTGGCTGAGCGCGGCTTCAGGCACGACCGAAACCAAGCAAGCGGACGCGATCTCGGCCGAGATTGAGCAAGGCCGGAGGATCTACGCCACATGCCTTGCCTGTCATGCTGTAAACGCACCTGGACCGGTGGGCCCCGACCTCCGCGGCATCTTTGGCCGGAAGGCAGGGACATTGCCAGGATTTCGGTTCAGCCGCGCCCTCAGGAATTCCAACATAGTGTGGAATATCGACGCACTGAATACTTATCTCTCGGATCCTCAGGCCGCAGTGCCTGGCAATCTCATGCCGTTCCCGGGGCTTCCAGATAAGGAGGCAAGGCGGGAGCTTCTCGCCTTCCTAAGAACATTGAAATAGCGGGACCGGTCCATCACCCCTTGCCCCAGGCTGGTCGTATTCATCCCGGCCAAATGACTGACCGGTTTATCGCGGCCAGATTGCGCAGACCCAGCAGGGCCATGGCCATGCGCAGTTCCTTACGCAGAATCTTCTGGACGTGCGTGACCCCTGCGGCGCCTCCGGCCGCCAAACCGTAAAGATAAGGGCGTCCGATCAGGACTGCCGTGGCGCCGTAGGCGATAGCCTTGACGATATCGGTGCCGCGGCGGACCCCTCCATCCATGAGGACCGGCACACGGCCACCTACGGCGGCTACGATGGCCGGCAGCACCTCTATGGTGGCGGGCAAGGTGTCTAGGTTCCGGCCGCCATGGTTGGACACGATTATGCCGGCCGCTCCTGCTTTAACCGCCCGGTCGGCATCCGCAGGGTTCATAATGCCTTTCAGTAAGACCGGTCGTTTGGAAAAGGAAATCAAGGCCTCGATGTCGCGCCAGACGATGCGGGCGGGGATCACCTCGTCCAAGCTGACGACGGAGTCGCGCTGCTTGATGCCTTGCAGCATCGGCTCCTTCAATCCCGCAGGAAGGGTAAAGCGTGCGCGTTCACTGCGGTTACGTGCCCCGGGAACGGGGGCGTCGACCGTGATGCACAGCGCCTCGGCGCCCGCCGCCTCGGCTCGTCGCACCAGATTCTCGGTGAACTGCCGGTCGGTTTGGATGTAGAGTTGGAACCAGACCGGTTGGGTGGCCACCTTGATCACGTCCTCGATGGCCGTCGTGGTCCCAGTGCTGAGGACGTAGGTGGTGCCGGTCGCGCCGGCACCACGGGCCACGGCGAGTTCCCCTTCGGGATGGGCGATGCAATTCGAGGCGGTGGGCGCAAAGAGTAGTGGCACCGGCAGGGAACGGCCGAGCAGCGTGGTGGTGGTGTCCAGAGCACCTAGGTCAACCAGCACCCGGGGGTTCAGCCGGATGGCGTCGAACCGCTCCCTGTTCCACCGCATGGTCAGTTCATCCCCCGCGCCGCCGCTGATGTAAGCGAAGACATCGGCAGGCAGCAACGCGCGCGCCACGGCCTCCGCGTCCTGCAGGCTAACAATGTCAGTTGGACGGTCGGGAACCGTCTGCGCGGTTTCTGCCGCAGTCTTTTTGTGCAGCAGGGACAATCCCGCCAAAGCGGCCGCAGAGCGAAGGAAAGTGCGGCGGCCGAATGGGGCGTGTATGGGACTGTAGGATATATCCAGAACAATTCTTATAGTTATGTGGGATTGTTAACTCCACAATGCATTGAAGTTGGTCTCTATCGGAGGCCAACACTGACGACTTGGCGGCGACGGGAGGAATTATATCAAGGGGGTATTGATTCTGTATTCTTCGGGAGTGGCTGGCCCCTCTTGGAGACCAAAATGTATGCCTTGTCACAACTGGGTGAATTCTCAGTAGTGCGCGAGGCAATCCTCTGGCTAATATTCACGCATTGATTCACCCAACCAAATCCGCTATGAAACGTCTCATTGTTGCCTGTCTGTTGAGCTGCTCGCTCCTGGCCTTACCGGTCATGGCGCAGGTCGTCTCCAACTCCGCCTCGGCGGAGGGAAAAATCACTCCTGAGCAGACCGTCACCCTTTCGCCTTTTAGTGTGAACGCTAAGCGCGACCGCGGCTACGGCGTTCCCGAGGCGATGGGCGCTTCTCGTGTTGCGCTGCCGATCAGCGATGTGCCGCTTTCCGTCATCGGTTTGGGCGAACAACTTTTTGCCGACAAGGGTGCCGTCAGTGGCCTGGAGGTGCTAAGTTTGGTCTCAGGTATCACTGCCACTTCGCCTTTGTCGCCGCTTTTTGAAAGCTACACACTCCGCGGCTTTAATATTGGCGCTGGCACTGGCTTTGGCATTCGCGATGGCCTGCCGGATAACGTGGGCACGGTGGTGGGTTCGGTTGACGATCCGTCGGCCTATGAGCGGCTCGAAGTGATCAAGGGCCCCGCTGGCACGCTTTACGGCACCACGACTATGGGGGGTGTGATCAACAAGATCAGCAAGTGGCCACGCTTCACCCAACAGACTAAGATTCAGGTTCAGGCCCAGTCCTACGACCAGTTCATCCGGGCAATGGTGGACTCAACCGGACCTGTGGGCGAGCGGAACGCATATCGCGTCGTTCTTTCCAAGCAGGAAGGCGAACGCTACTGGGGCGCCGGCAAGAACAACCTGTTTGACGCCGTGCTGGCCTTCACCCGCCTGCTCGGCGACTCGAAAGCTGGCGGCAAGGTGTGGGGGCGCTATCAATACCTCACCTACGACATCGCCATCACCAACGGTACGGTGTTCCCGACTGGCTGGAAGAATCCGCTCAATCCGACCTTCGCCCCCACGTTGGATAATCCCAGGTATCCGGTGACGAATGAAATCCTGAACGCGCCCGACGATGACAACTCACCCGGCACCGTGCGCAACTATGAGGCGGGTTTTGAGTACAGCTGGGCGCACAATCCAGAGAACAAGTGGACCCTGCGGCTGGTGGGTCGTCACAGTGAGGCGATGGGCGATCAAGGCCCGAGCTATTCGCTGACCCTGCCTGTGCCGGTCGACAGCACGGGCGCCATTGTGCAATACACCAACGCCAGCGGCGTTCTGACCAACGGCACGGCGGCCTTCATCTCCAAGGATGATTCCCGTGTCGCTGACTGGCGCACCGTCATACGGCTCCGTGAATTCAGCGGCCATTTCATCAACAGCGGGCTCTATCTCGACGTAGTCGGCGAGTTCAAGTCGGGCCCGCTCAAGCACGTGCTGGTCGCCAACGGCCAATTGACCACCGGTGAACGCGAGCGTGCATTCTTCTTCTGGGATATTCCGAATCCCGCCAACACAACCGTCGTGGCGAACTCGTTTTCGGCGATCCGTCCCAACTTCAGCAATTACAACCGCACGGCGCTTGAGGCGACAACTCCCCAGTTCAATCCGTTCAACGGCCTGAGCACGAACAACGCGTTCGCCTTTGGGTTCCAGGACAACATCTCGTTCTTCGATGACCGGGTCATCCTAGTAGGCGGCACGCGCTATGACCGGGTCAACACCACCACGCAGGCCTTCGCCTCGGCCGCGAGTATCGCAGCGCGGCGATTCATCATCGATCCTCCCACCACACGCCGGATACTGAACCAGCAGTGGACCTCGAAATATGGTATCGTGGTCAAGCCGACCCCCGGCTTGAGCGTCTTCGCCCAAAGTGGTGAGACTTACATTCCGATCAACACCCTGAATCCGACTACCGGGCTCAAGTTTTCCAATCAGTTGGGTTCGAGCGATGAGGCTGGCATCAAGCTTGATTTGTTTGGCAGCAAGCTGGTGGCCACCGCTTCGGTCTTCAAGATGAAGCTGACCAACGTCCTTATTGCGGTGATCAATCCGCCCGAACTGGGCGGCGGTACGCGGCTTGAGCCGGCCGGCACCCAGAAGACGGATGGTTACGAGTTCGACTTGGCGTGGGAGCCCAGGCCATGGCTTAACTTCATGGTGGGCTACAGTGACGTAGATTCAAAGAATGAGGCGGGTCTCCAGTTCCGCCAGGTGCCCAACGAGGGCACCTACTCGTTGCTGGCGAAGTATACCTTCTTGGGGGGCGTGGCCAAGGGCGCCTATTTTGGTGCGAACTGGCGGCACCAGGGCAGATCACCAGGTGACGGCGGTAACACGTTTTTCCTGCCGTCTAGTGACATTCTTGATGCCTTTATCGGCATGCAGCACAAGAAGTGGGGAGTTCAGCTCAATGTCATGAATCTACTGGATACCGACAAGGTGCGAACTTCCATTCAGGATTCGCTGGTCTACCGGGCCCCGGATCGGACCTTTCGTCTGACGGTCAATTATACCTTCTAGGCTTCCGCCTATGAATCGCAGCGGCGCATGCACTTGGTCGGTGCTGCGCCGTTTATTTGTCCATCGAAGCAATCGATTCTTCGAGCTACGCTGTTTGTCGCGACGTTCCTGGTGGTAACTGCCTCGGCTAGCACCGCTACGCAGCCCGTGCTGCGCGACGATGCCTGGCGGCAGCGCCATGAGGCCTGCGTGGCGCAGGCGAAGGCAGGGGGGCGTCGAGGTGGTCTTCCTCGGTGATTCGCTCACCGATCTGTGGCGAAGGTAGGGCCGCACTGCCTGGGTGAAGAACTTTTCCCCGTTGCGGGCGGCCAACTTCGGGATTGATGGTGACCGTACTCAGCACCTGTTGTGGCAACTGCAGCACGGGGCGGTGGACGGATGTCTCCCAAGGTCGTCGTGCTTCTCATCGGCACCAACAACATAGGCAACGAGCGGAATAGCACTGTGCCAAGAAACACGATCGCCGAGGCGATCGCCGGAGTGGCGATGGTGGTTGAAGCGCTGCACGAGAAACTGCCGGCCGCCACCATTCTGCTGCTGGGCTTGCTTCCACGGGGTGAGAAGGGTAGCGCCGTCCGGGCGCAGGTTGTGGAGGTCAACCGGGCGCTCGCCGGATTGGACGACAGTCGTCACGTGCACTTCCTGGATGTCGGGCCGAGTTTCCTTTCGGCGGATGGCAGCCTGCCGCATGAAATCATGCCCGACCTGCTGCATCTGAGCGAGGCCGGCTACGCCGTGCTGGCGGCAGCCTTACAGTATCCCTTGCCAGGCTGCTGGCCGTGGAGCGCTGACACTCTACGGCCCCTTTGGCTTCAGAGTTTGGTCGTCTGCACCGCTCCGGTATGGGCGTCCAGCCAGTCGTGATCCAGGTCGACCCCCAAGCCTGGCTTTGCCGGGAGATGGGCATAGCCTTGGCCGTCCGGCTCCACGGGATTGTTCTTCAAGCCCCAGCGGAAAATCGGATGATCGGACTCGACGAATTCCGTGTTGGCCGAAGCGCAACCAACATGGAGGTTGGCCACGTCCAGCAGCGGCGAGTCGGCTGTATGAATCTCCAAGTTCAGTCCGAAAAGTTCGGCTGCCGCCATCGCTTTCCGCAGGCCGGTGACGCCTCCCTTCAACAGCGTGTCACCCCGCACCATCGCGGCAAATCCGCTGCTCAGATAGCCCGACAGTTCGCTCAGGCGGACTGTTTCGCCGACGAGCAGTGGGGTGCGGATATGTTGGGCGAGTTGGGCCAGAGCCGTTACACTGTGATCAGGCACCGGTTCCTCGAACCAATAGAAGCCGAGTTCATCGAGCACGCGGCCGACGGCGAGGGCTTGGGAGTAGTTGTAGCCGGAGGCCGGATCGTCCATCAGCTTGAAATCCGGGCCGACGGCTTCGCGGGCGGCCCGGAGCCGAGGGATATCGGCCTCCACCCCATCCCGCAGCTGGACCTTGTAGCCGTGAAAACCCGCCGCCTTGAGGTGACGGGCTTCATTGAAAATCTCCTCGGCCGTATAACTTTCGCTTCGGGCCGTGGCGTAACAGGGCATCTTCTCGCGATGCACGCCGAGCAGTTGCGCGATGGACTGTCCCGCGATCTTGCCCTTCAGGTCCCAGATGGCGACGTCGATCACGCCGACCAGCGAATCACGCTGGTGGTAAAGGTGCCGCTGTTTGCGCCACAGCCTCTGCCAGATCTGCTCAGAGTGCAGTGGATCGCAGCCCAAGAGGTCCTTGGCGTAAACCGCATGCAGCGTGTCGGCGATGGCCGCACCGTCACCGTGGGGGCCGAAACCCGTGCTGTAACCCTCCAGTCCGTCGTCGGTGCGCAGAGTAACGAACGGAAAACGCCACAGGGTGGGACGCCCCGGAGGGATCTTGCCGTCCTTGTAGCGGGTGCGGGGATCGATCTCTATAAGGCGAGTGGAAATGCTCGTGATTTTCATGGAAGAGAATGGGGCGAGACGGGAGTAAGGGCAGCTTCGATGCTGATCGCGACCGCGCGGGCGAGGCTTGCATAGCCGTCCGGGATGAAATGCACATTGCGGGAAAGCTGGACCTCACGCGGCTGGGAGCGCACGAAGACATAAAGGTCATCGATGGCTATCCCATGCTCCCTCATCACCCGGAGAGCCGCGGCGTTGTAGGCCTGCTCGCCACCTTCAACCCGGCCCGACGCGCCCGTGGGCACCGGCGTAGTAGTCGCAAAGATCAAGCGGGCGCCGGTACGCTGCAGACGCTCCGCCAATTCACGCAGGTTTCGGCTGTATTCCTCCGAAGACGCGACTTGGCGACCGAGTTCGGGTGCCACGTAGTTGCCCTGCTCATCGAAATATTTCATGTCGTGCAAGCCGAAGTTGAAATGAATGATGGCCCAGTGTCCTGTCCCGAGCCAACGGTCAATCTGTTCCAGTCCGTAGGCGTTGTCGCCGCTGTTTTCACTCGGGCGGTGGACATTGGCGCGGCCCGCCAACAGCGAACGCACGGCGCGCGTATACCCGATGGAGATGGAGTCTCCTATGAACAGTACTCGAGGCAGGCTTGGTACATCCGGCACCGGAGCGAGATCGGCGGCGAAAGCGGTCTCCACCGGCACGAATCCCGGCATGCGGCGCCGTTCGGATGGTAAAGTATCCACGGCCGCCAATTCCCCCAGCAGGCTGGCAAGGAAGCAAAGGAGCAGGTCCGGTGATGCGCGCATGACTGGTGTGTGGTTCGGTGGCAGGCTCAATAGCCGCGCTGAGAGTCCGCGCGGTTGAGCAATGGCAGCCCGCCGTTGAAGCGTCTTAGGTTCTCGGCGATGAGCGTGATCATGGCCGGGCCGAAGCCATCATAGACCCCGGACATGTGCGGCGTCATGATCAGCTTCGGTACGTCGAAGTATGGGTGGTCTGGTGGCAGTGGCTCCCGCACATAGCAGTCGACCACTGCTTCGGCCAGTTGACCTGTGCGCAGGGCGGCGGCCAGCGCCATTTCATCCACCAGCTCTCCGCGGGACACGACAATCAGCCGCGCGGTTTGCTTCATCCGGGCGAATACCTCCGCCCCCATCATGCCCGCAGTGGACGGCGTGCTGGGTGCCGTCACGACCACGAGATCGCAGTTGGGCAGCATTTCATGAAGCTGGCCGGGCCCATACCGAGTCGCGGGGATCAATCCCTGCGGGTCGCCCGTGCCGGGCCAGGCGTTGTAATCATTGTCGGAGCGGCTGGCTGGGTCGCGTTTCAAGCAAAGCACGCGCATGCCCAGCGCATCCAGTTGGCGCGCACATTCCCGGCCAATGCTGCCATATCCCACGATACCGACGGTCATCCCGCGTACGGTGGAGCAGCCCAGAGCCACCCGATCCGGCCAGGCGCGGGAGCGCTTGAACTCCACGAGTTCCGGCATGTGGTGCACCATCATCAGCCAGGTGCAGGGGACAAACTGTGCGATGGGCACTCCGTGCGTGCCACTCGCCGTCGTGATCGGGATGGCCGTCTGCCATATCTTGTGACCGTGCAGTTGGTTGGCGCCGGCAGACAGCAACTGCACCCATCGCAGATCGGGCCATTGGCTCAGGTTGGTGGGCACACCGTCGCTGACTAGGATCTCAACACCGGCGCCGTCCAGATCATCCGGCGGAATCACCCGGTGCGCCCGGATATCGATCCCGGGGAAAGCGGTCTGCAACTCGCGGTGCTGTTCCGGAGTGAGCTTCAGATTGGAATGAAAAAGCAGTTTCATGCGGTGGTGGGGCTTGTCAGAGAGACGACGTCCGGCGGCGCCTGCTGTTGCTTGCCAGATTAAAACAAGCCAGCCGTCACGGCAAGCCAACCGCAAGGTGCTGGTCTCCTTTGGCAGCCATGGTCGTGGAGTTCCTTTGCGACTGTTTTCGCTCAAACATTCCGAGCATGTCACTGCATCCGGTCATGCTCTTTTTCGCTTCTTTTGTGCCTGTCGGCTCGACCGGAATTGTTGCAACGCCTGCCGCTGTGCCACTCGCGGCCGATTTGACGGCACTGTCGGCTTCGGCATTCGCTACCTTGAGACGCACTATGGCTGAGAAGCAGAATTGGGTGGGAATTCATGCGGCCGAGGTATTGGTGGTCCTCGGTGAGTCCGAGAGCGTTCGGCAGGATTACCTGCGCGACCTTAGCCGGACCGAATCCTCGCCCTTCCGGACCGGAGTCTGGCGCGTGCTGGCCCGCACAGCCCGGACGCCGGAAGAGCGTACCGGTTGGGTTGCACGCATCGAGGCAGTGCTGTCGGATCCTGCCGCGCTTGATCATTCCGCCGCCCTTGAATGTCTCGCCAAGCTCGGCCACCGGATAAAGGGCGCGGGCTTCCAAATTGCGCGCCGCCAAGCGGACGCACCACCCGAGTCCGAAACGCTTGTGCCGCTGTGGATCCTTCATCTCGCAGGTGAGAAGGAGGCTTTGCCCCTGATCGTGCGGGCCCTCGGGTCCAACGACCTTGTGGCCCGCCGGCGAGCAGGCTACGTGTTGCGCTGTCTACAAGTCCGGGAGCCGGCGGTGCTGGCCGCCTTGGTCCGGGCGGCGGATGCCGAGGCGGCCGGAACTGATACGCAGGCCTATTTGCTGAGTGCGGCACTGCAACTCGACGCCGCACCGGAGCGCACCGCCGCGTGGAAGGCCGGACTGGAGCAGATCCTAGCTCACGGTTCCGTCAATGCCCGGTTCGAGGCGGCCCATGCGTTGGCGCCTGTGTTCCCTGTGGTCCGCCTGCCAGCGCTGGCAGGCATGCTGACGTCGACGGAAGGGGACGTCAGGATCGGCGCGGCCCTGATCATTGTCACTGCGCTGCGGGGGCATCCGGGCGCATAATGGGCCCGCCTGCTGGCCTCCGCCGGGAACCATGCGAATACGTTTGGCGCCGGTATGAACGGACGCGAAGGTGCGTTCGACTTATCCCGGTCCGCCACTGTCCATCCTCCCGCGCTCCAACGTAAACATGAAACCAACCCTGGCCGACATCTTTGTTTTGCCCGCCGGTCATATTCTTGGTCACCTTCACAGCCATTCAGCATGAGCACCGAAGCCGACGCCCCCCAAGTCGCCTGTGATCAAAAAGGCATCGCCTTTGCCGCGGCTGACGCTGATCGCTTCAACGCCTACCATCCGAGCCTTAGCGTGCTTTCGGAAACGGAATGGCTGGTCACGCACGACCTCGGCACCTCTACAGAGACTCTCGATTATCACACGCGAGGGCTGCGCACCACTGACGCCGGTGCGACTTGGGTGAGCGAGGGGCCGTTGGTTAAGAAGCCCGTCACGCTGCCGACGACCCACACGATCCGGACCCGCGGAGTGGGCGGGCGGCGCGTGGTCGGCTTTGGCAAATGGGAGGACCGGCGCGGGTATGAAACCCAGCGCTCGAACCGCGAGACCATGGGGCAGGTCCCGATGAAGCTCTTTTGGATCGATAGCAACGACGGGGGCCGGCGGTGGTCCGCGCCGCGTTGGATCGTGCCGCCCCTGGTCGGTCCCACCTGGGAACTTTGCCATCACATCGTCGCGCTGCCGGACGGACACTGGGCGGCGCCCGTTTCCACGTGGCGCGGCTGGAACGGGGAATTGCCCAACGGGGAGATGACAGGCCTGCTCATCAGCCAGGATGGCGGCGAAACGTGGCCGGATTTCGTGCTTTCCTTCGACGGGCGCGAGCACGGTTTCATCCATTGGGAGCAGTCGCTTGCGGTCCGCCGCGACGGCAGCCTGGTGGCGACGGCCTGGGTTTATGATCCGGCGAAGAAGGAGACCCGCCCGTCGGTCTACACCACTAGCCTGGACGGCGGGCGGACCTTCGCGGCGCCGCGACCGACCGGTTTCTTAGCGCAGACCTGCAAGATCATCGAGCTGCGCTCGGGCCGGATCCTGGCGATTTACCGCCGGCATGACCGTCCGGGGCTCTGGGCCGAGGTGGCGCGCGTGGATGCCACGGGCTGGCACAGCGAGCGCCGCGGTTTGCTGTGGGGCGGGGCGCCGTCAGGCATGAGCGGACGCGCGTCGGCTTCCGAGGAATTGAACAGCCTGCGCTTCGGCTATCCCTCGTTCGCCGAGCTGCCGGACGGGCAGGTCGCGCTGGTCTTCTGGGGCACGTTCGGCGAGCGGACGGCCATCCATTGGTTGCGCTTCAGGCCGGAGGCGTTGCCGGTCGTGTCATGATGACGGCGGATGTCGCAGTATCCGTGGCGGCGGGCCGGATGGTGCACGAACTGGTGTCCACGCCCGAGATCCCGCGCAATTCCGAGGGCAGCTTCATCGGCCTGCGCGACGGACGTATCGCCTTTTACTACACGCAGTATTACGGCGGGAACGACGATCACAGCGCGGCGCGGCTTGCGGTGATCGAGTCGGCGGAC
>Ga0163144_10021647_pt1 | contig 12771 bp, 14 predicted proteins | sample OliLak19BULKMAT1_FD_123175 | JGI IMG/M metagenome (GOLD analysis project Ga0163144, IMG submission 123175) | Freshwater microbial mat bacterial communities from Lake Vanda, McMurdo Dry Valleys, Antarctica - Oligotrophic Lake LV.19.BULKMAT1 | ecosystem: Environmental > Aquatic > Freshwater >...
GAAAGCGCAACACCTGCAACTAACAATGTTTGCGTAAAGTTTGCAAGAAAGCCTGTAGACCCCACAATTTTGTTGCTGAGCGCCGGCACCACTTCAAGGTAACTACTCAAGGAAGCAAACATGCTCCCCAAGCTGCCATAGAGCGCTGTTTGGAACAAAGCTACTAACGCTATACCACCAAAATAAGCTATCATCATAGCCCGTGGCCCGTTACGTTGCGGATTTTCTAAAAGACGGCTCAATGAACAGGTTGCCTCAAAGCCCATAAATGCATAGAGCACAAACGGCACCGCCGAAAGCATACCGCCCACATCAACCGATGCTCCCGTCACCAAATTACTGCTATCAAAATAAAGCAACCCACCAATGATAACAAAAAGGATCGGCACTATTTTGCTTACCATAAAAAGTGACTGAATATGTTTGCCCACTTGCACGTTATAGGTATTAAAAAAAGTAAACAGCGCAATGACTGCTATATCAAGCGCCAAGGTAGGTAGAACTGCTAAGGCTGGTATGAGCAACTGACACAAACTCATAGCCACATGCACGGCAAGCGCAGAAGAGGCTTGGTTCGCAACAAAATAACTTAACATCGTAATAAAACCAAAGAATGGGCTGACGCTCGCCCCATAATCATAAAAATTGCCCCCTTTATAGCGGGTAGCTAACTGGGAAAAGCTCCACAAAAGCGGCGCCATAATCAGCCCTACCAGCAAATAAACAGCCGCCCCTAAAGAGCCCGCACGATGAGCCAAGAGTACCGTATTAATAAAAATACCGGCACCAATCATCACATTAAGGTTAATAATAATTGCTGAAAATAAAGAAATTTTTCCGCGCTCTGCCATACTATGCTCCCGGAGTAGGTAATGAATCATACGAAGCGTAGCCTATAAAGAATAGCAGGAAAAGGCAAAATTTATGGCTCTGTTTTAACCTGGCGGCACGGAGCCTTTCGCCCATCACCGCACATCGACAAATAGGCTTTTTTAGATAAGATACATACTAGTACCCATACCTTAAAGTAATCTATCAACATGCAGGGAAGTATCATGAAAAATCTTAACGCACTCTTTATAGCTGGCCTAAGCCTCTTGCCCCTTTCGCTCACGCTACAAGGCATGCAACGCCATCGAATGCACGGTGCTGGCGCGGGCCACAAATCGATTGCTCAGCAGCCTGGCGGCTTGACCATATTAAGTATGCTCCAACAAAAAAAACGCTCGCAACGCCCAGAAACGAACGATGCTAAACAGCCTCCATTAAAACGCTCACGCACGACGCTGTCGCTTGCCGCCCTTAACCGCAACATCGACCAGCAAGAATTTCAGCTCGGGGCAGAATCAGCGGCAATAACTTCTGAATCGCACCCTCTCGCCGGTTCTGCTGGCAGCGCTGCGGGCAGAGAAGAACGTAAACAAATAATTATTGGCTCTAAGGATGATGCAGGGGCTGTAGCAGTAGCTTTTAGCAAACTAAGAATTGATGTCGAGGCAATGCAACTTTTCACCCATATCACCCAAGAGAATTTGCCAACGTATCTGAAAAGTTTCATACAACAACGAGGGCTCACCATAACCTCTATACGACAACCATTTTTCAGCCACGCTGACCCTTATGCCTATATTATGTTCGAGTATCTTTCCTGCATCAAATATCACCCCGACAGCACCGCGGAACAAAACTGCACCATCGGCTTTTTACCCTTAAAATATCAGGATTAGCCGCCTGGCAACACCACAAAAAACCTCACTTTTCCCCTTGGAGATCTCCTTAACGATGAGCACGTTTGAAAATAGCTTTTTTGGATATGACCTCCATGCCGAAATGGCGCTTCCGCAAGTATGCGGGCAGACGTTAAACTAGAAAGCAAGGACGGCAGCCTGGGCACGAAGCCTGGGGGGGCTTTTGACGCCCCTTCCTGAAGCTGTACACTGATATAGTATAAACATCAGGGAGATACACCATGAAAAAACTGACTGAAAAATTCACCGCATTACTCATGCTAGCCTGTTTAAGCCTGGGCATTGCCGGCTTTCATAAAACAGAGGCTTCCCCTTACCGCGCTCTAGCAAATACCCTAGAAATGGTAGACCCCCAGGGCACCATGGCTATCAAATTAGTGCTCACGGCAGGTACGGCGTTCACCGTCGCCTATAAGCTCGACCAGATTGAGCGAAGCATCGCCAATACGCTGCACCGTATGGGAATCAAATCAATTACCCAATTTACCAAGCATGGCATAATCACCATTCTTGCTTGGAAGTTTTGGAGCAATATGATTACCAGTAACCAAATTAAATAAGTAATAACCAACCTGCACACTCCTGTAGATTCTGTTTGGCAATTGATGAAAGATATGGTACCCTGAATTGTCAGTTATGACGCATATTTTTCACCCATTAACCCATAACCACCCTGGTTATGTAGAACTAGCAGGAGCTCCTGAATGTCAAAAGAACTCTTAAAAGCGAAGCAGTTTGCAAAAGCTGAAGCTATCTGGGCAGATGAATCTTTCCAGATGAGTAAAGAACAACTCGACGAACTCAATCAACTGTATGAAGGCACCTTAAGCGCCTACAAACCCAACAGCCTTATTACCGGCAAAGTTGTTACTGTCACCGCTGATGGTGTATTAGTTGATATTAATTTTAAATCAGACGGCCTCATTCCTTTATATGAGTTCACTGACCTTGATTTAAAAAAATTCACCCCTGGTACTGAAATTGAAGTCATCCTTGATGAGCTCGAAAATGCTGATGGCCTTGTAGTTCTTTCTTACGAGAAAGCAAAAGCTGCACGTGCATGGGCAACTATTATGAAGCTCTTTGATGAAGGCAAAACAGTTGAAGGTATTGTTACCCACAAAGTTAAAGGTGGCCTTAACGTTGATATTGGTATCCCAGCATTCTTGCCTGGATCACAAGTTGACGTACAACGTGTTACCAATTTTGATGATTTCCTTGGGCAGACTATTACTGCTTATATCATTAAAGTTAACCAAAAACGGGGTAACGTTATTATTTCACGCCGTAAATTCTTGGGCGAACAACGTGCTGAAGTACGTAAAAAAGTACTCGACACGCTTTCTGTTGGCCAAGTTATCCAAGGTTCTGTTAAAAACATTACCAATTACGGAGTATTTATTGACATCGGCGGCGTAGACGGCTTATTGCATATTACCGATATGACTTGGGGACGCATTTCGCACCCAAGCGAAGTGGTACGCATTGGCGATACGGTTACCGTACGAGTATTGGCGCTTGATCCAATCAATGAGAAGATCTCTCTTGGTATGAAGCAACTCCAAGGCAATCCTTGGGAAAACCTTCCAGCCGATGTTACTATCGGTTCACGTGTTAAAGGAACTATCTCTAGCATTACCGATTACGGTTTGTTTATTGAAGTTGCTAAAGGCGTTGAAGGGCTTGCTCATATTTCAGAAATCTCATGGACAGATCGTATTAGCGACCTCCATAAGCATTACAAAGTAGGCGATGTCATTGAAGCACTTGTTGTTTCTCTTGATAAAGAAAATCGTCGTATGTCATTGAGCATCAAACAGCTTGAAAAAAATCCACTTGATATGGTAGCTGAGCAGTTCACCGTTGGTCAAAAAATCAAAGGTGTTGTTAGCAACGTTACCGATTTTGGTGTATTCGTACAATTAGTACCTGGCGTTGATGGCTTAGTACACGTTTCTGACTTGTCATGGACAGAGCATATCAAGCATCCTGCTGATTTGTTCAAAAAAGGTGACACGGTTGAAGCGATTATTACCGACATTAACAAACAAAAACGTAAAGTTTCATTGGGCATTAAACAGCTTACTGAAAATCCATGGGATTTAATTGAACAAAAATACCCTGTTGGAACGCTTGTTGAAGGTGAAGTAACCAAGATCGCTGATTTTGGAGCATTTATTAAACTCGAAAACGGCATCGAAGGCTTAGTTCATATATCTGAACTTTCAAATGATGCAGTCAATAAAGTTGAAGATATACTCCAAGTTGGTACTAAACACAGCTTCCGCGTTATTAAAGTAAGCAAAGATGAGCAAAAACTCGGCTTGAGCTTAAAGTCTGAAGATGCGCCATCTACTGAACCAAAACGCAGCAAGGAACATGCAGCGCCAACCGAACGCCGTCAACCAGCTCCTCGTCGTGAAAAACGAGAAACTCCTGGTAAAGACAGAGATCGTGGTGACCGCAATGACCGTGGCGACCGTGAAAGCGGTAGCTCAGCTGGTACTGGTGAAAGCAAAATGAAATCGCAGTTCCGCTTGGAGCTCGAAAAACATGCTGCTCGCAAAACTAACGAATCGGAAGAGTAAACATGGAACGTACTGCTGCAATTATTAAGCCAAATGCCGTTAAAGATGGCCATACCGGCCCTATTATTAACTTAATAGAACTCAACGGTTTTGCTATTACTGCTATGCGCAAAATGACCTTCAGCACAGCCCAAGCACAAGCATTCTATGCTATCCATAAAGAACGTCCGTTCTTTGGTGAACTGGTAGATTCTATGTGCGCAGGCCCTGTTGTGGTGATGGAACTTACCAAAGAGAAAGCTATTCAAGAATGGCGTGATCTTATGGGAGCAACCAATCCTGCAAACGCTGCTCCAGGCACTATGCGTCGCATGTTCGGAACCAGCATTGGTAGCAATGCTACTCATGGTTCTGACGCGGCTGAAACAGCTGCTGTTGAATTGAAATTACTTTTCGATAAATAACAGCTCGTTTTAAAAGATTAGAGGGGAGTAACCGTATGGTTACTCCCCTCTTTTTATTTCTACTTCAGGAAACGCTGGCTTAAATGAGCCATGGAAAAAAATCTTCATTCCTTTTGTTGGGTCAATAAGGGGAACGCTCGCTATTTGTTGCCTTCCTCGATACAAAATAAGTGTTTGGTTACCAAGGCGCGTTCCTTCAACTCGCAAAACAAACTCTTTTAACCCGCCACCACCGCTTCCTTCTACTAATAAATAATAGGGCTGCATAGGGGTAATCATCGGTAAGAAAAAATACTTAGCGGCGTATTTATCGATTGAATTCTTTTTTTGAGGAGAAAATTTTTCGGTATCGAGTGATACCAGAACGCTTTCAGCGCTATCATTAAAAAAAGTAACGCGAAACTTTTCCGAAGCAAGAATGGAAGCCGGAACCCCTCTGCTCACCTGAGCCGCGTGTGCTGCCGAAAACAAACAGGCAAGCATCAATGCTCGTCGTACGTAATTCATACCCCCCCCTTACCAATAAACTTTCCCTATCGTTAGTTTAACGAGACGGAACGTTATAAAGCAAGAGAAAAACGGATAAATTCTTTGCTGCCTTCATCCAATAAAAGCAGATCAAAAGCATACGGCCCCTTATGCTTTTCTACAAAAATAAACCGATGTACGGCACTATAGGGCATAATTTCAAGCGGCCGCGAGGTCCCATAAAAACCATAATCGGTCAATTGTTCTTCTGCTGAACCATTATATGACCGCATGCTCAACCCAACAGGGATCACATACAAGGGCAATAACGGCCAAAAAAAGAGCAGCGCTGCTGAGCCGGTAGTTCCCACAAATTCAGCTGTTTTATAGGTGCAATAGGGCATAATTTCTTCGAACGATACCAAGGGATGCTGTATAGAGCTGGGCGCTAGCACATAACGCGTTGCCGTTAAATTTTGCAGCTGGAGATATATCGGCTGATACCCATAACTCGGCAAATCGATACCAAAATAATGAACCGATTCTGTAGGGGATACCACAGAACCGCCTACAACAAATTTTTGCTGCTCAATGCGCACCAAACCAACGGGTGCTGCACTGGATAAAGATTTAAATCTATTCTTAACACAAGCAGGGGCCAACAAAACCATGCCCATTATTGTCGCTACCCGTACTCTATTACTTACCTTTAGCTTTTGCATACCTGGTTCCACCCGCTCTGTTTTATACTATATTTGACAGATTCATGATTTAAAAATATCATAAAATTACTAATTCATCCACTTAAAACAGAAAAAACCATGGTCCATAAAAGCTTTTTCCTTCTCTTAATAACACAGATTTTACTCCTGCCCCAGGTTCAGGCATGGTCATTGTTTACCGCCTTAGATGAATTTAATGCCCATAATCGGCGAGTTTTATTAAATAGCTTCAAAAATACTGAAACTAAGAGCCCTGCCGCTGCCAAGGCAACGACAGGCGTACCTGATTTGCCGGAGGAAGATCCGATGGCCCCTTATACCTTTGCCAACCTTGCTGGTGAGGTTCCCGAAGAAATTACTGAGCTGGTGACCTATATTAAAGATCCCGCGCCCTACCAAGCGGTGGGGGCTAAAATGCCAAAGGGCATATTGTTATATGGGCCGCCGGGCACCGGAAAAACTTCTATTGCGCGTGCTATTGCTGGTGAGGCTGAGGCAGCATTTTTTGCAGCAAGTGGTTCAGAATTTATCGAAATGTATGTGGGGGTTGGCCCACAACGGATACGGGAACTGTTCCAGAAAGCACGGGAAGCTATTAGCTCTGGTAAACACCAACGCGCTATTATTTTTATTGATGAAATTGATGCCATTGGCGGTAAGCGATCGTCTGGGGCTGATGGGGCTAACAATGAGTACCGAACTACGCTCAATGAACTTTTAAACCAGATGGATGGCTTTGCCCGCGACCCGGCCATATTTGTTATTGGGGCTACTAATACTCCTGACCATCTTGATAACGCTTTATTGCGGCCCGGCCGCTTTGACCGGTTGGTAGCAATTTCATTGCCTAATGAAGCAAGCAGGAAAGCTATCATCTCGCTGTATACCAAAAAAATCAGAAGCGGTCTCAGCGAGGGCATGCTGACTACGATGGTTACCAAGACTGCTGGATTCAGCGGCGCGGAACTTCAGCAGCTGATAAATGAAGCGGCTGTTGCTGCGGCACGTAGCAGAAGCCCAAAGGTTAATGATGAACATTTTGAACAGGCTTTGGTTAAAGCTGTTGAACAAAAATATTATCGGTAAATTAATAAAGAAGAAATTATTTATAAAATAAAAAAAACCACCGCCGTACCCCTTCAATTCCACATTGAAAAAGCACAACGGCAGTTAAAAAAAAACTATATTTTAAGCATCAGCTCTTATTTAGCTGAAAACAACTCTTTAACCGTCGCTAACGAGCCCATCATAGCCGAAGCCTCATACGGGATAACAATCAATTTATTATTATGCCCTTCTGTCATTTGCGGCAAAACTTTCATATATTGCAATGCCATTAAGTGCTGAACAGCCCCTTCATGCCCCAACACCTGCTTAACGACTTCCAACGACTGCGCTTCTGCCTGAGCAATAGCAAAACGGGCGGTCGCTTCAGCCTGCGCCTGAATAACCTGCGCTTGGGCCGCACCTTGGGCCGCAAGAACTTGTGATTCCTGCTCACCTTCAGCACGTAAAATAGCAGACCGCTTAGCACCTTCAGCTTCTAAAATAACGGCGCGCCGCTCACGCTCAGCCCGCATTTGCTTTTCCATCGCATCACGGATATCAGCGGGTGGTAAAATTTCTTGCAACTCAACACGATTAATCTTAACGCCCCATTTATCGGTGGCTTCATCAAGGATCATGCGCAGCTTACTATTCACTCTATCACGCGATATTAATGTTTCATCCAGGTCTAACGAACCAATAACGTTCCGCAATGTCGAATGAGTAAGCTTTTCGATAGCTTCTGCCAAGTTCGAAACTTCATAGATAGCGGCCTTAGGGTCAGTGATCTGATAGTACAATAAGGCGTTAATTTCTATGGATACGTTATCCTTGGTAATCACGTTCTGACGAGGGAAGTCATACACCGTTTCCCGCAAATCAAGGCGCGTTAATGTTTTATGCACCCGATAATACCGCCGATTATCACCCTCTTTAACAAAGGTCCAAGTAACCGTTCGCGGAATATCAATAAAAGGCACAATCACATGCAGACCCGGGCGCAAGGTCATATAATATTTACCAAACCGTTCAATCACCACCGCCTCTGCCTGCTGAATCAAATAGACCGCACGCGAAAGCACTATCAGCGCAAGCAAGAGTAACAACCCTGCCCCTATTAAAAAAAACGTTAACATATGCTTTCCCTTTATAATTAATTAAACGATATCTACTAATTTTACCACCACATGGCACCCCGAAACAGCTACCACCTGCACCCGTTGGCCTTCAGTAAGCAGCAAACCATGTACCGGACGCGCTGACCAGGTTTCACCAGCCAGTTGCACCAGGCCTAACCCTAGGGGAATTTCTGGCAGAGCAATAACCACTCCCACCATGCCAATAAGCGCATCAACATTGGTCCGATGCTGCGGCCCCGTTGACCTAAAGCGCCATACAAAAAACTTAAGCCCCGCACACGAAGCCAGGGTAATTGTTAGGAAAATTGCTAACTGAAGATTAATACCAAGGCCAAAGCCCAGGCCTACAAGGGCAGCCACGCTGCCGATACTGATACTTAAAAAGTAAAAAAGACCGGGTTGAGAAAGCTCAAGAAGCACAAAAAATAGCACCACAGCAGACCATACCCAAACAGCGAGTTCCATACGCAATCTTTCGATTATAAAGGGCTATCACACACATCTAAGCGTACCAGAATTCTTATAAAGAGCGAGTTTTATTTCTATCTAGTAAATTATCGACTATTTACTTAAAGTTATTATCATATAAAATTATAAACATAGGTGATCAATAACTACACACATTCGGGAGAAACTTCATGTTCAGACGCTTATTTTCATTACTTTTAGTCACCACCACCATAACCAGCCATGTCGCCCTAGCTGCCCTTGATAAAACCTCTCATCAATACCTTGCTGAAAAAGCTGAACTTAAAGCTGATGTAGCCGTATTTATTGCTGCGGCCAAAGAAGAACTCCCTGTTCTAAAAGCAAAACTTGAACAATCTCAGAATAAAGAAATTGACCAAGCATGGGTTAATGCCTACGAAGTTATTATCCTTGTTGCCGATAAAGATATTGTCGCTCTTAACGAAAAAAGCTCAGCAGAGCTTACCTTCCCTGCAGGAATCTGCCTCATAGCTGCTGGCGACAAGTTTGCCGTTACCCAAGTACCTGCTGGCGTCATTGTTGAGCGTTGGCTCGGCGGAGGAAATGCACTTGCCTTTGCCCTTGGCCTTGGACTACTTGATGAAACAGCTGAAGATGCCGCCCGCACCACCGAACTTATTAAACTCCTGTGCGATAAGCAGCTCGACCCCAACGTTTTTGCTGGCATTGTTTATTGGGTAAAAGATCCAGCAGGGCAAACAAGCTTTGCTCGTGATGTTGTTCGTGATTATGTTGCCCGGTTCTCTTTAGCACAAGTTGCTGAGTTTTGCTGCAGCCCAGAAGCAGAGACGCTCTTCTTGCAATATCAGGAAGCCCACCAAGGTTGCGGTTGCAACGAATAAGTTCGCTAGCTAGCTGAATTATATCGTTTTGCTACACTTATCAAAACGTTGAAACATTGATTGGGGAAAATTTCATGAATTCACGCGCGTATTCCATCTTACTACTGGCAAGCCTAACTCTGGGCAGCCAACCGGTTAAAGCTAATTCTTTGCATGAAAAATTCTTAGGCGTTGGGGTTGCCTTAGGCATTACCGGATTAACCTATTGGCATACTAAGCCCGTTGACCCAGCTACGCTGAAAGCGCGCCTTGAACAAACCTACGAAGAAACACGTGACCGTTACTATAGAGTATTACATAGCGGCAATGAAAGAACTGCGGCAGTTCGCCTTATTGGCAGCAGCTACCAGTTGGATTTTTGGAAAAGCATATTTACCACCAATGACAGCAAACTTGGTTATGCCGCACAGATCAATGCTCCACTGTTACGCGGCGTTAGCTTGATGTATTACGATGCGGGCGTATTGCAGGAGCTGCTGATAGCCTTAGATAACCGGTTTGGTTCACGCGTTGTCGCACAACGAGAATTTGCCAACCATGAAGCGGTAACCCTGCTCATTCAGAAATTACAAAGCACCGCGATGAGCATCGAAAACAGTAGTGAATATCGCACCGCAGATGATGCATTTAAACAAGGTCGTGGGAAACCGCAAGCAACAGAGGACATACGTTATCGTTAACCTCAGGAGCAACTAGCCCAAAATCGGCTTTTTGCTATAATCATACGGCCTAAAACATCGAAACAAATATCTCATTAAGGAGCTCCTATGAATGCCCGTGCTTATTCCATTCTTTTACTTGCCAGCTTGACCGTCGGCAGCAACCAAAAAATTGAAGCTGGGTCATGGAACAGCAACCTTTTAACTATCGGCGCCGTTTTGGGCGTTACTGGCCTTGCTTATTGGTACTTTAAACCACTCGAAACAGCTGAGCTTAAAGCCTTTATCGAAAAAACATTTGAAGAAACTAAAGCTCGTTACTATAACGCTTTACACAGTCGTGAAAAAATTAAAACAGTCCGCGCTATTGGCAGTACCTATAGCCTTGGCTTCTGGAAAAGCATCTTTACCGGTAATGATAACAAGCTCGGTAGCGACGCTCAACACAATTCGCCTTTGCTCCGCGGCACCAGCCTTATGTACTATGATGCAAACATATTGCAAGAGCAGCTCCGCGAACTGGACAATCGGTTTGGATCCCGCTCAGCGGCCCAACGAGAATTTATTAATTATGATGCCGTAGCGCAACTCGTTCAACAAATGCATGAAATTGCTCGCGACATTGAAACAAGCTCAGAATATTTCGCTGCAGAAGATGCCTTTAGACAATTTAGAGAAACAAAAAAGCTGCAGGAAGCAACTTTATCCGCAGTACAGGATATGCGGTACCATAACCGTCGATATAATTAATTACCCAATAACGTTCATGATCTACTGTAAGGATGCATCTATGATTACTTTCCGTTCTCTTTTTATTCGTATCACCTGCGGCTTTGCTTTACTGGCACCAGCAAGCGCCTTCTGTATGGAAAACCCTGCAACCATGGCCGCTGATTATGCTTACAGCGTGCTTCCTTTGACCGCAGATGATATTACCTTTCTCCGTAAAAATGCGGACCAAATTGGCAAAGAGTTGTTATTCGGCCTTGAAGCTCATAAAAACGATTCTTCAAAAACGCCAATTCTTGCGGCGTTCTTGCTCCGCATAGAACAGTTCCTTGCAGAAGACACCAAGGCCATAGAAGCAGATATCTTTACCAACGGCGTTACCACCGTACCACTCGCTCATGCGCTTGGACACCCACGATTTGTTGCATTTTTACAGGACATGCAAACAAACAGCCAAAGCATCCGCGCGCACGCTGAACAGTACTATCCAGCAAAACAATGCCCTCTTATGAATGCGGGCATTAAAAAAATTGTCGCTCATTTTGATGCGATACTTGCACAGACATGGCAAGATGTTATTGAAACTTCTTCAGAAGTTACGCTGACACAAGTACCTAACGGCGCGCAAATTACTCGCGAAGAATTGCGTAGTATCCGCGAAGCACTTTTAGCGTACGCACAAACAGTAAATACATTCCGCCAAAAAAATAGTGCTTTGTATAAACAAATAATCGTAAACGCTGTTGAGCTTGCTAAAAATGATGCCTTATTTGCTAAAGCTACTGAATACATGAGCTACAGCAACAACCCAAATCCATTATTACAAGCATATGAAGCGGTTGCTATGATTATGCTGGAAGAAAAATTACCTGCGGCGGTCACTAACTTCCAAAAAGCGATTGCGACATTCCGCGCTACCCAAAAAGCTGCACTCAAAGACGTATCAGAACAGCTGATGACCGCAATTTCTTCGGTCATGCCAAAACTACGTCTCAATGTTACTGAAGTTGATGAAACCACGGGCCAATAATTTAAGGGCATCTTATGAAAAAACTTTTACTCAGCATCGTTCTTGCAGTTTCTGCAACACAGGCTTTTAGCGCTTTTGTGCTTAATGGCTCAGTGTTTAATGTCCGCAACATCACGACCAATGGTTTAATCGCCACCCAAAGCACGCTCAACAGTAAAACAGTTACCGTCGAAAATGGTGATCTTGATTGCAAGAATACCAAAATTGCGGGCGATGTGATTGTACGCTTGGATAAACCACAACTTATTTCGTTAGTAGATACGCTCATTAAAAAACGACTCATTATTTACCATAACGCCTCATTTACTCCGGTGGTGCACCTTGGCGGTTCAACCATCATCAATGGTTCTATTGAATTTTACACAAACCCAGAAAAACCGGGCATCATTGAACGTTCACCAAAATCGCTTATTAAAGCTGGTACGGTAAACGCTAAATTTATGCCTATCGAAGAAAAAAAATAATTGAGCTCTGCTCTACGTTACTAACTTTCGCACGGTAGCAACAATTGCCGCTGCATCAATTGCCTCAAAGCGCATCAGTTCTTCTGGTGCGCCTGAGCGAGGCAGTTTATCAACCGCTAACGATTCAACCTTAATTTCAGTATTACCCAATGCAGCTGCAACCGCTTCACCGAGCCCGCCAGCTCGATAATGGTCCTCTACGGTCACCACCAAATTCCCCGCCTTGCGTGCCGCAGAAAGCAACTCTTTTACCGGTAATGGCTTAATAGAATAACAGTCAATCACCGTACAAAAAATTCCCCATTCTTTAAGTTGATGATGCGCCTTTAAAGCTTCAAACAAGGTAATGCCGGCAGCAACAAGGCACACCACATCTTTTTCTGTTTGTTGCACCACGTGCAAGCCGCCAATCACAAACTCTTTATTATTTTCGTATATTACC
>Ga0163144_10021648_pt1 | contig 12771 bp, 13 predicted proteins | sample OliLak19BULKMAT1_FD_123175 | JGI IMG/M metagenome (GOLD analysis project Ga0163144, IMG submission 123175) | Freshwater microbial mat bacterial communities from Lake Vanda, McMurdo Dry Valleys, Antarctica - Oligotrophic Lake LV.19.BULKMAT1 | ecosystem: Environmental > Aquatic > Freshwater >...
AATACGACGCGTGGACGCTTGTTTTTCGTGCCATCGCCGCCATCGGAGGCGCTGCACACCGAAAAACTATCCACACCGTCGTACAGGCTCACCTGTGCAGAGCTTCCTTAGGTGATAAAGTCGTATATATGTGCGGATCATCCCCGCATGCGCGGGGAACGCGCCGAGAGCAGGGGCAGCGCGGTCGGCTCAGGCGGATCATCCCCGCATGCGCGGGGAACGCTCATTGAGCCGCCGCGCGTCCACCCGCAACGCCGGATCATCCCCGCATGCGCGGGGAACGCACGTCCGGCCCATGTCCGGGTTCCCGCGCCACCGGATCATCCCCGCATGCGCGGGGAACGCGTCCTGCGCCCCGCGACGCAGCCGCCCGCCTTCGGATCATCCCCGCATGCGCGGGGAACGCCTCGATCGTGAACGTCGTAAAGTCTCCGGCCACGGATCATCCCCGCATGCGCGGGGAACGCTTGCGCATGGCGGGGGTGATCGGCGTGGTGGTCGGATCATCCCCGCATGCGCGGGGAACGCCCCACTGCTCGACCGCTGCGGAGCCATTTGGGCGGATCATCCCCGCATGCGCGGGGAACGCCCCACGAGCGCGGTTTTGTCGACCTCAAGGGTCGGATCATCCCCGCATGCGCGGGGAACGCGCCATTGCGGCGCAGCTGGTCGCGCTGGATGCCGGATCATCCCCGCATGCGCGGGGAACGCTGACGACGGCCACGCTCGTGTACGTCACGAACCGGATCATCCCCGCATGCGCGGGGAACGCAAGGGGCGCCACCTCCTCTACACCGGGTCTGACGGATCATCCCCGCATGCGCGGGGAACGCCCCTCCGCGCACATGGAGACGGCGGGCCAACCCGGATCATCCCCGCATGCGCGGGGAACGCCCGCCAGCCTGACGCGCTGGATGTGCTCGCTACGGATCATCCCCGCATGCGCGGGGAACGCGCCGCCGCGCCGAGTGATCCTTTGGCGAAGCTCGGATCATCCCCGCATGCGCGGGGAACGCATCGCTGCGGTACGGCGTGCTCGTGGCGACGCCGGATCATCCCCGCATGCGCGGGGAACGCTCCGGAATCGCCATGACGAATGAGATCGCCGCCGGATCATCCCCGCATGCGCGGGGAACGCCTTGATCTCCTCAGCGAGCAGCTCTTCGCGCGCGGATCATCCCCGCATGCGCGGGGAACGCAACGGGTTCGAGGCGCTCACGTCGGTCGCCGTCGGATCATCCCCGCATGCGCGGGGAACGCCTCGCCTGCGTCCGGACGCGGAAGATAAGGTCCGGATCATCCCCGCATGCGCGGGGAACGCGCGCAGAGCGAGTGGGTGACGCATATCGCGAGCGGATCATCCCCGCATGCGCGGGGAACGCGTCCGCGCGGCGAGCGAGTACACGCGCGGCGCCGGATCATCCCCGCATGCGCGGGGAACGCCGGCACGGCAAACGGCACTACCGCGCCGGCGGCGGATCATCCCCGCATGCGCGGGGAACGCGACGTGCCCACGGGTGGCGGGAAGTCGCTCATCGGATCATCCCCGCATGCGCGGGGAACGCCGCCGCCTCGCGTTGTGCGAGCTCCTCACGCACGGATCATCCCCGCATGCGCGGGGAACGCGGCAACGTCACCGAGTGCTCTTGCTGGTTCAGCGGATCATCCCCGCATGCGCGGGGAACGCCCAGGTAGACGAACTCACACCAGCGGCAATCGCGGATCATCCCCGCATGCGCGGGGAACGCTCCTCTCAGACGCTCAGACTATGGTCTGCCGTCGGATCATCCCCGCATGCGCGGGGAACGCGTGGCTGCTTTCTTCGGCTTGTTCTCGGGTCCCGGATCATCCCCGCATGCGCGGGGAACGCAACCCCGCGAGGCCCGTCAGCGGAGGTGCTGACGGATCATCCCCGCATGCGCGGGGAACGCCAGTCCGACACAATGCGGATGATCTCGGTGATCGGATCATCCCCGCATGCGCGGGGAACGCAGGCGGATGCAATCAAAGCCACCGGCCTGATCCGGATCATCCCCGCATGCGCGGGGAACGCGCCGACGCCGTTCCCTTCCCAGATTTCGCGCTCGGATCATCCCCGCATGCGCGGGGAACGCGCGTCGCGGAGTAAGGTGTCGCAGTCACCGGCCGGATCATCCCCGCATGCGCGGGGAACGCCTCAGTGCGGCTTCGCCGGCGGCGACGTGCGTCGGATCATCCCCGCATGCGCGGGGAACGCAAGCGCGACCGCGTGAACGACAGGCCCGCCTCCGGATCATCCCCGCATGCGCGGGGAACGCAAGATCGCGGCGACGACGACGGCCTCGTACGCCGGATCATCCCCGCATGCGCGGGGAACGCAGAACGGCCTCCTGTTGCGTCCTGTCATTGTTCGGATCATCCCCGCATGCGCGGGGAACGCATCGCGGACACCTGACGCATCGCGTCATCCAGCGGATCATCCCCGCATGCGCGGGGAACGCATCGCAGAAGCGGTGCCGACGTTTGGTCAGGACGGATCATCCCCGCATGCGCGGGGAACGCGGAGATTAAAGCCGCTCATGGTTTGGTGGCGGCGGATCATCCCCGCATGCGCGGGGAACGCCGTCTCGCGCCACAGCGCGATCAAGGCGCTGTCCACCTCTGCACACGGATCATCCCCGCATGCGCGGGGAACGCCGTGTCAAGACTACCCCCGTCATCAGCGTATCCGGATCATCCCCGCATGCGCGGGGAACGCACCTTCCCACAAAATGAAGCCTACCAACGACTTACACTTATGTTCAAACTGCCACCAACTCCTACGCCTCTATTGGCGGATCAAATCTCACCAACGTCAACCCGTCGAAATCGACAGGTAGTCGCCGATTCGGACCAGCGGTATCAAAGGCAAAGCCGGAATCCGTCGGCGCTGACCAAGCGATCGCGGCGGATCCATCGCCGAGCAGCTGCACCACTTCCACCCAAATTCGTTCGCGTGTCCGGGTACTGAAAACGCCCACGTATACGCCGGCCCGAATCTCTGCCAGCCACAATGACAAACGCCCCCGAAGACGCGGAGGGGCATTTTCAACCACGATGACCATCATTGCCGGATGATACCTCCGGCAGCGCAGGAGGCTGCCCTTCGGGTGCGTCGGATGGCGGATCGATTCCGCTCGCTGACAGCACGTCAGCCATTGCCGGAATGATCTGCTCAAGGAAGTTCGTCCGCCGAAACGCATCACGACATGCGACACGCACCGAGCGTTCGACAAGCGCAGCGTCAATTTTCCCCCGTTCGTACCGCGCAGCGACGACAAACGCGGCCGGAACCACGGTCTCGAATTTGAAGAGATCAGCCATGTCATACACGAAACTCAATGGCTTTCCGCGATGCAGAAACCCGATGGCGGGCGCATACCCGGCAGCCAGCACCGCAGCCTCAGTCAACCCGTACAGACAGGACGTGGCCGACGAAAGACACCTGTTCGCCACGTCAGCGGCGCTCCAGGTCTTCACGTCGTAACGTCGACCCTCCCACGTGACGCCATGGACCTTCGCGAGATTCCGATACGTCTGTCGAACGCGTGCGCCTTCGATGCCGCGCAGTTGATCCACGGAGCGCCTGGTCGGTGCCTCCTCGCCGAAACGCATGGCGTACATCCGGCGCACCACCTTGAGTCGTGCAACTTCGTCAAGCGCAGCTTTCGCTTGGTACAGCAGTCTGTCTGCACGTGCGCCACCAGGCTGTCCAGCCGCGTACACCCGCACGCCGCCCTCGCCGACCCACACGAGCAAGCACCCCACACGTGCCGCAAGCATGACGGCCGCATGCGTGATGCGTGTCCCGGGTTCCAGCATCAGACAGGCCAGACCGCCCACCGGGACCTGCACGCGCACGCCCGACTTGTCGACCAGGACGAACGCATTGTCGATGACGTCGATCTGTCCGTACTCGAGAAACACGATCGCCGCGCGATCCTTCAGCGGGATCGGGCGAAGGGGCACGTATCCGTCACTCACACACGCCACCGCAACTCAGGCGCGCCGAATCAACATCAACCCGCACCCGAAAGTCTTTGCGCGCCCCATGCCGCTACACAGTGCCGCAACGAACGTTCGAGGCTCCCGGACCGCGAGCACACCGCGGAGGTCCAGCACGCCGATCTTCGCGCCCTGACGTCCCCGGGATCGGTCGAGCGACATAGTGGTGTATCCCGTGACCTCGACCGCACAAACGTCGAACCCGCCGCGCTCGCCCTGTCGCGATAGCCAGTCGCTGGAGACCTTATCAAGCACTTCCCGGCGCGCGTGGGCGCGAGCGGCGGAAGGAAGCCGGTGAATGGCATCCATCACGATGTCACAAGGTTTGCCGCGTACGTCGGGCGCTCCCCCACGAGACACCGTCGCGTTTGCCCGTAGGTCGAATGCAAGCCGATCACCCGGGTGCAACGCCGGCGCGAACAACTTTGGTGGCGCAATGTCGAACAAGCCGTGTACGTCGCGCGGTTCGCGTTCCGATAACAAGTAAAATTCCCCTGGGGCATGCTCGCGCCAGAGAAAGTCCCGCTCGCGGTCTGGCGAATCGCCGAAGAGGGTCCATACCAAATGGTGCGACGTCGCGGCGCGCGCGCCCGACCCGTCCGGCATCAGCACGGCGCGCAGCGCGACCGCTGGGACATCCTGGCGAAGCACTGCCTTGGACAAGTGCTTTGCGGTCATTCGTCTGCTCCACTGTGCGGCAGCGTACCCACCTGCATTGTGCGCGCCGCGAACAACCAGCCAATACGGTCTACGGGTACATCGCGGCGGACGTGCCGACGCATCGGCGCAACCAGCCCCGATTCGAAACCATCGCATTCGTCGTGTGCCACCTCTTGTCCCCAACCTCCGCGTGGCCGCAACCGGCGAAGCTCGGAGGGGGCATGCGCCGGAATGGGTGGACGTGCAGCAAATGCTGCCGCCAGCGACGGTGCGTCCACGATCTCAGGGTTTGCTGGCAAGCCAAGTGGGTTTGAACGGCGACCAGCGTACAAGGCGAAGGCCGGCCGACGGAGCGCGTCCCCGAGCTGCGCTAGCGACCATCCGGCGGCCGGTCTGCACCACAACGCCACTGTGCAGACGACTCCTTGACGATACTCCCTCCACGAGAGCACCGTCTCCTTCTCCCGGATCTCGAGCATCTCTGATCGCGTCGCAATATCCCGTTTCTTCAGCTGCGATTTTGCGACGGTCTGCATGGTGTGGTAGTCCTGCATCGGCGTCCCAAACGCATCACCGCGCACTGCCACGCCATACCCTTCGCTGATTGCACGCTGGCGCTCGGAATCGTGTCGCAACAGGCCGAGCGCCGCACCGAGCAGTCCGGTGAGGGCCGAACGACTTGGACGATCCCAGCTGCCCCGCCACTCCCCCACGGCGATGTCGCCCCAGCTTGCGAGCGGCGCCTGCAGGGTGAACAGGAGAAACGGCGTCACGTGATGCTCTCGGCGGCGAACGTGAGAAGTTCGGCTAGTGATCCGTTCACGTGGCTGGAAGAGACGTACAGCTCGCACCGCGCATCCGCGCAGGCACCGTAGGCCGTGTCCATGTTGTCACGCAGCGCTTTCAATCGCTTCTGCGATGCATCAAGAACGTCGCCGTCCGATTCCGTTGAACTCACGGCGCGAAGAAACGCACTCGCGAGAGTCCGAGGCTGCTGCGCACCGCGCTCAAGCAAGACGTAGGAGGCGCGCGCGCGCGACGCGAAACTCGCCTGCTTTCCGCGAGGTGCAACGGTTGCCGCCGATTCGATGAGCGCTGCGATCGCATCACGCGATAGCGACTTGTTCCCCGCAAGATTTCGGATCAGAAGATCCGTGTCGATGCAGACATAGATGTAGAACAGCCCAGCACCGAATTCCTGAACGCCAATGAACGACGTTCCGGCGTCTTCCCGATCAGCACTGTCCTTAAGGTCGTCGACCGCGACATAGTAGTCATCTTCCGTGACCGCTCCGTGCGTGGTCATGGCATGCGCAACCTGCACGGCCGCGTCACGATTAAACGTCGGGTCATCGGCAAGCATACGGCCGAACATGCCGATATCGGCGGCACCATCCACGCGATTAAGAACGTCGGCGGCGTTTGGCGCGACTGCATCTCCTGCCAGCGCCCGGTCCGCCAGCGCGAACACCTTGGCCCACTCGTCCGGCGAGATAAACGCCAACTGTTTGATGAACGTTGGGTTTTTGTCATTCGCTTCAACGAGCTTTCCGAACGGGCTGGCGATCGCACGCGCAGTCTGCTCAGCGTTGTCCACAGCCATTTCGCGTTCGCGCAAGTAGTCGAACACACGTTTACCGACTCGCTGAGTCCGATCTCCAACGTGGCCAACGACCCGTTCGCGGAATACCGGCGAAGCTCGCCACGCGCGCTTGAGGCTCTGCGAAGACACGCGCAGTCGCTGCACGCCGCCGAATTCGACTGACTTTGGACGTCCGGTGTCATCCCGATTCAGATTTGATGCGGGATAGGCGGTCAACAGATGCATCTGCAGAAACGTGGTCACGGTTTGGCCTCTGAGTCAGTAAAAGTTCCAGATGTCTGCGGCGCGGCCACACCCGCCGCGAAGTAATCGAATGCCCATCTGCGACGCACGCCCGCGGATCGCGTTGGGTCGGTCCAGCCCAGGAAGTCGTTCGAAAGTTCCACCACGTTGACTTTGCCGTCTTCGAGCAACCGTATCAGTCGAACAAACGCGACCACCAGTGGTTCGCCACCGGATGTAGCGAGCAGTCGGCGGAAGCGTGCCTGTGAGAGTCTGGGACGATCGTCACCGCCGTCGCTCTCATTCCGATCACCCGCAAACGTCTTCCATCCGGCTGACTGCATGACGCGCTTGCGGCCATCATGCTCTTTCACGTGCGCCAACACGCGGGCCAGATCGAGTGCGGCCGGCACGCGGTCGTCACTCGCGCGAGATCGCGCGTTCAGCACGCCAAGGCGGGTTGCCAGCTGGATCGCCGCTGGTTCAAGCATTGCTTCAACCGGAGAGCGACAACGACGAAGGCGTGCCCTTGCTCCGGGGTTGTCCTGCAGCGCCTTGAACCACGCGAGTGCAGGCGAATCTGATTCGCCGGACCGTCCTGCGTCTGGTGTAGGTGATGGCGCAACATTGTTCACTTTGCGACTCCTTTCCTTGGCTTGGATTTTCCAGAGGACTTCGTTGCCGCAGCGGGCGCTTCTAAATCCAGCGCTTCGTACAACGACCGACCGAGCTTACCCACCCCTGCAAGCGTGCCCGTTAACGAGTACCTCGCGCTCACATGGCGCCGAAGTGCACTTGCCGGCGCGCTCTCGATCGACGCGTACTCGTCGAATAGAGACAGCGTGACCTCCCGTAGCGACCCGAAATAGGCTCTGCGGGCGGTGGCCACTCCGGCGAGGGTGAACCCGCCCGCGACCAGCGAACGGAGTGCACGAAAGAAGAGCTGTTCGGTCTCAGCCCACAGGCGTTGTTTGGGCACGACCGGATCGTCCGCGTCTTCGACGCGATCAAACCATGCGGTTTTTATCGCGAAGCTGAGGGCGTTCGCTGCAATACGTGTGGCGCCCACGAGTGATGTAGACACTTGAGCCAACCACTCGCGCTGGTCTGCCGTGTCAGTCGGCAATGCGAACATCGGCTGGGTAGCTGAAACCCACGCGCGAGCCTTCATGTTGTCCATGTCATAGCCGAATACGTGCATTCTCAGATCTGAGCGTTGAATCCACTTCGCGCGCGCAGTTGCCTCAATAATTGCATTGGCCGCCTCGCGTTCGCCACCCGCCACTCGCAGCGTCATGTCGGGCCAATCTTTCCATGAAACGCCGCCCGGCTGCGGATGAATCGGCAACCACTCGCCCTTCTGCAGATAGTGCGGAGAAAGCGGGTGCTTCCATGCAGCATACTCAACGCCGAAGTTCTTCATGCGGAACCCGGTCACGACACGCGCCTCCAATCGACCGGTGAGCCCACAGACACCCGCACCACCGAACTCGAGGCGAATGCGACGCGGCATGCCGAAGTAGGCTTGCAGCGTGTGCGCCTGTGCTGGAGTAACCGGCGGCTTTTTGCTGTCGGACGTGCGGGTCGCCGCGAGCCATGGCAACACGAACTCGGGCTTCAACGGGCCATGGCTGGGCGCGCGCTCATCCCATTGCTCTTTGGTTTCGACACTGAACCAAAGCATCTCCCACAGCGGTTGCTCGTCTGCAGGCACCGTCCCATTACCCACCCGTGGATCGGCAAGGGTGGTGAGGGGACCTCCACCGCGCATCGACGTGCGGTTGCCCTGCCCCCCCGCAGGTGCGTACGTCTGCATGGCGAGCAACGCCATGGCGGCTTCGGGCAGGCCGAGCGTGGTGAATCTAGCCGGCTTCACAAAGAGCGTCTTGTTGTCTTTCGCCGTCTGCTCTCCGGGCGAATCGATCAGCAGGCGGTCGATTGGGAGAATCGGCTGTGCCTGGAGATCGGCCGGACCGAAATCCTGCAGGAACCGCGGACCATCATCGGCGTCAAGCACAAACCCACCAGGAAGTGCATTCAGGGCGGCCTGCAGCTCGGCAGGTGTCGGAGGATGGTCCCATCGTTCGCGCCATTCATCATCATCGGCGGCCTTGAACGCGTACGTCAGCAGACCAATCAGGAATTCGTGAAGGGCCCCATCAAAGTCCGGTCGGGGGGAGGCAATGCCGACGACCGGATCGTCACCGAACAAGCCGTCGGTCAGCTTCGAGATCGGCCCTGCCACGACACCGGAACGGCGCCGCCGCCAAGGGATCCAGCTTGCTTGGAGCAGGTCCACGGTAAACTCGGCTGGTGAATAGGAGGAAAATTCTTCTAGTTCGTTTGAGCGTTGAAAGACACACTTATACTTTGAATGATTCGCGTATGAAAGTCAATACCTTCTTCATGCAGCGTGTTTCGGGCGGAACGTTGTCGGCAACTGTGGCCCCGCGTCGCGGGGAACTCGTAGTTCGTGCTCAGAGCGACGAAATACACACGGATCATCCCCGAGCGTCGGGGAAACAATACTGGGACTAGCGTGACTCGATGCGACACGAGCTTGTCTGAATTGCCCTATACTCCCAAAAGTGAACTTCCTGGTGCGCAGTTACAAGGAAGCGAAAAGAATCCCTCGCGTGGGCTCTCCGGTGGCAATGTTCGCACACCGCCGAGGTTGCCGCGTTTCGTGACTCCCATCGCGCTCAGAAGAAGGACACACCAAGTACCTCACTGCATCGCAGACGGAGCTCCTGCCCCTTTCTTTTAGCTGACTCCACTACGCCAGACCAGTCGCCAGTAACATCCGGTTCCATTACCACAACGGGGGTATGCTGCTCGAACCTACCCCAGGTGCTGCGAAGTCTTTCGATGTCCGCTTTCCACGGGCCAACCGGTGTAGCGTCGGAACTCACGCGCCTCCTGCTGACCTTCACCTCAGACAACAACCAGCGATGCCATTCGGGAAGGTCCGGATCGCGATGCCACGGTTGGAGCTGGTTGCCCTCAACGCGCGCAAGCCGCAACGCTACCTGCTCGTCGCCAAGGCGGGTTGGCGCGCGCAGATCGTCGGTCCAGTGGCGTCCTACGACATACCGCCCGAGTCCGACAACCGTGTAATCGGCAACGCCAGCATCTGAGAGTTCGTTTCCCTGAGCAGTGCTCTCGCGACGCGTAAGGGCCGGTGGAACCGTGTGACCTTCGTAGACTTCGCGAATCAGTGCCCGCAATCCGTGGGGCGCGTCCAGTACCTGCTCTCTTCCAAGGGCGACTGCGGTGCGCCACAGCACGCCGGGATCGGGGTACACATAGCCCGAATTTCGCAGGAGTTCATTCGGCCACTCTTTCGACACATCGACGTCCGCGTGAGGAGCCAGCACCAATAGTTCGCAAACGTCCAGCGGGCGGTCAGATCGCTGGTGCCGCCAAAGGCGGCCGGCGCGCTGGATCAGCAGATCGATTGGCGCGAGATCACTGACCATCGCGTCGAAGTCCAAATCCAGTGACTGCTCCACCACTTGCGTTGCGACCAGCACGGATCCGCGACGCATGCTTTCAGTAGATCCGAGACCAAATCGTCGTGTGACCTCTGCTTCGATGCGTTGCCTGTCGCCCTGCGGGAATCGCGCGTGAAAGACGATCGGACCGAAACCGTGCGTCGCGAGCAATGCTGCCGTGCGAACGCATTCGTCCACCGTGTTGCGAATCCACACAACCGCACCTCCTGCATTGGCGACACGCACGACATGAAGAACGCCGTCTTCTTCAGTGTGAATCATGCGAACAGGGAGCCTGCGGATGCTGCGCGGCTCGGATGCGTGCGCGGCGTACGTACTGGCGGCGCCTCCGTTCACGGCCAAGGTAGTCATTGGGTACGGCGAGTCACCCGGCTGCGGAGGCGGCAGTTCAATATCGGGGTCATCGGCTCTCCAAGCAATTTCCAGTTCCCTGCGCTTCTTCTCCGGTAGTGTCGCGGAAAGCAGGACAGCCGATCCACCGAGTGCGGAGTGGAATCTGAGGAGTTGCTTTACCTCCGTGCTCATGTACGCATCGAACGCGTGCACTTCGTCCAGCACGAGCACCTTCTCGGAAAGGGCGAACAGACGCACCGCGCTGAAGCGTGACGGCAACACGCCGAGCAGGGCCTGATCGACAGTGCCTACGCCGATGTCGGCCAACAGCGCAGCACGCCGATCATCGGCCAGGAATGCCGCGCAGGCGACAGAAGCGGGATCGCCGCTTTCGCCATCTGCCACGAGCTCCTCGTCACTGCTGGCCACTGCAACGTCTTCAAGGATCGTGCTCCTGTACCCTGCATGCATTCGTGCCTGCCCATGCCCGAGCGTCAAAGATGGCAGCACTCCGTTTATCGGTGAAAACAGCGCCGAGATCGCTGCGCGCTGGCGTTCGTACATGGCATTCGCCGTGGACTGGGTCGGCATCGCCCAGTACGCGCCACTCGCGCGATCGGCAACCATTAATCGGTGCACCAGCATTTGGGCGGCTTCCGTCTTGCCCGACCCGGTGGTGTCTTCGATGATCGCGAGCACCGGTCCGTCTGGCAGCGGCACGCTCGCCGCCCACTGCTGGGTGGGAGTCGGTGATAGTTTCCCTGTCAGTTGCGCAAAGGTTACGAGCGAGGCGGGAGGCACTGACGCCAAGCCCGCCTCACCGACGGCGATACGCGCCCGTTCTCTCGCGATTCCCCAGTAGCCGGAAAGATCCTCGTCATCCACACGCGGCGCGATGTAATCGAACCATTCGCGTCGGGACCCGATCCAGTCCGCAATCGTCAGGAATCCGGCAAACCACCAGGACGCGACTGCCACCCGCCCTGACTGACTCGACCGTGATGTGACTGGCGAGGGGAGCACGCAATCGAGAACCAGGCGAGCGCACTTGCGCGCTGCCTCGACTGCCCCGTCACTGAAGCGAGATTCCACGGGTGGCGCGCTCGTTTCGACGGGTGTCCCGTGATGTCCGAAGACTGCGTGCTCGAGCACCTCACATTGACGCGCTCCGCTGGGCCAAATGCGCTCCCGGAACATTGCGCGCATCGTCGGACTTTGCCACAGCAACTGCCCGTCCGAAGTGTGTCGTGAACGCGGGAACGGTGTCCCCACAGCGTCGCGCAACAGCCGTGGCCACGTCCACCCAGCCGGTGTTGCCTGTTTCTGAAATGCCGGTGCGAACTTTCCGAGGTCATGTAGCGCCACCAAGGCGACAACCACTCGCTGCGCGTCGACTTCGTTAAGCCCAAGCAGCCAAGCGGCGCGACGAAGGGTGTGCGGTCTTGCCGCCAACATGGAATCGGCTACGGCCGCGACATCGAGCAGGTGATACGCGACTGGATGCCACGCAACCGCTGCGTCGTCGCTGGCCCGGGCTTTGCCCCAAAACTCCAACACGTCGGGCAGGATCATTATCTGTCGTGAAGCTTACTGTGCGAACGCGCGTCTCCGCACCGCATCACCGCATCGCCTCAAGCAGCCGGGCCGCGAGCATTTGCAGTTCCGGCAATTTGCCCGTGATCACATCCCACACGATCTGCGAATCGACTGCGTCATATCCGTGAATGAGCCGATTGCGCAGTCCGATGATCCCAACTCCCTGCGGCACCTCGTCAAACACCTCGCTGTGTCGATCACGCAGCCGCGTCATTGCTTCACCGACGATCTCAAGCTGTCTCTCACACGCCGACTGCAACAAGCGGTCTCTCTCGTACTCCTGCATCGTACGACCAGCCGTGAATTGCTGCACCAGCTGACATGATTCGACAATATCATGCAGAAAACTGCGCGCATCACTGCGCATACACGCGCGCCTTGGTCGCGTCGACGCTTGCGCGGAAGTAGGGGTTTCTGATCGAAGCCGATGTGATCAGGTCAACCGGTGTCCCGAACGCCGCTTCCAACGCTTCCGCAAGACCAAGGAATCGATCGGCAAGACTCTCCGTGCGCTCCGGATCGAACGTCACCACGAAATCGAGATCGCTTGCGTCCGGGCGCCAGTCAGGCGCGGTCGCCGACCCGAACAGATCGAGCGAGGCGACACCGAACCTCGCACACATCGCCTCGATCGTTTCGCGCTGTTCGTTGAACTTTTTCTGAAGCGCTTCGTTCATCGTGGTTGCCCTCCCGACACGCTCGCCACCCTCGGCCACACATTGTCCGTCGCCTCGCGATCCGGAAACCGGCGCTGCGGATCGAGTTGCACCTTCTCGATCTTGCGGCCGCCAAACACCAGCTCCGCGGTGAACGTCTTGC
>Ga0163144_10021650_pt1 | contig 12769 bp, 11 predicted proteins | sample OliLak19BULKMAT1_FD_123175 | JGI IMG/M metagenome (GOLD analysis project Ga0163144, IMG submission 123175) | Freshwater microbial mat bacterial communities from Lake Vanda, McMurdo Dry Valleys, Antarctica - Oligotrophic Lake LV.19.BULKMAT1 | ecosystem: Environmental > Aquatic > Freshwater >...
AGGCTGATCTCTTTAGTTTCAAGACCCATCAAACCCCGCCTAACACCGACCAGACCGATTTTCTGCTCGCGATAATCTTTCATCAGCCTTCGCCAAGCTTTCAGAAGATCAGGCTCGTTTGCTTTTGCCCGCAAGAAAGGGATTGTTGAAAGGCTAGATACGAGCTCTGCCTCGCCTTTCATATTGATTACCCGATCAGAAAGTTCGGTTCGATCTAAAAACTTCCATTCTAATAAAGTTGGTTGATAGAGCAGTTTAAAACTTTTCTCGCCCGAAGCTGGACTCTCTTTAATTTCGACTAAGACTGCGAAGGTCAGGCCATCGCCGGTCGGCACACGCTTACTTTTAATCGAAACCAAGATCAGCTGGGCGTTAATGTCATCTAACAAAAGATCTTCGGTGTAGAAGCTCACATCATTTACATCTTCAACGACTGGAACTTGAATAAGATCCCCAGACACTGGGTGCCTTAACGCAGCATCGCCTTCGCCAAAGACTAGATAAGTATTAAATGCGTTCTCGCGAGATCCAACATTCAGCATGTGAATCCTTCCGTCTCGAATCACCAGAATTTCATGAAGCTCAGTATAGGCTGCCATTTCAAGACGAGCGCTTACCCCTCCAGAAACTGGCTTGGGCAAAACCTTGCCCAAGAAAGCTGGATCCCAACTGCCACCCTCTCCTCTTACATAAATTCCGGGAGCTCGCTTCGATCCACCTTGGGCATCCTCAAACACAAGCATAAAAGGAAAGCCACCATCCGTTGAACTTGCGACCAACTCTTCTCGAGACTGAGCGCGGACCTCCCACGTCCCCATTAAAGACAGGATCCAGAAAAGCATAAGCTTTCTAAACATTTTCTACCTCATTACTTTAGCGAAGGCGGATTACTTCTTGTCCGCCTCCAACGATGCCAATGCCTCGATCGCCACTTTTGCTGAATGCACGTTGTAACCCAACTCGTCTTGAAGAATTGTCATCAGGTCGCGGGCCCTGACTTGCTCAGGGCCAGTAGGCTGCTGAACTGTTCCATCAGCAACATCGAGCATTCGCCTGATCGACATTCTCTCTGACGCCAGAATTTTCTTAGTCTGATAAGCAGCAATGGCCTGCATCAAACCGGTGTTGCGCATCTTCATTCGCTTCGGATCTGTGCTGCGGCTTTGGAACATGCTCCAAGTCCAAAGCTCGCTCGGACTTAGCTCTCTCCCTTGCTTCCGCTTATAAATCTCTGAGATTTCTGCCAGACGAGCTCGTGCAATCTGGCGTCGCTCGTTCGAGAGCAAAGAAACATACCATTCAGCCTTAGAGTCGGTGCCTATCGCCATCAACTCTTGCTCCACTTCGTCGTAGACTTGATCCATTACCTCTCGGCCCTCAGAACGAGCTAAAGCGAGATTCAAATCTTCTGCCAAAGCGGGGGCAGTAAATTGCTGAAATACAATCTGAGCAAACAAGATCATTGTGGACTGTAAACGACGATTTCCCTCAAAGACTTTGTCCCCTAAAACCTGCTCTTTCAAGACCTCGAACAACAGTACCGGAGTAACCGTGCCATGACTGGCACTTGAAGAAGCTCGCTCGACGGCTGCTTTCCACCAGCGCTCTACATCCCGATGATCGATACCCGCACTGCCTTCTTTCGAGGCCACGCTAATCGAATTTAAATCTTCGAGTTGTGCATCTGTGACCTTCATCTGACCCAAAAGAACTCGAAGACGAACTACTGGATTTGCAAAGATTGCATCGTTAGACGCCACCATAGGATAGCTCTCTGCATGAGGAACTTTCTCACGATCAAAATTCAAGCGGGTAAGTGTAACTACATTGGCCATGAACTCCAAAGCGTGGGGCGAAATGAAAGTTTCTCTTTGTTGAGCACCAGCAATTTTAAGTGCGTATCTTCCATAGGGAGTTTGCACTGGCTGAAAAGGTTCGACTTCGGGATAAAGCTTAAAGACACCTTTCCCCTCGATACGCTCAAAGGCTTGAAGGGGCCCACCCGCTGATCCCAAGGGTCGAGCCATCAAATCCTTGATCTCCATTGCTAAAACTCGGCCAACCTCATCAGGTTGAAATACATAATTCCAAGTAATCTCATTTTTACGGCTCAAGAGTGCATGTTGCGGATCCTTAGCCCGCAAATCGTCTTTCTCTCGAGTATTACTAGCCGCGAGAAACAAAAGATCCGCAGGAAAGTTTACTCCTGGAGCGACTTCGACAACGTGGCTAGAAAATAAATTTAAGAATTGGCCTAAGAGTGCAGGCTCATTCTTCAGAATCTCATCTATGAATACTACCCCTCCATTAGCCTTAGCGAAGATCCCATAGATTACTGAGAACGGATCATCCGTACCCATAGTCACTTTGACGAGAGGATTCGTACTGCCAAATAGTCGGGGTAGATTCGGCTCTTTACCTTGATTGGCAAGGTAAGGCGCAGTTTCTTGATCTCCCAAAACTAAGCGACGAATCTTTACGTGCTTATTGAGAGCATCGACGATTTCACGATTCGTAAGTCTAGACCCTTTCTCTTTCTGATAATGAGCTAGAATAACATCTCTAATCTTCGCTGACTGCGGATTCAAAACTCCCTTTGGATCAGGGGCTCGACCGCAAACACTTCGAACCCTCGCTTCATGAGAGCTCAAAAGCTTATCTCGAAAAGCTTCTGGCAAAAGCGTGATTGGAGAATCATTAATCGGATCTTTAAAAGCTTCGGGACTTTCTGCTCGCGTGCATGCGGATGGAAGACGTCCTTTCAGCTCTTGAAACTGAGAAAGATTCACCCACTCGAAAGTATACGCGTAATACTCAGGATTTTTTCTAGTCCCATTCAAGAGGGCGACGCGAATGAGAGTAAGAAGATGAGACTTGCCAGTCGCTGGCGCTCCAATCAACGTCGTCACATGATCTTTGCCTGGTTGGCCGTCTGCATTAGCTTCTACCTGGGTCACCACGTTTGCAATCCCGTCTAGATGCCCAACGATGAACTTTCCGTCGGTAAGGTCAACTGCATCAGAAAAGAATGAATAACGTTTGCGAGTTCCGAAACCTACTCGTCGATCAGGAACTTCTCGAACCCCCGTCGCATAAAGCATATGCAATAATCTTTGAGCAGAGTTCATAATCAACCAGGGGTGCTGATGGATTAAACTATTTGGCCCCACATCTAAGAGCGCCGAAAATTCGTGGCGCTCATCCTTGATACCCTGATCAATGTCGAGAGCCTCCAAAACATCGGCTTGGTCGCCCATGAGCTCGGCGCACCTCGTTGCCACATTCTTAGTTTGGCCTGCGTCTTCTGCAGAAACTCCCGAGCCTGCCAAAGAAAGTGTAACTGTTAAAAGAATAACTATCCGAAAGACATCGCTTGAAAATCGCGCAACAACGAAACTATTGAAATTCACCCCGGCCCCCTCAATTCTTACTCGCGACCTCCGTAACGCACTTCGCTAACGCAAATCGCCAAACCCTCAACATCCAATTTTTAAAGAAGCTCGCTGCACAACGTCAACAGATTGTGGCCAACGACATAAGATTTATATAACGCGATGCGGCACTATCTGAATACTGCACTGCACTATAAGGTTAGTGACGAGTATCGATTGCTCTTGCAGTTGGTGGCGAAGAATCCAAGCTAAACCGTTTTCAAAAGACCCGATAAACTCGTAGTCGACTAAAAACAAATACCCACCCCGTCCACCATTTAAAGAATTCACAAAACGCGTAGCATCCTCCAAAGAGTAGAATCTTTCGATCTTCTCGCAAGAACTAGAAAGCCCCGCGACTCGGAACTTCTCTAGCCAAGTCTGGTGAATCGATTCGTCATCATCGATGATCACAATTCTTTCATTACTAATTTTCAGAGATTCCAAAAACCAGCATGGAGGAGCCTCGCGTGAAAGAGTAAAACTAACTTTGGTTCCCCTTCGCAGTTCGGATTCGATACGAATTTCGCCGTCGCAGGCCTCTATCGTTTGACGAGCGTGCGCGAGTCCCAAGCCGCTACCTCCCCGCCTTATCGAATGAAGCCCGGCTTTCTTCCGATGGGTCGGCAAAAGCAGAGCGAATGTCGTGAGTAATTTGAGAAGCCATCTTTCCCACCGCGGCATCCCGAGCTTCTCGCTCCAAACCTTCTACAATTGGATGCAGAATTCTTCTTTTAAATCGACCTCTCCAATTTTTAAAGTAAACTCCTTCTATAATTCTTTCGGACTTCCACAAAGCGCCACTTGTCCGACTACTGCAGAAATAAAAATTCTGTCTGAAAGACGGGCCAAGTCTTTTCTGGGATTAATCGTACTCGCTACTTAAACGCCTTTACGAATTTCTCGGTATTTTCTTCTAATGAATAAATAAACAAGCCCTTTTCAGGAGTGGGCCCTTTTTTATAATTAATTCGCCCGGTAACCCCCTCAAAGCTAAGCGTTTTCAAAGCATCCACCCAAGAGAGTTTCAAATTCTCTCTAAACTTGAAGGCCTGCAAGACCGCAAGTCCCGCATCATAACCCAAGGCAACTCCAGACAATGAGGTCCCCCGGTTCTCTGGCTGTAAAAGCCAAGCTTCGATCGTTTGGTCGCCTAAAAACGAAAGCGAAATAGCCTTCAAGTTTTTTAAGAATTGAGCGTTTCCGAGGGCCCGGTGCTCACGAGACCAATGCTCCACATAATAGGCTCGGGGAGAAAGCCTCAAACTAGAGAGCACTCCCCGCAAAGCTCGCCCTCCACCCCACGAGTCCGGTCCCAAATAAACAACCTCTTTGGGCAAACGAGGAACCAGCCTGGTCATCAAGGCCGCAGCTTCTAATTCATAACTGGGAATAAAAACAAGATCCGGTCGCAAACCCACCAGAGAGTTAATCTTGGCTTCGTCGACTTCTTTTTCATCCGAAAAACTAATCGTCTCTAAAACTTTTCCCCCCAAAGCCTCAAAGCGAATCTTAAAAATTTCGCTGACTCCCATCGAAAAGGTTTCTTTCCGATTCATGAACACGATAACTCGCCGAGACTTTTCGTTCATAAAGACAAAGTCTGCCAACTTGGCAGCTTGAATGTTGTCGTCGAAACAAACTCTAAAGGTATATTTTTTTCCTTCGGTGAGGCGGGGATGGGTGGCCCAGGGAGTGATGAAAGGAATTTTATGACTCTCCGCCAGATCACTCAGAACAAATGCCGCGTTCGAAGTGCTTCCTCCGGTGATGTGAACCAGCTTAAGCTTTCCTTGCCATTCGAGGTTCTCAGCGAAGGCCAACTCGATACCCACCTCGCTGGTGTTCTTTGTTCGGGGCGCACCCGGAGGAGGAAAGATGCTGAGAATGACCGGCACACTTTCTTTCGAACTTCTTACCGTGGTGTTTTCTATATTATTAGAGGAAGCGCTCAATTGTGGAGCCGCCGCCAAAACACCAGTCCAAATGAATTGAGCCAAAATACTGATCACGCCGAGCCTGTAATCCGTTCGTGGCACACTAGCAAGTTAGCCGGGCCCAAGAATTTACTTGTGATTTCATGCGCTTCTACCACCTTCGCCAAAGTTTGACCTACACACCGAAAGACGGTAATGACCCACACATCTTGCCTGATTGCTGTGGAGAGGCGTGTGTAGTGTGCATTTAACAAACGATACTGATCTTAAAATTCGAAGAGTGTCGGTTTTAAAATAGTCGGGGTGTCCGATTTAAGGGTGGCAAGTAATGAGCAAGAGACTTCCAAAAATTTTGATTTGTGACGACGATGAGACTTATCACCTCGCACTTCGATATCTTCTTAAAGATCGTTTTGAATTGAATTCTGCCTATAACAGCGATGAAGCTGTTGCGATTTTGAAGAATCATTCTATCGATATTGTTCTATTAGATGTGTCGATGCGGACTGAAGATGAAGGATTGCAAGCTATCCCCAGGCTAAAGGCGATCGATAGTGACTGCAGCATTGTAATGAGCAGCGGTAATAAAGATTTTGAAACGGTTCGCGAAGCTTTAATCCTAGGAGCAGAAGATTATCTACCCAAAGATTCTGATCCCGAAGATTTACTGCACAACCTCTCGCGACTGTTAGAGCGAAGAAGCTTAAAGAAGCGCCAAGAACAGCTCGGGTCAGAAGCAAAACGATCTGATTCGCATCGAAACCTAGTAGGCAAGAGTCAGGCGATTCAAAGACTTCGAGTTCTTATAGATAAAGTACGCAATAGCACAGCTAATGTAGTCATCACCGGCGATACCGGAACCGGCAAAGAAGTTGTGGCTCGAATGTTACGCAGCTCGGGTGATAAGAACGGCGTGCCACCCTTTGTAGCTATCGACTCCTCGACGATTCAGGGCTCAATGGCAGAGAGTATTTTGTTTGGTCACGAAAAGGGAGCCTTCACTGGAGCCGATCAAGTTCGTAAAGGAGCTTTCGAAGATGCCGATGGGGGCATCGTTTATTTCGATGAAATCGCTAATATGCCTTTAGAGATTCAGGCGAAGCTTTTGAGAGTGGTTCAAGAAAAAGAAGTCACTCGTTTGGGCTCTACCAAAGTGATTCCTCTAGATTTCAGGGTAATCTGCGCGACGAATCAAAATTTAGAGTCCTTGGTACGAGAAGGAAAATTTAAAGAAGACCTTTTGCAACGATTGAATGTCATCCCAGTTGAGATGCCTCCGCTCAAAAGCCGTCGAGAAGATATTCCGCTTTTGGCCGACTACTTCGCCGAGAAAAATGCGACTCCGAAACGTCGAATTCAGTTTACGGTCGATGCCCTACAAGTCTTAGAAAACTATTCTTGGCCAGGAAATGTGCGAGAGTTAAACAACTTAGTCGCCTACCTTACTGCCCTAAGCGATAAAGATCTGATTCAAGTTCAAGATTTGCCGCCGAAACTATTTCAAGATGTTCCAGCCTTTGATTCTCAGAGTCAGGTCGTGGTGGCGGGAGATGATCCCAGCAAAACTGTGTACGATCGCTTGGCGGCCTATGAGAGACAAATTCTGATCGCAGAATTTAAGAAGCAAAATGGGAACATTAGTAAGATGGCGCTTTCTTTAGGAATGGATCGCTCGCATCTCTATACCAAACTAAAGACTTATGCGATTTTCTTGAAAAGAGAAAAACGATCTCCTGAAAGCTTAAGTCAGTTAAGTGCTATTTAATTATCGGGTGAGCGGCTTACCAAGCATCGTGGACTTTGAGTTCGCTGACTTTCCATTCAGAATCTTCTTCGATCAAACGAATTGAGCGAACGGTATGAAGCTCAGGATTCTCATCTTCACCGTTCTTACTGACCAGGCAAACCATGTTTCCGTCTGCGGCCTCCAGAGCTCGAAACTGAGCTCGTGGTAAAAAAATAGAATCTTGGGGACGATACTTTTCATTTATAAAAATCTTTGTGAGAATTCTTTGCTTCTGCTGATAAAAATCAGGCGCCGCTATCTTTTCTCTGTTCGTATCCATGAAAGACTTAGAAAAAAAAGTATTTATCTTTTTAGGACTTCCTTCGCGAACCGCGTCCCGAAACTCGCGACATTTTTTAGATACATTGCGATTTTTAGAGTCTGATCCCAACGCGAACGCATCAACGTTAACCAAAAATAGCATCATAAATGGAATCGTGAAAAACTTTCGAGTCATTCCATAACCCCACCGGATCAAAGAAGATTCCTCAAGCGAATTCTACGCTCTGCAGCATTTCTGAAACCTCTGTAAAATGAAACCTAGATGGAAAAAGGATCAGTCATTGGACTCCCGCTAGCGTTTGCAATGGTACTTGGCGGAATGGTCCTCGAAGGTGGACACCTATCATCGATTGTCGGCTTAGCGGCTGCGGTAATTGTTTTCGGCGGTGCCTTGGGTGCTACCATGCTCGATGTGCCTTTCGAAGGCATGGTGCTCGCCTTTAAAAGAGTTAAAGATATTTTTACGGGTGGTCATCACGATCATCACGCTCTCGTCGATGAGATTTCAAGGCTGGCCGCCACCGCTCGTAAAGACGGACTTTTGGCTCTAGAAAAAGAGCGCGATAGCATCACCAATCCACTTTTGAAAGAAGGCGTGAAGTTCGCCGTCGACGGATTAGAACCAAATCTCGTTCAGCAAATTCTTGAATCAAGAATCGACTTTCGACAGCATCAAGCCGAGATGGCGGCGAAATTTTGGACCCAGTTCGGTGCTTATTCTCCAACCGTGGGAATCTTGGGGGCGGTACTCGGACTTATTCACGTCATGGAGAACTTGGATAATCCAGCGGCCATCGGACCTGGGATTGCGACTGCATTTATTGCAACCGTGTATGGGGTAGCAGCTTCTAACTTAGTATTTATGCCCATGGGAAATAAAATGAAAGCGGTCGTAGCACACGACGGTCTTTACTTTGAAATGATTAGAATGGGCGTAAAGAGCATTCAGCTGGGTACGTCTCCTACTATTATTGCCTCCCAACTTCTCGCTATCGTGGACGAAAATCCAAAAGAAGACGCGGCCTAACACGGCGCGTTATCGCGACACGTCTAAACACGATGCTAATTTTCTATTTTTGTTCAAATTTACTATTGTTCGTTTGGGGGTGGACGAATGATTCGATCAAAATTAACCAATACACTTATTCAAACTATTTTTGTTTTGAGCACAAGCGCTCTGATCTCACTGTCGGCAGGGCAGATTACAGTGATGAGTTATAACGTCGAAAATCTTTTTGACACCATTAATGATCCAAGAGTCTCTGACGACGAATTTACGCCTGGCGGTAAAGCAGAATGGACCGAAGAAAAGCTAAAGGCCAAACTTGAACACCTCGGTCACGTTGTAACCGCGGTTAAGAACGAAGACGGCACTTTCTGCCCTACGATATTAGGCTTAGTAGAGGTTGAAAACCGAGCTGTTCTAGAATTCTGGAAAAAAAATTATCTCGCAGAATGCAACTATACCACCACGATGATTCATGATCATGGTTCTGGCCCAGTGGAAGACGATAGACGTGGAATTAAAGTCGCCCTCCTCTCAAAGCTTCCGCTTCAGAAAAGATTCCCAGATGATCCCGAAGAGTTTCTCCCTCACTCGGGTGGTCGCTATATTCTAGAAGCTCAGCTGAGATTAAACGGAATGCCACTCATCGTTTTAGTAAATCACTGGAAGAGTCGTATCGGAGATGGCGCTCAAAAGAGATTAGAGGCTGGCAAAGTTCTTCGAACTCGATTCGAGTTTTGGAACCAAGTCGACCCCCAGAGCGACATTATTGCTATGGGAGATTTTAACGATGAGCCCGAGGATGTCAGTTTTTTAAACGGAGCGCGCGTGCAAGACGATCTCAGTCTTTTAGATGACGACTTGAATCAGGCTTTTATCTGGAATACCAGTTTTGACAGCTTTAACCTCCGTCGTATTCTGGCCGAAGCCAAAGATGCCAATGATCTGGGAGATCATATCGACCTCGGAGAGCTAGAAAGGCTCGTTCGCCAAAGGCGTGGATCGTATTATTTTAAACGCGATAAAAAGTTTAATCAGCTCGACAGCATTTTAGTTTCTCGGGGATTACTCAATAGCTCTGGAGGTTTCAAATATATCGCGAAGACCTTCAAAGTGGTTAGGCCCCTTGGCTTTGTAAACGTCGGTGGCGCTCCGATTCCGTTTGGAACTCAAGACGATGGAATTTTCGGGGGGGCTTCGGACCACTTTCCAGTCCTGGTTCGGCTCAACTACTAGTCAAAGCGCATGTGTTTAACCGATGCGCCGGAGTCTCGAAGCTCTTCTAGAGCTTCGACTCCGATCCATAGGTGATCGGCAACATACTTCTTGGTTACTTTTTGATCGCTCTTGTCGGTCTTCACACCTTCTGGAACCATCGGGTTATCCGAAACCAACAACAAAGCTCCGTGAGGAATCTCATTCATAAAACCAACCGTAAAGATGGTCGCGGTTTCCATATCAATGGCCTCAGCTCGAATATCTCGTAAGTATTTTTTGAACTTTGTATCATGTTCCCAGACTCGACGGTTGGTGGTGTAAACGGTCCCCGTCCAGTAGTCCTTCTTATATTTTCGGATCGAGTGTGAAACTGCCATTTGTAATCGAAAGGATGGAAGAGACGGAACTTCGGGCGGAACATAAAGATCACCGGTTCCTTCACCCCGAATTGCAGCAATAGGGAGAATCAGGTCTCCGAGCTTAGCCTTACTTTTTAAGCCCCCACATTTTCCCAAAAATAAGACCGCCTTGGGAGTCACTGCACTCAAGAGATCCATGATAGTGGCGGCCATGGCGCTGCCCATTCCGAAGTTTACTATCGAAATATTGTCTGCCGTCGCGACCTGCATCGCCCGTCCCAAGCCCTTAATGGGTACGTTCCTCTCTTTGGCGAACATTTCGACGTAATTCATAAAATTCGTCAAAAGAACGTATTTTCCGAATCCTGAGAGTTCCATTCCGGTATAGCGAGGAAGCCAATTTCGACAAATCTGTAGTTTGGTTTTCATCAAGGAAATCACGATAACGCAAAAAAGGATTTCGACCAAGATTCTTGGGAGGCTAGACTCGAAGCGTGGCAGAAGAACCAAAACGAATAATTGGCTGGCGCGAATGGGTCGCTATTCCTGATTTAGGCATTCACCAAATTAAGGCCAAAGTCGATACCGGCGCCCGAACCTCGGCTTTACATGCCGAAGACATCCGAATCATGAAAAAGGGCAATAAACGCTTCGTCCGCTTTAAGATCCGCCCTTTTCAAAGAAACGCAAGAATTGAAATTGAGGCTCGAGCGCCCCTAGTTGAAAAACGTCAAGTAAGAAGCTCCTCGGGCCACGAGACCATTCGACCCGTCATCTTGATCCCTATTCTTCTGGCTGACGAGATGCAGCCTATTGAAGTCACTCTGGTTAACAGAGATATGATGGGTTTTCGCATGCTTTTAGGGCGTGAAGCGATTCGAGGCCGATTCATAGTGGATCCGGCCCGCTCTTTTACCCTTGGCCGAATCTAAAAACAGTCCTACGAAGGTCCCAATGTCCGCAACCCCTCCGACAAAACGAAAACGTTTGAAAATCGCAATCCTTTCTAGAAAGGCGAGTCTTTATTCAACTCGCCGACTTGTTGAAAGCGCCATCGAGCGCGGACACGAAGCCGAAGTCGTTGATCCACTTCGCTGCTATATGAATATCGCCTCTAAAAAGCCGAGCGTTCATTATCGAGAGCGCGAGCTGAACGATTTCGACGCTGTGATTCCCCGCATAGGAGCCTCGATTACTTTTTATGGAACCGCAGTTCTTCGCCAGTTTGAAATGATGGGAGTTTTCGCTGCCAACGAGTCGGTCTCGATTTCGAGGTCTCGAGATAAACTTAGAGCCTTACAACTTCTTTCTCGAAAAGGAGTGGGGCTGCCCATTACGGGATTCGCTCACTCGACCAAAATGACCGAAGACCTTTTAAGCCTGGTTGGAGGAGCCCCTGTCGTTATTAAATTACTCGAAGGCACCCAAGGAAAGGGCGTCGTCCTCGCTGAAACCAAGAAAGCCGCTGAGAGCGTGATCGATGCTTTCAGAACGATGGACGAGTATTTTCTCGTTCAGCAGTTCATTAAAGAAGCGGGCGGCTGCGATATTCGTTGTTTGGTGATTGGCGGCAAAGTCATTGCCTCGATGATGCGAACCGCGAAAGAAGGCGAGTTTCGCTCTAACCTCCATTTAGGAGGATCAGCAAAGGCTATCGAAGCCACTGAGAAAGAGCGAACTACAGCCATTCAGGCAGCCAAAGCTTTGGGACTGAATGTTGCGGGCGTCGATATCTTAAGAAGTAAAGATGGACCCTTAGTGATGGAGGTGAATTCGTCTCCGGGTCTCGAAGGAATCGAACGATCAACCGGCAAGAACATTGCTTCGACGATTATCGAGTTCATCGAAAAAAATGCGGTGCCCTTTCGAAATAAAACTAAAGGCAGAGGCTAGTCGCCTTTAAGCCGTCTTATCTCGGGCATGAGTGTAGAGTGATATCGGACGTAACCAATGAATCCAACGCCCCAAGTAATCAATAACTGAACAAAATGATACATCAGAGCCAAAGCTAAAGACTCTTCGGCTGGCACTTTAAAAAATTTCGTAAGTACAAAAACGGCAGCAAACTCGAAAGTTCCTAAACTACTTGGCGCCGAAGGAATAGAAGACGCTAAAGTTACTGCCGCTATGACGACCGCAAGCTCGGGCCATCCAAGATCCAGATTCAGCCCTTTCGCCAAAACCACCAAAATACCCAAATGAATCATCCAGCCTAAAACTGAAAACAGAAAGGCCGGAATCAGCGTGCGAGGCTGTTTTAGACTTTCAAAGCCACGACGAACTCGTTGAAGAAATTGCATAAATCTTTGAATCCAAAGCGGGCCCTTGGTGACAGGTAAAAAATTTAAAGCCCAAATCACTCCGCCTATTCCCAAAAAAACCAGCAGCAAAATCTCTTTAGGAAACCAGGCCGAATCCATCATAATAAAATTCATGGCAAAATAGAAAACAGCCATCAGCGCAATAAAGTCGATAAGCCGATCCGCCACTAAAGCTCCAATTCCCTCTGAAAACTTAAGCCCCCCGTTTCTTTGCAAAAACCAAATGCGAATTCCCTCTCCCAATTTAGCAGGCAAGACCGCATTGAAAAAAAATCCTAAGCGCACGCTCCAAAAACAGTTCCAAAACTTTTGAGGTTCCAAAGGTCTTAAGAATAGTTGCCATTTAGCAGCCATGACAAAGGCGTGGCTAAAGGCAAAAATCAAAGCCGCAAAAAGATAAATAAACTCAAGCTTCTTGAAAGTGCCCAA
>Ga0163144_10021651_pt1 | contig 12769 bp, 10 predicted proteins | sample OliLak19BULKMAT1_FD_123175 | JGI IMG/M metagenome (GOLD analysis project Ga0163144, IMG submission 123175) | Freshwater microbial mat bacterial communities from Lake Vanda, McMurdo Dry Valleys, Antarctica - Oligotrophic Lake LV.19.BULKMAT1 | ecosystem: Environmental > Aquatic > Freshwater >...
CGAACAGGCCGGGCTGTGTCGCGGCGGCGATGCGCACTTCAAAGCCGAGCGCGGGATGCGCTCTGTCGGCGGCGCCCAGACGGTCAAGTTCGCCAGCGACATCGACGATGTCCGCGGCGAGTTGGGGATCATTAGGGCGAGATTGTTTATCCGAGTTCTTCATTTCACGATGTCCTTCTGCGTCCTCTATAGGTGCTTCACGATAGGTCTCTGCCCACTCAGGCGTTTTTCGCTCCGGGGAGTGAATCTGGTTCAAAGAGGTCCGCCAGCGACTCTTTGAGTTTTTTCAAAGCCCGGTGGTGCCTTGCGAGCAGTGTACCGAGCGGTTCATCGAGCATGTCGGCGATCTGCTTGAAACTCATTCCGCCGTGGTGGCGCAGTTCGACGATTTCCCGATCCGCATCCGACAGGTCGTCCATCGCGCTGCGGAGCCGGTTGGCCATGGCAGCGGATCGTTCTTCCGCGGGCTGCACGTCCCTGGCGGGGGATGTGTCAAGCACCTCGGGGTCTTGCGAAGCGGGGCGGCGCTTGACCCGCCTGATGTAGTCGCGAACGCGGTTGGCCGCGACGCGAAAGAGCCAAGACTCGAACTTCCCCTCTTCGTTGTAGTCGCCCGCCCCGAGCTTTTCCGCAACGGTTGCAAACACGGACTGGGCGATTTCTTCGGCGACATCGTGATTTCGGCAGCGGCTCTTGGCGAGTGCGTAGACCCGGCGGGCGTAGCGCGACACCAGCAGCGTCCAGGCGGAGTTGTCGCCGCAGGACGCGGCTTCCAAGAGCGCGACCAAGTCCGTGAGGTCGTTCGCGGTGGTGCTGCCGTTGTTGCATATGCCAACATCATCGCTGTCGTCGCCTTTGTGCAGGGGAGGATCCTGGGTATTGGGTAGTTCGTTCACCGCGACCGGCTCCAGTTGTCGTCACGCTGTTGCTTCGTTGTATGAGAGAAGAACGCGGGAGTTGGGCAGATATTGCTCACAGGCGTGAAGAGGCGGGTTGGGATGGTCGGTGGACTGGCGGTAAGGGTGTTGGAAGGGTTGTCAAAGTAGGTGTGGATCGAAAGGACCGACCTTTCACGGAGTTGCGCCATTTGAGGAGTTTCGAGATGCGGCGGATGACGTGCATCTGACGTTGGTTGAAAGTGCTTCTTTTTCAAGGATTTATGCTCTAAGCCCAAGGGATTGTGGACGAGATGCGCCACCAACGCGACATTTTTCGTGTGTAGGCAATTATTGAGACGTGGAAAAGGATGGCAGATGGGTGAATGAATGGAATTCGAGGTGCGGAAGGGAGTCAAAATATCGCTCCGCAAGGGTGCTGTCACTGTGTGCTGACGGTAGAGGGTCGGAGAAGAAAGGTGGTCGCGCGGGTAGTTTTGGAGCCGTTGCGGGCGTTCAAAGCGGACGTTTTTTGTGTCAACTCGGAGCATACGCGATTCACTGTACGAATACCTTACGGGATTGTTCCACCCCTTGACGTGAAATTGTCGGATCGTTCATTCTGACACAATCATCGGCTTGTACGAGCTCACGTGCGGCAGTGAAGTCGCTTGTGTTGGAGGGCATCAAATGCCGAGGGATGGGGTCAAGGCTCCTCCGCGAACTGCCAAGCGGCGAAACTCCCCGTGATATGGTGCGGAAGGCCTGCACCGCCGCGAGCACGCGGTGTGTGCGAAGTTGCTTGCGTGGCCGGATCAATCGCGGTAATATCCCCCTCCGCTTGGGACGACCGGAGCTGCCAACGTATACGTTCACACCCGCTACAGACAACCGCCAACTGGCTCCGTATGCTTACGGATATTCCCACCCCGCCCCCGTTTCATGGAGGGAACGTGCCAGACGACGATTCGACGATCCGCATTACTGCACCATCCGGCCCAACGTTCGCCCAAGGTGCGCTCGATTCGACCGAGCGCAAAATTCTGCTGCTCAAGCGGCGGCTCATCCGAGAAGCGACGCTCGCCATCTCGATGCTGGAAGCGGCACTGGCAGCGCTCTGGAAGCTCGACATCGCGGCGGCGCAATCAGTTCGGCTCACCGATGACAACATCGATTCCGAAGAGGTTTTGATCGAGCAGCAGACGCACGAACTGCTGGCGCTTCACCACCCTTTCGGTCGCAACTTTCGAGGTCTGGTATTCATTCTCAAAGTTAACGTCGAACTCGAGCGCGTCGCCGATCACGCCGCTTCGATTGCGAAGCAAGTGCCCAAAATTCAGGCTGCCCTGAACGGTGCGCTCCCCAATTGGCCTACGGCGCTGATCGAACTGGGCGACCGTGTTCCGGCGATGTGTCACCAATTGATGCGAGCGGTGCTGGATGAAAACGTTGGCGCGGCCCGCCAAATGGTCGCCGCGGATGAGGTGATCGACCAGTTGGAAAAGCGCCTCTTTGATGAAACGCAGGAACTGGTGCGAATTCTGGGGCGAAGCGACGGCGCGATTACGGTCGGATTCCTGATTTATCGGATCGGTCGGGAGCTCGAGCGCATTGGCGACCTCATGGCTTCTGTGGCCGAGGATGTCGTGTACGTCGGCACCGGCGAGATCATCCGCCATGAGAAGAGGCGAAAGCAGGGCGCTACCCAGAAGTAGTGTAAAGCCTCCCTTGTCATCCGCAATAGATTCAGTCGTTGCGAGCGGCATTTTGCCGAGCACGTTGCCAGTGGCGATCTTTCAAGGCGAGAATTTTTCTAAGAATCCGGATTTATTCGCAAGGACAGTCCGACTCGCCACATCATCCGAAGGGTCTGTCACAGACCGCACGCAAGAAACCCCGCTGCGCGGGAGAGAGGAGAGGAGTTGTTGATGTTCTCGAAGCGCCATGTTCGCGCTCTCTCGTCCGCCCGGTTCGACGCGTCGGCGTGCGAGTCAAAGGTCCTCAACCGCGCGGTAGTTTTCGCGAATGGCTTTCGAGGTGTATTCTTGCTTGCCGCGGCGAGTTTCGCGGGCGCGTTCGGACTCTCGCACGCCGCGCCTTCATTGCCAAGAGACATCGAAGCAACTGTTATCGCCCTGACCGATCCTACGCGGCGTGCTGCTGCTGGGGAAATGTTTTCCGAATATGAAGCTCCGATGTTTGACGGGGCAAGGGTGACGTTTATGAGTGCAAGCGGGAGCCAGAGGCGGTTGCGAACCTTTGAGGGGGGGGTTCTCAAAGGCATCGAGCAGATCGCCTTACATTTCCAAGTCTCATCGGCCCAAGGATCAAGTTCGAGCATTTGTTCATTCTCCTCAGTGATGGCCGAAGCGGGATATGAGAGCATCGCTTCGGCCGCGAGCAACAATCTCGCAACGGTCTTTCTTGCGGATGACAGCGGATGCCGTCGCGGAGTATATATTCTGGACCGTGACGGGCTTCGACCCATCGTCCGTTTCGGCGAAGCATTTCCCGGCAACGCTTCAGACACCTGGAAGCGCAGTTTCGGCAACTTCAGCGCGCCAGTGATCGATGGTGAGTTCGCGGCGTTGTTCGTGGCCGATCAGCAAAGCGAAGGGGCCATCTTTCTCGCCTGCGTTCGAGCGGATCGTCCGGAGATTCGCATGGTCGCCTCGGAACATGAACTCGTGCCCGGCGGAGCGGGCGGAGTCTTCCTGGGTTTTCTGGATTCGCCCTCGCTTGATGGCGAAGTGGTAGCGTTCCAGGGCTTCGGCAGTCGCGGCGAGATGGGAATCTTCATCGCCGACAAGGATCGCATCTTCCCCGCCGTGATGGTGGGGGACCGCATTGATGGTCGCGTTATCGTGGATATGCGATTCTCCTCCCACGGGCTGCGTTCGGGCAGTTTCGCGTATTCAGCGGTATTCAGCGATGGCGCTTCGGGAATCTTTGTTTCGCCGGTTCCCACTCCATCGATTTTGGATTGTTGGTCGGATATGACGCTTTCGATGTACGCCGCCGCGCCGCCAATCCCGTCGTCGTCGTCGGCGGAAACAGGTGCGGTTTCATCTATCACCCAGGCTTCTCCCCCAGGGGAGAGGCCGCAAGCAGGAGTTCACACACATGCAGTCGTACGCTCAAACAGGTCCGTTTACCCTTACCCGAGCGCTGGCCCTGGCCAGCGCGTGCGCGCTGACACAGTCGTCGCTCGCCTCCTTCCACGTGATGCAGATCGAGCAGGTGATGGTCAGCCTTGACGGTGACAACACCGTGCAGGCGATCCAGCTTCGCATGAGGAGCTCGTTTCAGAACCAGCTGCAGTTCGCCAAACTGGTCGTGCGAAACGCCCAGGGACTCAACCCGATTACCGTCGTTGACTTTACCACCGGCGTCCCCGTCTCTGCTTCGGGCTCGCGCATTCTGGTCGTCAGCCCCAACTTCGCCGCGAACTGCAACCCCACCGCGGTACCCAACTTCACGATGACCAACCTCATCCCCGCGTCGTACTTCGCCGCAGGACGATTGTCGTTTGAGGCCGATGGCGGCACGGTCTACTGGTCGGTCTCCTGGGGCGGCGCGGCGTACACGGGTCCGCAGACGGGGGACTTCACGAACGACAGCAACGGGAATTTTGGACCGGCTATCGCGGGTGCATTCCCGACGGCAGGGACCAGCGCGTATCGGTTCAGCGGCACGGCGACCGCCGCGAGCACGACAAACGCCGCGGACTACCGCACCGTGACGAGCAACGTCACGTTTACGAACAATGCGGGCAACAGCTTTGTCGTAGTATTGCCCCCTCCGCCCCGTTGCGTGGGGGACTACAACCAAGATGGCGGCTTTGACGGCGCCGATGTCGAAGCGTTCTTCGTGGATTGGGAGGCGGGCCAGTCCGATGCTGATGTCAACGAGGATGGGGGCGTTGATGGGGGAGATGTCGAGGTGTTCTTTACAAGGTGGGAATCTGGCAGTTGCTGATCTGCTCGTCTCGCCATCACGCGCCTTTCGCAATGAATATTCCGGCCCTGCCCGAACGAAAGTGTGGGCAGGGCCATTTATGGCGGCGATCAGGCGCGCTACGTTCATGGCGCTGAATGCCTCCCCACCAACTCCCGAATGTCCACGTTTTGAGGGTCTGATCCTCATCGACAAGCCGCTTCGGCGGACCTCGATGGATGTCTGCGCGAGTATTCGCTCGCGGTTTCGACGGGCGGGCGCGCCCAAGCGGCTGAAGGTCGGGCACGCCGGAACGCTGGATCCGCTGGCGACCGGGCTGCTGGTAGTGATGGTCGGGAAGGCGACGCGGCTGTGCGAGCGGTTCATGGCGGAGCGAAAGATTTATGAAACGCAGATTGATCTTTCGCAAAACTCGACTACCGATGATGCTGAGGGGGAACGAACTCGGGTCGAGCCGGGTGTGATTCCAACGGCCGAGCAGGTCGCCGCAGTGGTAGGTCGGTTCGTGGGGGTGATTCAGCAGCGGCCGCCCGCGTACTCGGCGATGAAGGTCGGGGGGCGGCGTGCGTATGAACTGGCCCGCGCGGGCGAGATTGTGGAGTTGGCGGTGCGGCCCGTGCACGTGTACGGCCTTGAGGTGCTCCGATACGAATGGCCTTGTCTAAGCCTTCGCATTGAGTGCGGGAAGGGCACCTATGTCCGCAGCCTCGCTCGCGACCTCGGTGCATCGCTGGGCGCGGGAGGAATGCTCACACAACTTCGCCGCACCGCCAGCGGTGGGTTTCGCGTCGCAGATGCGAGGACACTTGATTCGCTTCCGGTAGTGATGTCACAGGGAGATTTGCTGCCGCTCGCGGAGGTGAACGGCGCGACTGATGCGACTGATGCGAACGATGCGAACGATGCGAACGATGCAACCGAAGCAAGTGCCGAAGGAGGGACTTGAACCCTCACTCCTTTAAGGGGAACCGGATTTTGAATCCGGCGCGTCTGCCATTCCGCCACTCCGGCCAGTGTTGGGGCCAAGTATAGCCGTTGTGTGCGTCAAAGCACCAAACGCACTGTTTGCCTGTTTGCCTGTTTGCGGTTGTGATCCAAAATGCTGGCAACCGGGAGGCAAGGCGGGAGAGCGAACGCAGCGGCCGCGGAGAGAAGAGGGGAACGCGGAGAAGTGAGAAGAAGAGGGGAGAACAGATTTCAAAGTTCAGACTTGAGAGAAGAGGAGAAAAATAGAGGAAAGAGAGCCGCAATTGTGGCCTATGGGCAGTTTGCCGGTGTGGTTGACGGTTTGGTTCGGCTGGCTTTGTGCAGGGCGGCCTGCCTCACGAACGTCTAAAATGGCCCCGCCCGGATTCGAACCGGGGACCAAGCGATTATGAGTCGCGCGCTCTTGCCGCTGAGCTACGGGGCCGCACTGGACGAAAACAATACGGGGGCAACCGCGATGCAAGCGGGAGGGAAATAAAAAAGCCCGCCGATGCTCGGGCGGTGGCGGGCATTAAGTTGCAAACAGGTGCAAACGCAGATCACTTGATCGAGAGCATCGCGCGATAGGTGGGCAGCGGCCAGAGGTCGCTCGCCACCGAGCCTTCGATGGCATCCGCGGCATCGCGCAGGGCGTTGAGCGCGGGGCGGACGTGGTCGCGGATGTGCTCGGCGTGAGCGTGGGGGTCGGCGGCGGCTTCGGCATTGGTGGCCTCGTCGAGGGCCTTGATTGCGACGCGGAGGTTGTTGACCAGTTCGATGAAATCGTTCAGAGCAGTTCGAGCCTCGGAGGCGTCGGCTTCGGCGGCCTGGGTCGCCGCGGCGGCTTCCGCAAGTTCGGTCTGTTGACGGACGGAAGCGGGCAGAATCTGGGTCTTGGCCATGACGATGGCGGTTTCGGCTTCGATCAGTACCTGCTTGATGTATTTCTCGATCAGGATGTGCTCGCGGCTCTCGACCTCGACCTTGTTGAGCACATGGAACTTCTTAAAGAGGTCGATGTTCTTCTTGGCGCTGATGACCGAGAGGGCGGCGACGGATTCGCGGAAGTTGGGCAGGCCGCGTTTTGCGGCGTCGGCGTGCCATTCCTTGGTGTAGCCATCGCCATCGAAGAGGACGCGCTTGTGCTTCTTGATGATGTCCTGGAGCATGGAGCGGACGACGGACTGGAGCTTGGCCTCGTTGGCCTTGGGGCCGATCTCGTTCTCGAGGCGGGTGGCGACGTAGTCGAGGCTTTCGGCGACGATGGTGTTGAGAACGGTAGCGGGCCAGCCGACGGACTGCGAAGAACCGACCGCGCGGAACTCGAACTTGTTGCCAGTGAAGGCGAAGGGGCTGGTGCGGTTGCGGTCGCCGGTGTGGCGGGGAATCTGGGGAAGGGTGCGCGCGCCCATGTCGAGTTTGCCGCCCTTGATTGTGCTCTTTGCGTTACCCTTTTCGATCTGGCCGACGATGTCGGTGAGCATGTCGCCCAGATAAATCGAGATGATCGCGGGGGGCGCCTCGTTCGCGCCGAGTCGGTGATCGTTCGCGGCCGAGGCGACCGAAGCGCGGAGCAGGTCGGCGTAGATGTCCACTCCGCGGATCACAGCGCAGAGGAACGTCAAGAACTGCATGTTGGTGTGGGTATCATCGCGGGGATCGAGCAGGTTGACGCCCGTATTGGTGCTCATCGACCAGTTGAGGTGCTTGCCGCTTCCGTTGATCCCCTTGAAGGGTTTTTCGTGCAGGATGCAGGCGAGGCCGTGACGGGCGGCCACGCGGCGAAGGGTTTCCATCACGAGCATCTGGTGATCGCAGGCGATGTTTGCCGTTTCGTAGAGGGGCGCGAACTCGAACTGGCCCGGCGCCACTTCGTTGTGGCGGGTCTTGACGGGCACGCCCACGCGGTAGAGATCTCGCTCGACCTCGGACATGAACGCGATCACGCGGCCCGGAATCGAGCCGAAATAATGGTCCTCAAGCTGCTGGCCCTTCGGGGGCTTTGCGCCGAAGAGGGTGCGGTCGCAGGCGAGGAGGTCTTCGCGTGCGAAGTAGTGACTGCGGTCAATCAGGAAGTACTCCTGCTCGCAGCCCGCAGTGGCCATTACGCGAGATACGCCGCCATCGGTGCCGAAGACCTTGAGAATCCGCATGGCCTGCTCAGAGACAGCGTCCATCGAACGCAGCAGCGGCACCTTGGTATCGAGGGCTTCGCCGGTCCATGAAACAAAGGCGGTGGGGATGCACAGCGTGGCGGTGCCGCTGTTGCGGTTGATGAAGACGGGGCTGGTGCAGTCCCAAGCAGTGTAGCCGCGGGCCTCGAAGGTGGCGCGGAGGCCGCCGGTGGGGAAGCTGCTGGCGTCGGGCTCTCCCTGCACAAGGGCGGAACCGGAAAACTCGGTCATGGCGCCGCCGTGGCCATCGGGCACGATGAAACTATCATGCTTCTCGGCGGTGGAACCCGTAAGAGGCTGGAACCAGTGGGTGTAGTGGGTTACGCCGCGTTCGAGGCACCACTCTTTCATCGCGCTGGCGACGATGTCGGCGAGTGCGGCGTCGAGCGGGGCGGCGTGCTGGATGGTCTGCTGGAGTTTCTTGAATACATCTTTGGGAAGGCGCTGCTGCATCACTCGCTCGCTGAAGACATCGGTGCCGAAGATATTCTCGGCGCGATCAGCGTGCAGGCCGGATTGGCCCTGAACCTGCGACTCGAAGCGATGCGTGTTCGCGTGGAGCGTGGTTGAGTGGGCCTTGCCGTTCGTGGAGATGCTCATGGGTTCCTTTTTGATGCGGGCCAGCGTTATCAAGCAAATTGCCACACCGCGCTGTCATACACATACAGCCTGCTCGGAGGAATCTGCCGGATGAACTGTGCCGGACCTCACAATGTAGGGAGGCTTAGCGCTCCGAGCGAGGATCGTCGCGAGAGTTTTGTGGTTCGGCGCTTGGTTCGGCGCTTGGTCCGGCGCTTGGTCCGGCGCTTGGTTCGACGTGTGGTTCGGGGCACTGACTTGCTTCCAAAGCGGCGGAAGTCGGCGGCACGGGTGGTGGCACGGGTGGTGGCACGGTTGAAAAGGGCGGCCCTTCTAACAGGTTTCCCACAAACAGGGCGGCTTCCCGGGCGATGTCTTTCCGTTCCTCGGCTGCTTGCGTCAGGCGGCGAACGAGGGCGGAACCCACAATCGCGGCGTCGGCGTGGGCGACGACCGCCGCGACGTGCTCGGGCGCAGAGATGCCGAAACCCACCGCGATGGGCAGGTCGGTCACGCTTCGCACTCGGACGACGAGGGGCGCGATGTTGGGCATGGATGATTGCTCGCCGGTAAGGCCGACGCGAGCCAGGACGTAGACGAATCCTGTGCAGGTTTTGGCGATGAGTTCGACGCGGGGCAGGGGAGTCGTGGGGGAGATGAGGTGCGAGTACGCAATATCCGCTTCTTTCGCGGCGAGGATGAGTTCTGTCGATTCTTCCAGCGGCGCATCGGGGACGATCAGGCCGTCAAAGCCAGCTTCTTTCGCCGCGGCGATGAAGGCGGCGATGGAGCCCATGCGCTGAATGATCGACATGCTGATCATGGCGACGATACCGATTTGGGTCGCGCCCCGGACGGATTGAACTTCGGAAAAGACGGAACGGGGCGTTGCGCCGTTTTTGAGGGCTTCGTGCATGGCCGCGGCGATGACGGGGCCATCGGCGATTGGATCGGAGAAGGGAATGCCGATTTCCACAATGCTCGCGCCCGCCTGCTCGAGCGCGGGGAGGAGCGCGGCGGTCGAGCCGGGAGCGGGGTGGCCGCCGACGAGGAAGGGCATCAGAGCTTTGGCGTTGCGGGAACGCAGAGAGGCGAAGATGGTGTCGATGCGGGACATTTATGGTGAGCGGGATGGGGAAACTGAATAGGTCGTATTGGTCTGATGGTCGTGCAGGACTGATGGGTGCTAGATGATGATGTTTGTGAGGTCGTCCATGCCTTCGGAAAGAATCCTGTGCCCGCTTTCGGTGACGAGGACATCGTGCTCGTAGTGGACGCTCAAGGAGCCATCGGCGGTATGCACCGGCCACTGGCCCGACTTCTGCACAGTGACGCCGGTCCCTGCGCCGACCATCGGCTCAACGGCTACGAGCGTTCCGGGCAGGCATGGCAGGTACGCATCGGAGCCCGTTTCAAGAAACCCGGGCATCGAGTTGGAGACGAAGGGGGATTCGTGAAGGGAGCGACCGTACCCGTGGCCACCCAGGTTTTGCACGTTGTGAAAACGGCACTTGTTTTCGACGTGGCCCTGCACGGCCTTTGCGAATTCGAGCCAGCGGTTTCCCGGCTTGATTTGCAGAATTCCCAGCCGAAGGCTTTCCTGCCCGCAGTCCATGAGTTTCTTGACAAGCGGCGACGGCTCGCCGAAACAATATGTCCAGCCCGCATCGCCGACCCAGCCGCGGTGGGTGACGCCGATATCGATTTTCACGAGGTCGCCGTATTTGAGGGGGTGCAGGTAGCTCGCCGCGGTCCCATGAACGACGCAGGAGTTGACGCTGAGGCAAGCGTGCGAAGGAAACGGCGGCAGGCCCGAAATTTTGTAGCCCTTGAAGCAGGATTTGCATTCGAGTGCGTCGAGGGTCTTGGCGACGAAGGTATCGATCTGCGGAAGGGTAACACCCGGTCGCAGCCACGCGGCGATGCGGCGGTGCGTCTCGACCACTTTTTGAGCCGAGGTGTACGCGGCGTCGGCCTGGGCGGGGGTGAGTTTGGGGATGGGCATGGAGCGGATGATGCGTTACTTCTTGGGTTTGTCTTCGCCGAAGCGGCGTTCCATCGGGGGCTGCTGGACTTTGGCGGCGTAGGACTGGATTGCGGCCATGAAACCACCGGTTCGTTCGGGCTTGCCTTTGCGTTTTGCTTCGCGCTCGGCCCGCATTTTGTCGAGGTCGAGCATGTTGTACTTGTCCATGTGGTTGCGGATGTAGCGGCTCTCAAGGATGCCCAGCGTCGAGTTTACGGCGAAGTAGAGCGTGAGGCCGGCGGGCGCGGTGTACATCATGATCGGGAACATGAAGACGGTCATGTAGCGCATGATTTTCTGCTGCATCTCCTGGTCGGGGGTCAAGGCGGTCGTGGGTGGAGGCGTGAGGTACTTCTGCTGGATGTAGAAGACGATTCCCAGAACGACGGGGAGAACGTTGATCGAATCCACCGGCCCGATGATCCAGGCGTTAAAGATCGCCCTGCCGAAGTAGACAAAGCGGTCGGGTTCGGCAAGGTCGCCCAAGAAATACCAGAAGGGCGAGGACTTGGGCTGGATCTTCTGGAAGATGTCGTAGAAGCCCCCCTCGTGGCGGAGTTCGACCGCGAAGAAGATCATCGCGGAGAGGGCGATCCACACCGGGGTTTGCAGGAAACTGGGGAGGCAGCCCAGGAAGCCCGCGGGGCTGATGCCCTCATCGCGCCACAACTTGGCGGTCTCCTGTTGCAACTTCGCCGCGTCGCTCGCGTACTTCTCCTGCAGGATTTTCTGCTTGGGGCCGACCGCCTGCATCTGCTTGCTGAACCGATTCATCTTGATCTGCGTCCAGCGGGTAACCGGGTGCAGACACGTGCGGACGACCACGACAAGGAAGATGATCGCCAGTGCCCAATCGTGGAAGACATAATCGTGCAGCGTGCGGAGAATCCACAGAAGAAAGCCGGTGATGAGGTCGAAGGTACACCAGCCGCACGGGCCGCCGAAGTTATAGACGACCATCCGCGGCATGCGCAGGGCGTTGAACAGCGGCTCGCCAGCGATCTCTTTGCGATTGAGCGGGCCGGAAAAGATGCCGTGGGAGAGGTCGGCTGTGGAGCCGGACGTGCCCGCCGCGGCGAGGGGGATGGGATTGCTCGTCATCCGCAGGGCAATTTTCTCAAAGGTCGCCCCGCCATCGAGAACGATGCGGTCAATGGAACCGAGCCAGGGAATGGGCCGTGCGCCGGTGGTGGGGGAGGGGTTCTTGTCTGCGGGAAGATCGAAGAGGGAGTGGACGGCGACGCCGTAGTATCGGTTTGTAAAGGCGGCCCAGGCGAGTTCAAAATTGCCTTCGGTCGCCACGGGATTGGGCCAGATCATCCAATCGCGATACGTGGGAACGGTCGGGCCGGCGGGAGTGGTATCGGAGAACTTCTGGCCGAGGATATCGGCGCGGGCTTTGTCCTGGCCGCTGACGGTGATGACGGTGCGGGAGGGATCGCGTTCCTCGGGGGGCAAATAGCCAAAGCGCAGGTGGCGTTTCTCGCCGCCGTATCCGCCCGCATCGGCGGGGGGATCGATCGGGCCGGTCTGGTACCACTTGATGGTGAAGGGGGTTGCGGTTAGATTTTCGATGCGCTGGAGGACGCGGATGTCGTTTGATTTTGCGGTAGGGATGTACTGCCGCTCGATGCGAAGGACCGGCGCGCCCGCGGTGTTTTCGATGACCGCCTCGAACGTGCCCGCGGGCTTTGCGGCGACGGGCGACCAGAGCGGGGTGATGCCATCACCAGCGAGGGGAATGATTTGCGCAGCGGCGCCCGCGGCTGTCACTTCAATCGCCAGTGCCGCGAAGGGGGTCAATACCTCCGCAAAGTTGCCGTTGGAAATACGATGCTCGGCTTGAATCTCGACGTGGCCATCTTCGGGCTTGATCGAGTTGAAATGTTGGGCGAGTCGCAGGCTGCTGATGCCGGCGCCCGTTGTAGAAAACGTGGCCTGCGAGCGAAGGTCGGCAGCCTTATCGAGTCCGCCGATGGAGACGGCCGTGAGGTTAACGCCGGGAAAGACGCGGGCGCGGAGGTTTGAAAGGTCAGTTGTCGCGGCGAGCGGGACGCTTGGGGGAGTGGCAGGCGCGGCTAGGGCCGCGGGCGGCTCGGTTGTGGTGGGGGGAGTCGTGGGGGTAGTCGTGGGGGTTATGGCGGGGGTTGTGGTGGGGGGTGTGGCGGATTGTGAAGAAGGGACGACCGTCG
>Ga0163144_10021654_pt1 | contig 12767 bp, 9 predicted proteins | sample OliLak19BULKMAT1_FD_123175 | JGI IMG/M metagenome (GOLD analysis project Ga0163144, IMG submission 123175) | Freshwater microbial mat bacterial communities from Lake Vanda, McMurdo Dry Valleys, Antarctica - Oligotrophic Lake LV.19.BULKMAT1 | ecosystem: Environmental > Aquatic > Freshwater > Lake...
TACGTGCGCGAAAGGTCGCGCGCCCGATCGTCGTCGGTCACTCGTACGGCGGTGCGATCGCGATCGAAGTCGCGCTCGCCGAGCCTGCACTCGCGGGTCTCGCCCTGGTCTGCACCGGTGCACGCCTGCGGGTGCTCCCGGCGATCCTCGATGCGACGCGCGCGGCGATCGACACGGGTGTGCCGATCGACCTCGCGCGCTACACGTATCGACCGGAGTCCGATCCGAAGCTCGTCGAGGCCGTCGAGGCGCTCGCACGGCGCACACCGGTCGAATCGACCGCCCGCGACTGGGCGGCGACCGATGCGTTCGATCGCCTGCGCGACGTCGCATCCATCCATGTACCGACGCTCGTCGTCGCCGGCACCGCCGATCCGCTCACGCCGCCGAAGTACGCGGACTACCTCGCGCAGAAGATCCCCGGCGCCGAGCTCGAGATCGTCGAGGGCGCAGGGCACATGCTACCGATCGAGCACGCGGCCGTGCTCGGGCTGCGGCTGCGCGCGTTCGCGTCGTCGCTCAGGTGACGACGCGATCCGGGTACGACTCGGCCGGTGGACGCGACCCGAGTGCTTGTTCGAGGCGATGCGTCAGCTCCAGTCGTTCAGCATGGTCGACATCGGCCTGTGCGACGTGCTCGGCGACGCGCAGTCGCGCGCATTGCTCGGTGCGCTCGAAGAGCTGCCGCGCACGGGAGAGCTGACCGCGAGCTCGACGTTCGAGGACGGCGCGCTGCTCGTGCCGTGGATTCAGCGCGCCGGCCTGAAGCTATCGCACGACTCCGCTCGAGTGATGAGCGGGCGGCGCGTCGGGAGTCCGAAGTGGGACACCATGAGGGCAGGGCGTCCACTTTATGTATCGCATTCGCGGTGGCGGCCGCCGATGCACGGCACCGTGAACCGCCGACGCATCGTTTCAGTGGGTTGTGTACTCGAAGGCTTGTTGATCGGCGTCGTCGCCTGCGGCACGCCACCCGTCGGATCGGGTGGTAGTGGATCCGGCAGCACCGGCGATGGCGACAGCGATTCCGCCGGCGACGACGAGCCTGGCGACGATCCCGAGGCCGACGACGGCAGCGAGACGCGCGGCTCGGGCGGACGCGGCACCGGCTATCCCGGTGCAGTAGGCGAGGACGGCGGCGACGACGACGGCGGATCGAGCGAGAGCGGCGAGCCGAGCGATCCGCCGACCGCGCCGCCGCCGGACAGCGACTGCGAGTGCGCACCGCCGACGGTGTTCTCGCACGCATGGATCGCGAACCCGCAGGACGACACCGTCAGCAAGCTCGACACCGGCAGCATGCAGATCGTCGGCCGGTTCGCGACGCGCGCTCCGGCGATGATCCCCGCGGGTGGCAGCACGTCGACGGCTGCGGAAGGCGCTGCGGTCACCGGCCCTGTGGCGACGTCGGTGAGCATCGATGGTCGCGCGGCCGTGGTCGCGAATCAAAGCGGTGGTCTCACGAAGATCTACGCACACCCACAGGACTGCGACGCCACGCAGAACACGGCAGCCGGTCTGCAGACGTCGACCGATGGCACCGCGCTCGCGTGGGGCTGGGACGAGTGCGTCGCGTGGCACGTGGCGTTCGACTTCACGACGCAGACGACGGTCGCGTGGGGGCCGGGCGACTTCGATCCGATCACCTGCGACCACGTCGATCAGGTCGTGTGGACCGCCGGCTGCAACGAGGACGAGGATCTGCTGTCGAGTGTCGTGCGCATCGACGGTGACAGCGGCATGGTACTCGACGAGATCGGTCTCTCCGCGTTTCCGTGTGCGAGCGCGTTGCCGACGATGGGCGCGGTCGACCGCGAGGGCAGCTTCTGGTTCGCAGCCAACGATCCAGAGACGCCACGACTCGGGCGCATCTCGGCCCAGGGCCAGCTCCTCGTCATCGAGGTGCCGCCGGTCGTCCCGTCGGGAATCGCGATCGATCCCGAAGGTCGCGTGTGGCTGTCGTCTCGCGGTGCGAGCGGTCTCGCGACTGCAGCGCGCTACATGCCGGCGACCAACGACTGGGATCTCGCGCAGAACATCCTCGCGACCGGTCGCTCGGGTATCGTCGCCGACGAGGCCGGCCGCATGTGGCTCGCGTATCAAGGCTTCGCCGGCGCGCCCGTGCCGGGCGGCACGTTCGTCGAGGGCGACACGATGCAGGTCGATGCGCCGGTCGGCGCCGTGTGTCCGAGCGGTGGCTGCGGCACGATCTCGCTCGACTTCACGGGTCGCGTGTGGACGACGTCGGTCAGTGGTGACCGAGTGCACCGCTACGATCCCCAGGACGGCAGCGTCTCGATGAGCTCCGGCATGAACGTCTCGGCGCACGGCTCGGACATGACGGGCTGGGCGCTGCACAACGCGGTGTGCAACGGCTGAGCGCCGCGCTGGTTCATGATGCCGAGCGTCGTGCGATGCTCGGCGACCGATGGCGATCTCGCTCGTCGCGGCCGTGCTCGCCGCACTGCCGCCGCACTGGAACGCGCTGCCCGGATGTCCTGATGGCGACGCGTTCGTGCACCGGATCGAGCAGCTCGCTGGACGGGTGCGGCTAGGACGACGAGCTGCAGGCCGAGCCCGATGAAGGCGCACTGTGCCTGCGATCTCATGAACGAGTGAGGCCTCGCAGCCATCGAGAACGTGGGGTGAAAGCCGGCGCTACCCCCGTCGTTACCTGTTCATGACAGCTCGATGGGTGTGGCTCGGCGGCCTCGCGCTGCCCGGGTCGATGGGTATGGTCGCGTGCGGCCCGACGATCGGTGAGATCGCGAACGCCGACGATGGTGACGACGACGATAGCTCGTCGGACGCCGATGATGACGACGACGACGACGACGACCACGACGACTCGACCGTCAGTCTGACGACCGACTCGCCGAGCACGACGGAGCCGACGCCAGATCCGTCGGACTCGACCGGCGCTGCCGAGCGGTTGCTCGGCGCGATGTGAGCGTCCGTTCGTCTCAGCCCTGGGGCGCCTCGAACCCGTGATCGCGGTGCCAGCTCGCGAGCGACTGTGCCGGATACTCCACAAAGCAGACGTCGTCGGGATGCCCCGGAATCTCCGTCCCGACCCCGACCCCGACGTCGACGTCGACCCCGACGTCGATCCATGGCGCCTTCGAGCCGACCATCATGTGCACGAACGACGGCGGCAACGGCAGCGGCGTGTCGATCGCCGACGCGACCGGATGCACGAGCTCGGGCCAGCGCGGGTTGAACGCCCACAGATGCGAGCCACACTCGCCGCAGAAGTGACGCTCGTGGCGGCTCTTCGTCTTCGTGCCGCCCTTGTCGATCATCGCCTGGTAGACGCGCACGTGCTCGCGGCCGTCGACGTGCAGCGTCGTCGCATCACCGCCGAGGTTGATCGAGTAGCCACCGCCGCCTTGGGTCTTGCGACAGATGCCACAGTAGCAGCGCTGGTACGGCACGGGCTCGTGCGACTCGAGCGAGAACTTCACGGCGCCGCAGTGGCATGAGCCTTCGAGGTGCATCGGCCAGACGATAGCGAGCCGAGGCAGCGCGTGCGAGCCGAAGGCAACTCCGGGTCACGCGACGCGGATGCGCTGGGTCGTGCGGCGGATCGTCCAGCTCGGGCGGCCGTGCTCGATCGACGTGAGCTCGTTGAGCGGCATGCGGTCGGTGCCGGCGCGTAGCGAAGTCGAGATCGCCGTGATGATCTCGCGATCGCAGCGCATCGCCAGCTTGCAGCCCTCGAGGTCGGTCGCGAACAGTCGCGAGCGGTAGCCGACCGCGGGGAACGGCAGCTCCGGCGCATCGAGGAGCGCGACCATGCCGATCGCAGCGAGCACCGGCGCGAAGCGAGGGTTCGAGATCGTGAACGCGAGTCGCTTGCCGAGCTGGATCGCCGCGGCGAGACATCCTTGCGCGACGATCCGTGCGACGCCCGAATTGCCGCCGGTGCCGGTGGTCCACATCGACGCGATCTCGACGGTCTGGTGCGCGGGTAGCCCACGCACGCAAGCACGCGCGTCGGCGAAGTGCCGCAGCGTCGTCTCGGCCGGAAAGCCGAGCCGAGCGTGGCGCAGGTGCACCCGTCCGCCGCCGAGCAGCACGCCGTTGTCGTCCCGCATCACGACGACGCTCACGAGCGAATGCTCGTCGTCGGCGATCGGCACGGCGAGCTCACTGAGCCCGTGTCGCGCGTAGCAATCGTGCAGCGCGTGGAAGAACGATGCGTCCAATGTCGGACGCGAGCCGGAGGGGACCACTTCGAGGACGGCCACCGCGGCTTCGTGGGGCAGGCCGGGGCGTAAGGCCAGCGTTGCGGCCCGAAGCGGGCCGTCCGGATTCGGGTCACAGGCCGGATCCGGTGACGAGTCGGAACAGGTGCGTACATGTGCCGCGTGGCGATCAGTGCTCTCCCTTCACACGCACCAAGTACCACGCCGACCGCTGCCGACATCGGGCGCATCACTACGTTCGCGGCAATCCGATCGCGAAATGATGGTCAACGCGGGGTAGCGAGCCCCCACCGGATCATGGACGATCGACATCGGGGGACCGACTGCATGCGAAGACTTGGCATTGCGACGATCGGGATCGTGGCGGCCGCGAGTAGCGGCTGTGCGAGCCCGTGTTACGACGACGGATTGAATCAGGGCGGTTGCCCTGTGGCGGGCACCGACCCGACGACCGGCACGGACGCCAGCGCCGACGCGACGGCACCGACCGGGGCGGACACGACGACACCGACGACCACCGATCCCACCGTGGGAACCGGAGGCAATGACGCGTACGAATGTCCCGAGCTCGACGAGGTGCTGCTGCCGCAGACGCCGACGTTCCAACTCGTCGTCGATCGCAGCGGCAGCATGGAGGAGGACTTCGGCGGCGTGTCGCGGTGGGAGGCGGTGAAGTCGACGCTCATCGGTGTCGACGGTGTCGTCCCCGAGCTGCAGTCATCGATCCGCTTCGGCATCTCGCTGTACAGCAACGACGGCATGATGTGTCCCCGCGTCGACTCGTTGCCGCCGCAGCTCGACGCGACCGACGAGATCACCGCGGTGTTCGAAGCGAACGCGCCCGCCGGCGACACGCCGACCGGTGAGTCGATCGTCGAGATCACGCAGCTCGTGCTCGACGATCAGTGGGAAGGCGAGAAGGTCATGGTGCTCGCGACCGACGGCGAGCCCGATACGTGCGCGGTACCGGAGCCGATGAGTGACGAGGAGACCGCGATGGTGCGGCAGGTCGCGGTGGATGCGGTCGCAGCGGCGAATGCCGCGGGCATCCGCACGTTCGTGATCAGCGTCGGGCCCGAGCTCACCGAGGATCACCTGCAGGATCTCGCGAACGCGGGCCTCGGCAACGCGCCGGGGGATCCACCGGCGGAGTTCTGGGTCGCGAACGACACCGCGTCGCTGGTCGCCGCGTTCGATGCGATCGTCGCCGGCATCCGTCCCTGCGAGTTCGAGCTCGCCATGCCGCTGCTCGCCGAGGTCGCGCCGTCGTGCGAGGTCACGGTCAACGAGAACCCGGTGCCGTTCATGGGCGCCGACGGCTGGACGCTACCGGACGAGAACACGCTCGAGCTCGTCGGTGGCGCCTGCGATGCGATCCAACAAGGTGTCGCGGTCGTCGCGATGACGTGCACGTGCGAGGTCTGATCGGAGAGTGACCATGGAGCATCGAAGCATCGCCACTTCCATCGTCTTTGCCATCGGCCTCTTCGCGCTTCCGCGTGTCGTCCATGCCGAGGAACCATCCGCAGACGCACCACCCGACGACGGCCGGCGCTTCTCGCCGCGCGGCACCGCGAAGAACCGCGACAAGTGGATCCATCGCTGGGCGCCGGTCCGCCACATGGTCGAGCTCGGCATCTACGGCGGCGTGTGGTTCCCGAGCAAGCATCTCGAGCTGTTCGGACCGAATCCCGATCTGCCGCGCTTCGGCAACCAGCGCATGCGGCTGGTCGCGCCCGAGGTCGGCCTGCGCGCGGCGTACTTCCCGTCGCGCTTCATCGGCATCGAGATCGAAGGCGGCGCGATGCCGGGTCGCACCAAGGACACCGACGCGCGTGCAACCGCGTGGGCGCTGCGCGGTCACGTGATCGCGCAGCTCGGCCTGTGGAGCATCACGCCGTTCCTACTCGCTGGTACCGGGCTGGTCGGCATGAGCAGCACCGCCGTGCCGCAAGGTCTCGGCAAGGATCAGGACGTCGCGATCCACTTCGGTGGCGGCGCGAAGGTCTACATCAACCGCTGGGTGCTGCTGCGCCTCGACGTGCGCGACGTCGTCAGTAACCGCGCGGGCGTCGGCGAGGGCCTCACGTCGAGCCCCGAGGTGTTGCTCGGCCTGTCGTTCACGCTGCGGCCGAAGAAGCAGAAGAAGGCGAAGCCGACGAACATGGATCGCGACGGCGATCGCGTGCTCGATCCGGAGGACTTCTGCCCCGACGTGTTCGGCGTGCAGCCGCGCGGCTGCCCGCAGGTGTGCATCGACGACAACGATAGCGACGGACTGACCAACACCGAGGACGAGTGCATCGACGATCCCGAGAGCCGCAACGGCTTCGAGGACGGCGATGGTTGCCCCGACGAGGTGCCGCCGGAGCTGAGCGATCTCGCCGGTATCATGGAGGGCATCCAGTTCGACACCGACAAGGACACGATCAAGGGCGAGTCGAAGTCGAACATCGACAACGCCGTCGCCGTGATGAAAAAGTACCCGACGATCCGCGTGCGCGTCGTCGGTCACACCGACAACCAAGGCGGCTACAAGCACAACCTCGATCTGTCGCGACGCCGCGCCGAGTCGGTCGAGAAGTACATGGTCGATGGGGGCATCGACACCGACCGCATCGAGACCGCCGGCGTCGGACCGGATCAGCCGATCGACAGCAACGAGAATGCGACGGGTCGCGCGAAGAACCGCCGCATCGAGTTCCAGATCCTCGAGGAGGCGGCGGGCAAGGGGCGCAAGAAGAGCAAGGTGAAGTCGAAGGACGAGGAGCCGAAGCCGGAGCCGCCGAAGGATCCCGACCCGGACCCGGAGCCAGAGCCGCCGAAGACGGAACCGGAACCACCGAAGTAGCGCTCGAGGATGCCCGCGGGGATCTGGACTTCCAGAAGTGCATCCGCACTCGCCCGGCGCGCGGGCGCCCCGGGCCCGGCGGATCGATCATCCTCGATGCGCCCGAGCTGCACCTGGGCGCCGACGTGCGCGTGCCGGATCTCGCGGGCTGGCGTCATCACTCGCGGGCGTCGGCGCCGAGGAGCTCGGGCAGCCGCGGCAGCGCATCTGCGAGCGGCAGCACTGCAATCCCATCGACGTCGTAGCGGCGCGTACCACCGTAGAACAGCAAGCACCGCGCCTTGGGGTAGTCGTCGCGCAACAGGCGTAGTCCGGCGAGATCGGCTGCGCGATAGAACCCACTGCGCTTGACCTCGATCGCGACGAGCCCACGAGGGCCGTACAGGACGAAGTCGACCTCGTCGTGTACGCGCGTGTGCCAGTAGAACATTTCGTACTCGAGATCGAAGCTCGCGTTCGTTGCTCGTAACTCCTGCATGACGAGTGTCTCGAGCGCGGCGCCGTCGATCTCCTCGACGACATCGAGCGGGCCTCTCGGACGCAGCGCACGGTAGACCCCCGCGTCGAACAGGAAGAACTTCTGATGCGCGGTCATCGCCCGTTTCGCGCAGTTCCTCGCCGCCGCTGGCGCCGGGACTCGCCGGCTGCGACGGGTCCCGATTCGGTAGGTGCACCTCGCTTCAACCCACTGGGGTCGTGGACGATGGGGCCGCTGCGCTGGTCGCCCGATGTCGATGATCTTCGAAGATGCCACCGGACGACGGCGACGATGGGCCCTGGGCCTCGCTGCCGCAACGACGACGATCCTCGCCCTGCCACTCACGCTGTATGCCCTCGGACAGGCCACGCCGAGCCATCGCGAGGCACTCGCCGTGCCCGTCGAGATCGCGATCGCGGCCACCGCTGGCGAGTCGCGACCCGACACGGTTCTGGCTCCACCGGTGTTGTCGGCCGAGTACCTGCAGTATCTGCGCACGCGTGAACGACTGGCCGACGCACGCATCGAGTCGATCGACGGACTCGGCCTGCCATTGCCGCCGAACACCCACCTCGCGTTCGTCATCGACGATCCCCGATCGTTCGCGGCGGTGCGCGACCACGCTGCAGTGATCGGTGCGGTGGCACCGGATTGGTTCCGTGTGCCCGGATCGGGGTGCGAGATCGACGTGCACCCGGAGGCCTCGATCGACTTCGACCACGGCGATGCGCTGGTGCTGCCGCGCGTCGCCAACCTCGACGGCGACACGTGGACGAGCGCGGCGACCTCAGAGCTCCTCGCCGACGACGATGCACGCGCGTGTGTTGCGACGGCGCTCGCCGACGAGGTGATCGCTCGTGGTGCCGACGGCATCAACGTCGACTTCGAGTCGCTCGCGCCCGAGGACGCCGCGAACCTGGTGATGTTCATCGCCGAGCTGCGCGACGCGCTGCATCTGTCGGGACGCCGCGTCACCGTCGACGTCGCGGTCGGCGATGCGGCCTATGATCTCGGTCGACTCGGCGCGGTGGCCGACGCCGTGGTGGTGATGGCCTATGATCAACACAACGCGGGCGGCACTCCCGGCCCGATCGCGGCCCGATCGTGGCTCGGCGAGCAGGTCGACACGGCGTTGGCCGACGTCGATCCCGAACGGCTCGTCGTCGCGCTCGGCGGCTACTGCTACGACTGGCCCGCGACCGGCGAGGCGCCCGCGCAGTCGATGACGATCTCCGAGGGCTTCGCACAGGCCGCGATCGCCGGTGCGAAGCCGTGGACCGATCCGAGCTCCGGCAACCTGCGCTGGGACTATCGCGACGGCGACGAAATCGATCACCAGGTGTGGTGCCTCGACGCCGTGGCCGGTGCCGATGCGTTGGCCGTGCTCGCCGCACGTGGCCTCGATCGCACCGCGTTGTGGCGGGCCGGCGGTGAAGATCCCTCGTGGTGGGACGTGCTCGCGACCGACGATCCAGGCTCACGCGCCCGTGCGCTCACGACGATCGCGGTTCACGACACCCCGGTGACCCGCGGTGCGGGTGACGTCGTCGTGCGCCGCGTCGCTGCACAGACCGGAACCCGCGTGGTCACCCTCGACGACGACGGCTACGTCGTGCGTGCCGAGGTGACCGTGCCGCCCGCACCCACGGTGGTCGAACGCCTCGGCGACGACGAGGGCAACGGCGTGGTGCTCACCTTCGACGACGGACCCGACGCCGAGTGGACACCCGCGGTGCTCGACGTGCTCGCCGAATTCGACGCACCCGCGGCGTTCTTCGTGGTCGGTGTTGCGGCGAGTGACGAACCCGAGCTGGTGCGCGAGGTCGTCGACGCCGGTCACATCGTCGCGAGCCACAGCTGGGATCACCCCGATATGGCGCAGCTGGAGCCCGACGAGGTCCGCGTGCAGCTCGAACGCACCGCACGATTGCTCGAGTCATTGGTCGGGCACGAGATCCGGCTGTATCGCGCGCCGTACACCGCGATGCTCGACACCTCGTCGGCGCAGGCGCTCGCAGTGCACAAGCCGGTGTTCGATGCCGGCTATGCCTACGTCGGCGCGTCGGTCGATCCGGCCGACTGGTCGGGTCGCGACGCAGAAACGATCGCCGACGAGATCCTCGCGCAGGTCGAGGCTGGTGGGCGCGTCGTGGTGCTGCACGACGGTGGCGGGGATCGCAGCGCCACCGTGGCCGCGCTGCGCACGGTGATCCCCGAACTGCGGCGACGTGGTCATCCGATCGTCGGACTCGATCACTACCTCGGTCGAAGCCGCGCCGAGCTCACCCCCGCGTTGTCGGCAGTGAGCGAAGCGGTCGGCACCGCCACCTGGGCCGTCGCCCACGTGCGGGCTGGCGGTGCGTCGCTGCTGCAGTGGCTGTTCGCCGTGTGCACGATCCTCGCGGCGGCACGCATCGTCGCGCTCGCGGTCCTGGTGGTGCGATCGCGACGGGTGGGCGTCGCATCGACCGACCACCACGAGCCGCTCGTCACCGTGCTGCTGCCCGCGTTCAACGAGGGCAAGGTCATCGAGGCCAGCATCCGCTCGCTGCTCGCCGGCGAGTACACCAACGTCGAGATCCTCGTGATCGACGACGGCTCGACCGACGACACCCATGCGGTCGCGCAACGCATCGCGCTGGTCGAGCCGCGCGTCCGCTGCATCCGCAAGACCAACGGAGGCAAAGCCTCGGCCGCCAACCTCGGCATCAGCGTGGCCAAGGGCGAGATTCTCGTCGCCGTCGATGCCGACACCGTGGTCGCACCCGATGCGATCCGCCGAATGGTCGCGCACTTCGCCGACCCGCGGGTCGATGCGGTGTGCGGCAACGTCGAGGTCGGCAACGTGTGCTCGCTGCTCACCACGTTCCAGGCGATCGAGTACGTCACCAGCCAGAACTTCGACCGCCGTGCCTTCGCGACGCTCAACTGCATCGGTGTGGTCCCCGGCGCGCTCGGGGCCTGGCGCCGCGCGGCCGTGCTCGCCGCAGGCGGCTACAGCCACGACACGCTCGTCGAAGACGCCGATCTCACGTTGAGTGTGCTCGCCCGCGGCGGTCGCATCACGTACGAGCCGCGGGCGATCGGTCGCACCGAAGCGCCGCTCGGCCTCGGCGCGCTGTGGAAGCAGCGCTTCCGCTGGACCTACGGCACGTACCAGTGCATCGCGAAGCATCGCGGCATGCTCGGCAAGGGCACACTCGGCTGGATCGCGCTGCCCAACGTGCTGGTGTTCCAGGTGCTGTTCCCGATCGTCAGCCCCATCGGCGATGCTGCGCTCGTCGCCGCGATCGCCACGGGTGCGTGGTCGGCCGTGCTCTCGGGCTACCTCGGATTCCTCGCGATGGATCTGCTGGCCTCGGCCCTCGCGTTCCGCCTCGACGGCAAGCCCATGCGCTGGCTGCCGCTGCTGTTGGTGCAGCGGTTCACCTATCGCCAGTTCCTGTACCTGGTGAGCTTCCGGGCGATGCTCGCCGTGATCGCGGGCTCGCGTCACGGGTGGAGCAAGCTCGCACGGACGGGGACCGTGGTCGCGCTGCCGGTGCGCGCGACGGGCCTCGATCGCGCGGGCCTCGATCGCGCGGGCCTCGATCGCGTGGGCCTCGATCGCGCGGCGTGATCGCAGCGACACCGAGGTCAGCGATGCTCGCGGTCGGGGCGCTGATGCGCAAGGCGTTGGAGAAGGAAGTCAGCGCGGTGCTATCGCGGATCGACGTCGGGGGGAACGGCGGCCACAACCCCTTCGATGGACGAGTTATGGCTGATTATGTCGCTTCATAAGCAGCCACAACTATTGATTCTGACCAACTTGTGGCTGCTTATAGCTGGGTGCTGATCGCTCGGCAGCGTGGCTGCTCGTGGTGATCCGTGGCTCGTCGGCATCGGGGCGTTGATTCGCAAGAACCAGCGCCGCGCATGCGGGGAGGCGGGGATCGCCGGTCGGATCGGACGAAGAGTCGACGACCGCACCAGCCGACGACGACGACGACGTCCACGAGCACTGTTCAGTAGCGCCGGCGCGCGCGCAGGCCGAGCGCGACGAGGGCGATCATCATCAAGCCATCGATGCGCCAGCGCACGACCGCGCAGCCGCAGCCGTCCTGGGCGTCATTCCAGGCGTCGAGGGTCTCGTCGATCGACGCTGCGTTGTCGATCAGCGTCATCGGAGCACCGACGGCGGGTACTTCCTCGACGCTGAGCGCGTAGGGCATGCCGTCGAACACCGGCGCGCGACCGTTCTCGTCGTAGCGAATGATCCGTCCATCCTCGAGCTCGACGTGGGTGGGGCCGTCACAGTCGGACACGATCGTCGCGCTGAACTGGTTGCTGACCGGTCCGAGCTCGCGGTTCTCGTGGAACATCGGGTCTTCGGTCATCTCCGCCGGGGACATCGTCGTGAACATCCGCGTCAGATGGGGACGCGCGCGCAGCAGATCGCCGGCGTGATCGGCGGGCGCCGCAATGCGTTCCTCGAAGAGGGCTGCGAACACTTCGGATTCCCACTCGTTGGTGTCGAGCACCGGATCGGCGCCGAGGTTCGCCCACCACTGTTCGGGTGACGATCCGGACGGGGTGGGAAAGAACTGCTCGAGCAGCGACCCGACCAGCGGATGCAGCAGGATGCACGACACACCGATCTCGCACGCGATCAGCCCCTGGCGCTCGAGCTCGGCGACGACGTCGTTTGCACGCATGTCGACGAACCGCGAGCCATCGAGGCCACCGAATTCGACCGCGCTGGTGTCGACGATCGTGCTGTCACCGGCGTACTCCGTGACGAACGCGTGGCCGCTCGCCTCGTCGCCGTCGACCGCGAGCGTCACGACGTCCTCGTAGTTCGCCGCGAGCCCGGTCCAGTCGATCTGGATCGGGTTGATCAGCACGTGGCGATAGTTCGTCGGCACGGTGCGGTGCTCGCCGAGGAAGAACGTGCGGATGCCCATGTCTTCGGTCGCCGCGATGCGCGTCAGTCGAATCGGTACGCACGGCTCGGTGCCTTGGTAGCGCAGCACCACCGGATGGATCTCGTCGATGCCCGCGCCGCCGCGGAGCTTGAACGCGACGAACACGAAATCGTCGGCGAGGTACTCCTCGAGGATCGGTGCGGCCTCGTCGTCGCCGGCGTAGCCGTTGTCGGCGAGCCACTGGATGATGCCGTCGGTCGTGCCGCCGTCGAGCACGGCGTACTCGAACGCGCCCGCGGTGCCCTTGACGACGACGTCGGGCTCGA
>Ga0163144_10021655_pt1 | contig 12767 bp, 8 predicted proteins | sample OliLak19BULKMAT1_FD_123175 | JGI IMG/M metagenome (GOLD analysis project Ga0163144, IMG submission 123175) | Freshwater microbial mat bacterial communities from Lake Vanda, McMurdo Dry Valleys, Antarctica - Oligotrophic Lake LV.19.BULKMAT1 | ecosystem: Environmental > Aquatic > Freshwater > Lake...
ACGCACCTTGCATTGTCAAAAACATAGTTGCAAAATACGAATTAATGTCGGTGCGTTGGCAAAAAAAACGGCTTGTCTCGTCCTAAAAAAAGTTGACACTTTTTTGTTATTAATACTGACACAAATTTACATTTAATTTTTAATCCTAAATCCACTTTACAATTTTAATTTTGCATTACCGATGAAAGCGGAAGTAGGCTCTGCGGAGGAGCAACCTACCAGGATATAAATCAGTGTGTGACGAAGTATATCGTTTACTATGCCAAGTGTAATAGCTTGGCTTTTTTTGATATACTTTGGAACACCCAATGCCTAAGAAAACCTAAACATCTTCCATTGCTACCCCCCGCTGGCGCACGCGTGTCGCGTGTGCCATTATCAAAGTTTCTTTTGAAGCACGCGCGACACGCGCGCGCCAGCAGGGTACAAGCTAATCACTCCCCAAACTTCTGTTTAATCTGCTCCAAGGTCATGCCTTTCAGCTTTTCCTCTAAGTTAAACGATGGCTTTTGGCGGATGGCTTGCATGGGATTTGTGGGGTAATCGGCATGTTTGTCATCGGGTACCCATTTAAACAGGTCGTTGGGGGTGCAGCGCAGCAGCGTGCACAGCGTTTCGATGTGCTGGGTAACGAACAGCACCTTCGTTTCTTTCATATACGCGCTGGCTACAAAGTGGCTGATGCCCGCCTTCTTCAGTTCGGCAAGCGGATGCTTGATGCCCCTTTCGCGGCATAGTTGTTTCACATTCAATACTATCATAAGTGTATTTTTTAACCGTAAAAGATGATTTTTTGCTAGCAAAACACCATTTCAGCATTGCATAATGGGATTTCAGTGGGTGAAGATAGCAATGTAATTATACAATACCATACTTTAATAAATTTATGCAGTATTATAATAAATATGTGCAATACTGTAATTCTGCAATGCCATAATATAGTCTTGTATTGCAATTATATAGCTTTGCAATGCAACATTACAATCGTGCAATGCAATTCTACAGCTCTGCAATGCAACACTACAGCCATGCAATGGCACGATTATTTTTCCCATCAACAACCCACCAACGCCCGATGCTGAGCTATATTTTAGGGCAATAAATGGCAGCGTTTATTTGTGCGGCAGCCCAACGCCTGTGGCGGCTTGCACACCCGGGGCGGGAACCAATTTGGCACAGCGCGCTGAAACTTTTAAAGGTTTAATAAGCGGCATGGGCATTGACTTTAATCAGCCATATATCAACATCACCAACCCTTCGCCCGATGCGGTAACGGTGCGCGTGGGTACGAAAGATTGATAGAAAGTGACGGAAGCCGAAGGACGAGGGACGAAAAATACAAAGGGCTTAAAATTTTTTGTTGAAGGGACGGGGGTCGAAAAATAAAAGGGCTTTTAACACGCAACTCGCTCTTGGCTATTTACTCGTAACTCGCGACTTGTAACTCGTAACTCATTATCGACTGTTCCTCGCAACTAACCACCTTTCATTTTCCCCAACAAAAAAGCCTCATCAAACTTTAAATGCTTGATGAGGCTTGTAAATATTATTGAGTGCTATTACGCTTCGCTTTCGGCTTTCTTTTTTGGTGTTTTGAAAGTGATAACTAATTCTTGCAATTCTGTATTTAAGTCCACTACAAAAGTATCACCAGGTTTTGCCACTGCGCGCAAAATTTCTTCTGCCAATGGGTCTTCCAAATACTTTTGAATAGCACGATGCAAAGGTCTTGCACCATAAGCAGGGTCGTAGCCTTTATCTGCCAAGAAATCCTTTGCAGGCTCGGTAAGTTTAATTTCAAAACCAAGTTCATTCAAGCGTTTCATCACATCTTTCAATGCTATATCAATGATTTTGTGGATGCTGTCTTTTTCTAGGTTATTGAAGATAATTACATCATCCAAACGGTTCAAAAACTCGGGCGAGAAGGTACGCTTCAATGCTTTTGAAAGCACGTTCTTACTGATTTCATCGCTTTGGTCGGTTTTAGTTTTTGTTGCAAAACCAACACCAGTTCCAAAGTCTTTCAAATCTCTTGCACCGATGTTTGATGTCATGATGATAAGCGTGTTTTTAAAGTCCACTTTTCTACCTAATGAATCGGTAAGAATTCCATCATCAAACACCTGCAACAAAATATTGAATACATCAGGATGCGCCTTTTCAATTTCATCTAACAACACTACCGAATACGGCTTTCTGCGAACGCGCTCGGTTAACTGACCTCCTTCTTCATAACCCACATATCCCGGAGGCGCACCAATCAAACGGCTGACACTAAATTTCTCCATGTACTCCGTCATGTCAATACGTATCAAAGCATCTTCACTATCAAACATGTAGCGCGCCATTGCTTTGGCAAGCTCTGTTTTTCCTACACCAGTTGGTCCTAAAAAGATGAAAGTACCAATCGGTTTTTTTGGGTCTTTTAAACCCACTCGATTACGTTGAATTGCTTTGGTAACTTTTACCAATGCTTCGTTTTGACCAACTACCGCACCTTTCAGTTCTTCAGACATATTCAGCAACTTAATGCCTTCGCTTTGCGCCACCTTGCTCACCGGAATGCCCGTCATCATTGCCACCACTTCTGCAATATCTTCTTCACTTACAGGAAAACGCTTCGATTTAGATTCTTCATCCCATTGCAGTTTGGCTTTATCCAATTCTTCCAACAGGCGTTTCTCTGTATCGCGAAGCCTTGCAGCTTCCTCATACTTTTGGCTCTTAACTACTTGGTTTTTTTCTACTTTAATGTCTTCAACCTGCTTCTCTAATTCGATGATGTTTTTAGGAACATGAATATTTTTCAAGTGAACACGTGCGCCAACTTCGTCCATCACATCAATTGCTTTGTCGGGCAAGAAACGGTCTGTAATGTAGCGTGTGCTTAACTTTACGCAAGCAGTGATAGCTTCTTTTGAATAAATTACATTGTGGTAATCTTCGTATTTAGGACTGATGTTAGCTAAAATTTGGATTGCTTCATCAGGCGATGGCGGGTCAATCATCACACGTTGAAAACGTCTGTCGAGCGCACCATCTTTTTCTATGTATTGGCGGTATTCGTCTAAAGTAGAAGCACCGATACATTGCAGTTCGCCACGCGCCAACGCTGGTTTAAAAATGTTTGAAGCATCCAAAGAACCAGTGGCTCCACCAGCACCAACAATGGTGTGAATTTCATCAATGAAAAGAATCACATCGCGGTTCTTTTCCAATTCGTTCATTATAGCTTTCATGCGCTCTTCAAACTGACCGCGATATTTAGTTCCGGCAACCAAAGCCGCCAAATCCAACATTACAATACGTTTGCCAAACAGCACACGGCTAACTTTCTTTTGAATAATACGCAATGCCAAGCCCTCCACAACTGCGGTTTTACCCACACCTGGCTCTCCAATCAATATTGGATTGTTCTTTTTTCTGCGCGACAGAATTTGAGACACACGCTCAATTTCGCTTTCTCTGCCTACAATCGGGTCAAGCGCACCCTCTTCTGCCATATGTGTTACATCTCTGCCAAAATTGTCAAGCACAGGAGTTTTGGATTTGCTGTTGCCCGGCTTTTTGCTTTGTGGGGGTTGATTGTAACCACGGTTTTTTTCGTCTTCAAACTCTTCATCAGAAGGTTCATTTGGCATTTCAAACTTAATGCCTGTATTTTCCGAACCGCCACTTTCCTTCACCACTTCTAACTCAGCTTTAAATACATCATAGTCAATATCCCGTTGCCCAAGCAATGCAGTAACAATATTGTCTTTATTCTTTAAAATAGAGAGCAACAAATGTTCTGTCCCAATCACATCACTTTTAAGCACTTTAGCTTCTAGTACCGTGATTTTCAGAATCTTTTCAGCTTGCTTAGTAAGCGGAATTGAATTAGGATTAAAAATACCCTTAGCTGTTTTATCCTTAATTGAATCTTCGATAATTTTGCGAATCATCACAGGGTCCATTTCTAAACTGCGCAATGTTTTTATTGCTAAGCCATCGCCATCGCGAATTAAACCCAACATTAAATGTTCAATGCCTATAAAATCGTGATTCAAACGCAAAGCTTCTTCGCGGCTGTAACCGATTACTTCTTTAACCTTCGGTGAAAATTTTGCTTCCATGGTTTCTACTTTTCAATTTCTGTACCAAAAAAAATATTGTGTCAATTTGTCTTTAAAACATATTTAAGACGATTCAACAATAACAATAGTGTACGAATGTTTTTAAAAATATTAGAACAAACAAACGCAGTGAATAGTTTTTATTGTAAATCAAATAACAACTGTTGTTAGTCAGCATTTTTTTTAAGACACAAAACAGGATTGTAGATTTAGATTTTGTGCATTAAGATTTGAACTGCAAAGTAGTTATACCAAACCAACTTAGGTTTAGAAATATTGGAAAATGGAATATTGAAACAACAAAACTGCACTTACATTCCATACTTTCATCATTCCAATATTCCGGATACATTTTTTGCCCAATGTGTTTGCTTGGCATAAAAAACAATGAAAAAAACAATACATCTATTCAACTTACTGCTCTGCTAAAAATTTAGTGAACCATTTGCCGCTGTCTTTGATGGTTCTTTTTTGTGTTTTAAAATCAGTGTGTACAATACCAAACCTTGGTCTATTGCCTTCTGCCCACTCAAAATTATCCATAAAGCTCCAAATAAAATATCCCTTTACATTCACGCCTTCGCGTTTTGCACGCAACACATTTTTAAGATAATCTTTCAAGAATTGTATGCGTTTTGGATCGTGCACTTCATCACCTTCTACTTTATCTGGAAAAGCAGCTCCGTTTTCGGTGATGTAAATATTTTTGACGCCCTCGTAAGCAGCAAATTGTTTGATGATTCTGTAGATACCTTCAGGATAAACTTCCCAGTTCATATCAGTTACATCGCCTAATTTTTTTGCAGGAACATTGATGCCATTAATAAGAGGGACAATACCCAAATACTCGGCAACCAAACGTGAGTAGTTTTGTACACCAATAAAATCAAAATCGAACTTCATGTTGCCTTCGTCTTCTGGCTTCATGTATTTTTCAATTTTCTTCAATGCAGGTAAATCTTTTTTAGGATAACCCAACCCAAGAATCGGTTCAATAAATAATCTATTAAACATCACATCTGCTCGCACGGCTGCTTTCATATCCAATGGATCATCAGTTTTTGCATCAATGGCAGAACAAGAAAAGGTAGTTCCTATATTGCCACCTTTCACTAAATTCTTCAATACTTTTCCACCGATGCCATGGCACAAAGTTGCGTGATGTACAGCTTTGTAAAAACTCTTAAAACCAAAGATTCCAGGCGCATGTATGCCTAATAAATAGCCACCACCTACAAATGCCATCGGCTCATTAAACACCATCCAGTTTTTAACTCTATCGCCAAAATTTTTGCCACACAATTCCACATATTCTTCAAACCAACCAAGTATGTCGCGATTCATCCAACCGCCTTTTTTTTGTAGGGCTTGGGGCAAATCCCAGTGATAGCATGTTATCCAAGGTTCAACCCCTTCTTTCAAACATTTATCTATTACTCTGTTGTAGAAATCTATTCCTTTTTGATTGGGAGTGCCAGCGCCTTCGGGCAATACTCTACTCCATGCAATAGAAAAACGTGAAGCCGGAATATTCATACGTTTCATTAACTCAATATCACTTTCATAACTGTGATAAAAGTCTGCTGCCACATCGCCATTATCTCTTGTCTTAATCTTCTTTCCGCCATTGCGATGTGTGAAGTTATCCCAGATACTTTCGCCTTTGCCGTCAAGATTCCAGGCACCTTCTATTTGATAAGCTGCGGTGGCTGTTCCCCACACAAAGTCTTTACCAAAATCACTGCGCTTTAACTCTTCATCGGCTAATAGCGAAGCCATTAAACCCTTGGGCAACATGGCTCCTGCGCCCAATGCTGCTGTAATTTTCAGCCATTCTTCTCTGGTCATTTGATTAATTGTTTATGATTGAATATTGATTGCTTTTTCTGTAAATATTAACTGATAGAATTGCGTACACGCTGCGTATAATTTCTGATTGCCATGCGCAATTCCGTTCCCTTTTCTACATCTTCAAGAATGGAGATGGCTGCAAGCACATGCGTAAGCTGTTCGCCTTCATCTTTTCCTTCAATATTTATTTTGGGTTGCTGCTCTTCGTAAAGGGTATTTTCGGCTTCGCGAAGTTGTTCTTTCGTATATGTTTCTGCTAAAAGTTTTATTACAGGAAGTTGCATGATTTTATTTGTAAATTGAATTGCAATAAACGAATTTTACAATAATATCAAGCTTAATGTTTTTAGAAAGATTGCAGATTCTATTCGTTGCATATTATCCCTAAAAAAATGTAGTTAATTACCTTAACACAGGCAGTTTGACCTAGGACAGACCAAGTATCTCTACACCACATGCATCCACAGTATGTTTGCAATTATCACAGCATACAAAAAAGTACCCAGTGCATTTCTTTTCAGCAGCGGGTCAAACTCTAAAGGCGCTTGAATTTTATAAACCTTATAGCAGGATTCAATAAAGATTATAAAAGCCGCATACAACCAAAATCTGGCGGAATAACGCATGTCAATATCCTTAAAAAACATAACCATGCAAATTATTGCAAGTACATTCAACACATAAAAGTAGCGCTTGGAATTTGCAAAGCCCAACCGCACAGCCATTGTAATCTTACCTGCTTTTTCATCGCTTATTCTATCGCGCATATTATTAAGGTGTAGCACAGTTGTTGCCCAAAAACCAATGCCCGAAGCGGGCAACAGCAATGTGATATTGAATGTATGCGCTTGCAAATAGTAACTGCCACATACGCCTACTAACCCAAAAAAAACAAACACAAACACATCGCCTAAACCATAGTAACCATAAGGATTTTTGCCAACCGTGTATTTGATGGCAGCGGCAATGGCAGCTATACCCAACAAAAAGAAAAACAAACCGATTTCGAGATTCAGATTTTTGGTAGCTTCAATAATTAACCACACGCCAGATACAAGTGAAAACAACACCGCAACAACAATACCAATCTTCATTTCGGCAAAAGAAAGTGCGCCAGATTGTATGGCGCGCTGCGGACCGATTCTATCTACATTATCGGTTCCCTTCAGGCTGTCTCCATAATCGTTGGCAAGGTTAGATAGCACCTGCAACAATAGCGTTGTGATAAAGCAAAGCACTAAAACAGATGTATTGAACTCGTCAGGAAAATCAAACCATGCGATGGCACTTCCTGTAATGATGGAAGAAAAAGCAAGTGGTAGTGTGCGCAATCTGAAAGCATTCAGCCATGCTTTGATTTTGAATTTCATGCGGTAAATATTGATAATTTTGAAATAAGCATTTTGTTTAATGATGTTTTCAAACACATAAATATGCTTTCAGTTTTAGAATAATCATTTGGTGTTTAATATTTCATTCGCATTTACTCAAATGAATTTTAATCTTAGCGTTTAGAAACTTCTTAAAATATGAAATACATTTTCGCACTGCTTTCATTAAGTATCACTTTAGCCTTAACCATCGCGCTGAACAGTAAACTTGGTCCCGCGCCACCTTTTGGTAAGTTCTTAAATCCCTTTCAAGGCTTTTGGCAAAATGCAGTAAATGAAAATTCACCTGATAACATTGAAGCATCATTGAAGGGATTGAAGGATGAAGTAAGCGTAAGTTATGACGAACGCCTTGTGCCACACATCGAAGCCAAAAACGATGAGGATTTATACTTCATGCAGGGTTACATCACAGCAAAAAACCGTCTGTGGCAAATGGAAATATCTACACATGCCGCTGCTGGACGAGTGAGTGAAATTGTGGGAGATGGGGCATTGGAAAACGACCGCCTAATGCGCAGAATTGGCATGGGCTATGGCGCAGAAAAAGCTGAGGCATTTATTGCAAAAGATGAAGAAAGTCGCAGACAAATTCAAGCGTTTTGTGATGGAATAAACACTTACATCAATTCCCTTTCGCCAGCGCAATATCCTGTAGAATATAAGCTACTCAACTATGCACCCGAACAATGGCAAAACATCAAGGTGGCTTTGCTTTTAAAGAACATGGCAAACATGTTGAGCATATATGAATACGATATTCAGAATGCGGCTTTTATAGAAAAATTTGGCTTGGATGAATTCAAGAAATTGTTCCCTGATTTTGAGCAAGGTGATGAAGATCCGATTGTGCCAGTTGCTGTTGGAAGTGTCGGCAAAGCTATGAGCCGTGAGCCATTAGCCATTAGAAAAGAGCAGCCAATACAAAGTGCCAATCACACTTCTAAAATCATAAATCTAAAATCGCAATTCACCAATCAGCATTCTTCAATCATCCATAATCAATCAAAAATAATAAATCAGTTTTCGCCTAATGCTGATGCGGCAATTGGTTCTAACAACTGGGCGGTGAGCGGCAGCAAAACCGCCAGCGGCAAACCGATACTTTGTAACGATCCGCATCTTCAACTTTCGCTTCCTTCTATATGGTACGAAATGCACCTCTCCTCCCCTACAGTAAATGTTTATGGGGCTACACTACCTGGCGCACCTGCTGTGATTATCGGGTTCAATGATTCTATTGCATGGGGTGTAACAAACGGTGGGCGCGATGTGCGCGACTGGTACAAAACAGAGTTTAAAGACAACACTAGAACGCAATACAAACTTGACAATGAATGGCAGCCAACTACTTTTCGTATTGAGCGATACAAACTTGCGGGCGGCAAAGAATTTTTAGACACTGTGGTATTCACCAAGTTCGGTCCGGTGGTATATGACCGCACTTTTGGGGATGCTGCCGCTAAGAATAATCTGGCGATGAAGTGGACTGCACACCTGCCATCCAACGAGTTTAAAACTTTTCACCTAATGAATCGCGGCAACAACTATAGCGATTACAAAAATGCGTTGAACTACTTCACTTGCCCATCACAGAACTTTGTATTTGCCTCTGCCGCAGGCGACATTGCCATTCAGCAACAGGGTAAGTTTCCTTTGCGCGACCGCGCCACCGAGCAGGGAAAATATATCTCCACCAGTGAAACTAAAAACGACTGGACAGAATACATTCCTTATGATGCAAACCCGCACAGCCACAATCCTTCACGCGGTTTTGTGAGCAGCGCAAACCAACATCCCACCGATGAAAACTATCCATACTATTATTCAGGCGTTGGAGTTTATGAAAATTACCGCAACCGTGTTATCAATAAGATATTAAGCGAGTCGCAGAACATTACGGCTATGGACATGATGAAGATGCAGGACAATAATTATTTTCTATTAGCTGCCGAAGCACTACCAGTGATGATTGCATTATTAAATGAAAGCAAACTGAATGCTGAAGAGACTAAAGTATTGAACACACTGAAAACATGGAACCACTACACCAACCCCCAAGAGCTTGCACCTGTTTACTTTGAGATATGGTGGAATGAATTGCGCAGGAGTTTGTTTGACGAAATGCAAGACCCTAAACTTTCTTTAAAGCAACCGAATTTTTATGCCATTGTGCGGATGTTGAAAACGGACAGTACATCAATTTTTTACGACAACAAAAATACCGAAACCATCGAAAGGCGTGGAGATATTATAGCGCAGAGTTTCAAAGTGATTGCTGCCAGCATTGCAAAGAAAGAGTTTGTGGAAGTGCGCGAACCCTACGGCACCGACCTACCCCACAAGCTTGAAGATGTAAACAACCTCGACTGGGGAAAATACAAAGCCACCCGCGTGGAGCATCTTGCCCGTATTGCTCCTTTCACGCGCTTTGGGGTTTATAATGGTGGCAACCTTGGCATCATCAACGCTACCAACTCTACGCATGGACCAAGCTGGCGCATGGTGGTGGACTTTGGCGAGCGCAAAGCACACGTGGTTTATCCGGGCGGACAAAGCGGCAACCCCGGCAGCAAATTCTACGATAATATGATTGACACTTGGGCAAAGGGCGAGTACTACACGGCAAACTTTTTTGGCGTGAAAGGGAAAACTGTTTTAGTTGAAAACTATAAACCACAAAAAAACTAATACGCTAAATTGCTTTGAGTTTATATCCAAATCGTTTTGAAGCAAATACATTTTTCCAACCGAATAAACAACAGAATTATGTTAGACAATATTTTCAAATTTCTTGCTGCTACCTTTTTTGCCATTGCTATTGCTGTGCATATTTATGGCTTGCTTTACCCCTTCAGTTCAGAATCTACTGCTTCGCATATTGCACACTTGCTTAGCTATTCTGTGTGTCTTTTTGCGGTATTGAAGCACATCAAAAGAGCGCACTTTATCTATTTCATTGCAGCCATGTATCCAATCTATTATCATGCAGGTTGCGCTCGCAATGCTGAAGGTTCTTTTAATGCAATTTGTGTGTTTGTGGTGTTGTTTATGTCTGCGGTAACCATTTGGATGTTTTACAATAATAGAAGTGAGCAATCTTAAAAAATTCATATTGACAAACTATATTTAACGATAGCTGATTGTCATCGGAATGTATCACAATCATTTTATCGTACATGCCTTTTGTTAAGACTATCAAATATCTTCTTGAGCAGCTAAGCGATGCAATCTTTATTCAAATAGAATTTTAAGTTTACCCAACAATATATCTCTAATGGCAAAATTCTTTTCTCTTCTGCTCGTTTTCTCTGGGCTTTTTTCCTTCTCACAAAATATTGACCCTAAAAAGATAGACATCGTTCGCGATAAGTTTGGCGTGCCATATATCTTCTCTAAAACTAATGCCGAAGCAGCCTATGGATTGGCTTGGGCGCAGTGCGAAGAGAACTTTAAAACCATGCAAGAGTTCTTTGCCATCAGCCGAGGTATGAATGGCAGACTAAATGGCAAGAGTGGCGCGGTTACTGACTTTATAGGCAGCATCTTTGAATTTGAAAAGATAATTGACGAGCGTTTTGACAAGGATATTTCGCCTGAGTTTCAGAAGGTTCTGAGCGGATATGTGCAGGGTATGAACGCATACATGGTGGCGCATCCCAATCAAATGCTTTTGAAGAACCAACAGCCTATTACCGAGAAAGATATTCTGAAAGGTTACATCTTCAACTTCTTGTTGATGAACCATAGTGCGATGGACATCATCAAATTGTTTAATAACAAAATGAACTTGTTCAAAACCCTTGGCAACTTGCAAGGTGCAGGCTCCAATGCCATGGCATATAGCCCTAACAAAACCATTGATGGCAAAACATATCTGGTTGCTAATCCGCATCAGCCAACCGAAGGTCCCTCATCTTTTTATGAAGTTGCCATGTACACCGAAGAAGGATTGAACATTCACGGGGCAACGTTTATTGGAGGTGGTATAACGCCTATGATTGCCGCAAACAACAACCTTGGCTGGACACACACCACCAACTATGACGATTATGGCGATGTATTTCAACTTACTGTGCATCCACGCAAAAAAAACTTCTACAAGTTTGATGGAGAATGGAAAAAGATGGAAACAAAACACGCCAAACTGCATGTGCGTATCGGCAAGGTTATTTTTCATGTAAATAAAAAGTATTACAAATCGGTGTATGGTCCAGTGTTTAAGAATAAGGATGGTGTGTTTGCTGTGCGCAACAATGCCTACATGCGCATAGGTGCTGCCGAGCAGTGGTATCGTATGGGCTTGTCAAAAAACCTTGATGAATTTTGGGAGGCTTTGCAGATGCAACAGATACCATGCCAAACGGTTACTTATGCAGACAAATCTGGCAATATCTTTCACCTTAATAATGCCAATATGCCTATGCGCAATGAAAACTATAATTGGCGCGGCATTGTGCCAGGCGATACATCCGCAACACTTTGGAGCCTTGATAAAATAGTTCCTTTAGAACAATTAGCGCACATCAAAAATCCTAAGAGTGGGTATCTTTTCAATTGCAACAACACACCCTTCGACATGACCGATTCTTCGGAAAATTTGAAGCCTGAGAACTTCTCACAAACCTTTGGCATTTTAAACTCAAACACCCTGCGCGCCAATCGTTATCAAGATTTGATTAAAAAATACCCTAAGGTAAGTTTTGAAGATGTAAAAACCATTCGCGATGATGATTCGTATCCAATGCACAACCTCAACTTTCGTCAGTGTATGAACCTAACAAGTATGTATGCTATAGACACTAATGTTCACAAAGATTTAGCCGAAACTATCAGCCGCTTGCGCAACTGGAATGGCAAAAGCACCGCAAAAGATACCACCGCAAGTTTGATGGCTGTTTTTGGTGTTTATTTCAGCGATTATCTTGGCGCAAACATGGCTCCTTATGAGAATTACTTTGCGGATTCTACATTGATAAAGTTATTGCGCCAGTCGCGCGATTATCTTGTAAAGAATCATGGCTCGTTAGATGTGCCCCTTGGGCAGATTCAGAAGGTGCGAAGAGGCGATAAAGAGTTTCCTATGTATGGCGGCATTGAAACCTTGGCTTGCTGCACGGTGGGTTTTGATAAAGACGGTCAACTGAAGATGAACAAAGGCGATACCTTTATTATGTATGCCAAATATGGTGCCGATGGACTGGAAGAATTAAAGACAAGCAACCACGTTGGCAACAGTTCGAACCCATTGAGCAAACATTACAACGACCAGATGGAAATGTATGTAAACAAGCAACCTAAAACCATCACCATGAACAAGGCTGAAATCTACAACAATGCTGCTTCGGTAAGCCATCCTGAGTAAATCATTCTGGGTGTGCGGCATCCGTAGCTTAGGTAAAATAAG
>Ga0163144_10021657_pt1 | contig 12765 bp, 7 predicted proteins | sample OliLak19BULKMAT1_FD_123175 | JGI IMG/M metagenome (GOLD analysis project Ga0163144, IMG submission 123175) | Freshwater microbial mat bacterial communities from Lake Vanda, McMurdo Dry Valleys, Antarctica - Oligotrophic Lake LV.19.BULKMAT1 | ecosystem: Environmental > Aquatic > Freshwater > Lake...
GAACCAAGGACCTACTGCTTAGAAGGCAGTTGCTCTATCCTGCTGAGCTATGGGTGCAGGCCAAACGCTGCCTCCATGTAATCGTTGCGCCCCGGTTGCTCCAGTGCTTTGCCGACCACTGGAGCACGCGGCGGCTGAGCTTATCGTATCCCGGCATGAACGCCCCTGCCGCCTCCGTTGGCGGCCCCAGTGGCACGAGCCATCGGCTCGCCGCCGCCACCAAGGATCAGAGCCCGCTCATGCGGTTGCTGACCCTGATGAAGGTCGAGAAGCGGCTGCTCGTCTGGTGCGCCATCTTCCAGGGCCTGCAGGCCGCCACCTATGTGCCCTTCGCGGCGTCACAGGGATGGCTGATCGACCACGTCATCCTGCGCGTGGCGCCGCTCGAGCCCCTGACCCGGTCCGAGACCATCATCTGGCTGCTTGGCTTCGCGGCCGCCAATCTGGTGCTCTGGCCGGTGCATGCCTGGTGCACGGTGCGCGCCTTCTATTACAGCCAGTGCCTGGTACGCGCCACGGTGGCGCGCATGCGGCGGCTGATCGTCGATCAGTTGCAGCGCATGTCGCTCAGCTACTTCGCCAGCCGCGGCACGGGCGCGGTATCCAACCAGGTGACTGTCGATCTCAGTCGGGTCGAAGGGTTCCTCGGCAGCATCGCCAACAGTTTTCTCATCGCCCAGATCATCGGCGTGACGACGCTCGTCTACCTGTTCTTCGATAATCCAATCCTGCTGGGCATCGCCGTGGTGGCGACTCCGATCCAGGTCGTGCTCATCCGCGTGACCCGTCAGCGCATGCAGGCGGCGCACCAGAAGGTGCAGATCAGCGGCGAAAGCTTCAGTGCCAAGATCGTCGAGTTCGTCAGCGGCATGCGCCACACCAAGAGCTTCGGCAATGAGGACCTCGCCGCGGCGGAATTGGCGCGCTCGATCGAGGACATGCGCGCCAACGGACTCGCCGCGAGCATGGCCTCGCGCTGGCTCAGCATGCTCATGCAGTTCTGCTTCGAGTTCTCGTCTTGTGGCGTGCTCTGCGTCGGTGCCTGGTTCGTGTATACGAAGCTGATCACGCTCGGCGAGTTGTGGGCGTTCCTCAGCCTCTACGGCTTCGTGCGACAGGCATTCATGGCCTGGCTGGGCGCCTATGACATCTGGATGCCGGCGGAACCCGGCATGCGCAAGCTGCTCGATCTCATCGAATCGCAGGAGATGGAGGAATACGACCATCCCCAGAAGCAGGTCGATCTGCGCGGCGAGATCCTCTTCCGCGGCGTGTCCTTCACCTATCCCGGCGCAACCCAGGAAGTCCTGCACGGTCTCGACCTACACATTCCGGTCGGGCAGAAGGTGGGCCTGGTCGGCGAGACCGGGGCGGGCAAGAGCAGTTTCCTCGACCTCGTCCTCGCCTTCTATAATCCCAGCAAAGGCACGCTGACCTGGGATGGCCACGACCTTGCGGTGGTCGGGCGTCGCCAACTACGCCGAGCGATGGTGATCATGGGCCAGGAGGCCTTCCTATGGAATGCCTCGCTGCGTGAGAACATCCGCTTCGGACGTCCGGGTGCGACCGATGCCGAGGTTGAAGTCGCCGCGCGCAAGGCGCAGGCGCACGAGTTCATCGTCCAGCAGGAAAATGGCTACGACACCATCTGCGGTGAACGCGGTGCCAAGCTGTCGGGCGGGCAGCGTCAGCGCGTGGCCCTGGCGCGGCTCTTCCTGCGCGACCCGCGCATCGTCATCCTCGATGAGCCGACCAGCGCCCTCGACCTGCACACCGAGGCCAAGCTGCAAGTCGACCTCGATCTCATGTGCCAGGGCCGCACCACCTTCATCGTTGCGCACAGACTGTCGACCCTGCGCGGGGTCGATCGCATCCTGGTCTTCAGCCAGGGCCGCATCATCGAGGACGGTTCTCCGCGCGATCTGCTTGCCATCCCTGACGGCCACTTCGCCCGGCTGCACGCGCTGCAAGGCGCGCCCATCGCGCGGCCGGACTGATGTACTGAGGCCGGCCTCACCGAGTCTGTTGTTCGCTCTCCTGTGCCAGGTAGCCGGCACACGGCGCGTGCGTGCCATCGTGAACACGCACCGATCCGTCGCTGCTGATGGTGAAACTGTCCGCTGCCCAGTCCGCCGCCGCTGGCCCAGCGACCGCGGCATCGGTGGCGTCGACGATCAGGGTGCCGTTCCCACGTCGCTGCACCGTGGCGCGATAGGTGACGAGCGGTCGACCATCGCTAGAGGTCTCGACGCGCGCGCCGCCGCGGTCATCCAAGGCGATCCGGCTGCGCAGATGGCGGCCATCGCCATCCCGCCAGGCGATGTCCAGCCGGCGGGGCGCCGATATGGGCGGAGGGTGAGCCGCCAGTGGTGGCGTGGATGGGGGCGCACGATCGGTCGCGGATGCCGGGTTCGCCGGCACCGACGACAGCTGGGCGGCCACCGCCACGGCGGCTCGTTGCGTCCGCCAGGCCGACACGGCGAGGGCGGCGCACGTCCCCGCGGCGAGCAGGGCGATCAGGGCAAGCATGGCGAGGAGTCGGCGCACGGCGGCACGCTACAACCTCGCGCTGGTTGGTCACGCATGTCAGACCCACCCCCGGGTAAGGGACGAGGCATGCTGGCAGGTCGGTGATCGGCCCCACGCTGGAGCGCGATGGACGACCTTGATATCCCCGCCCGGCTGGCGGATCACAACCGGTACTGCATCGCCAAACGTCGACTTTTCGCGCCGCTCGCGGCCTTGTGCTGGATGGTGAGCTACGGGATCGCGGCCCTGGCCGCCGCGCTGCTCGGTCTCACCGACGCCGCCTTCTGGGTGGTGGTCTGGCTGACCCTCTCGGCGTTGGCGGTGGATGGCTGGTGGCAGCTGCGCGCGTATGCGGCGCGCGACGCGTACCGCATCGGGCTGGCCGCTGGCACGGTCGCGGCGACGCCGGAGGTGTCGCGGGCACGGCGCGGCTGGATGCGGCGGGGGCTGCTTCCCGCTGAGGGTCCCGATCCGCTGCGCCGCCTGCTGCGCGTGCTGTGCGCGGCGCCGCGGCTCAGCGCCAGCGCGTGGCATGCACCCGAGGATGCGTTGCCGTGGACGCATGGGGAGCTGGCGCGTGCGACTGGGCTCGTGCAGGTGGTCGGTGCGCGCGGCGAGGATTGGCAGCCGGTGTTGATGGCGCGGGACGACGGCCACCTGGTGCCTGGCCTGGAAGTGCTTGGCGTGCTCGAGGTGCGGGCGGGGGAGACGGAGGGTGAGATGCGGGTGCCGCCGCTGTTGTGGCGGCGGTACTTCGCCAAACCGCCGCCGCATCTTGAGGTTTTTGTCGTGCCGAGCGGGGAGTGACGGGGGGGCGAGGCTGCTCGCTGAGTCGCGCCTGACTTGCGACTCTTTTTCGCGATTCTGTTTCGCGATCAGGGGTCGCCCGAGTCGCGCCTGTGGCGCTCCTGACTCGCGATCGATTCCCTTGGGCGGGCGCACATCAGTGAACTCGCCGGCGGACGGGTTTACAGCAGTGAGGCCGCTACGCCGGCGAGTTCACTTCGCTCCGACTTGGTCAACGTCACATGTCCCGCCAGCGGCTGGTTCCGCATGCGTTCCACCACATAGGTCAACCCGTTCGAGTTGGCGTCGAGGTAGGGATTGTCGATCTGCTGCGGATCGCCGGTGAGGACGATCTTGGTGTCGGCGCCGGCGCGCGAGATGATGGTCTTGATCTCGTGCGGGGTCAGATTCTGCGCCTCGTCGACGATGACGTACTGTTTGCTGATCGAGCGGCCGCGGATGTAGGTCAGGGCCTCCATCGTGATGCGCTCCTCCTGGATCAGACGCTTGATGACGTCGTCGGGGTCGCGCTCTTCGCTGGCGAGCAGGAAGTGCAGATTGTCGAAGATCGGCCCCATCCAGTGCGACAGCTTGTCGTCCTTGGTGCCGGGCAGGTAGCCGATGTCCTGGCCCATTGGCATGATCGGACGGCTGACCAGCAGCTTGTTGTAGCGCTCTTCGCCGAGCACCTTGGACAGGCCGCAGGCGAGGGCGAGCAGGGTCTTGCCGGTGCCGGCGCGGCCGACCAGCGTCACCAGCTTCATGTCGTCGTTGAGCAGCAGTTCGAACGCCATGCGCTGTTCGAGCGATCGCGGACCGACGCCGTAACGCTTGCTGAAGTCGTCGGTCAGTCGTCGCACCGATTTTGAGCCGCCCTCATACATGCACAGCGCGGTGCGCTTCTCATTGCCTTCATCGCGCATCAGCACGAACTGGTTTTCGGACAGGCCGAGATCGCCGTTCTCGGGCAGGGCGGCGAGCGGAAGGCCGCCCTCGGCATGCACCAGATCGATCGTCGCCCCGGGCACGACCACCGTCGCCCAGCCGGTATAGAGCGCGTCGAAGTCCACCTTCTGGTTCTTGAAGTCCTCGCTGGGAATGCCGAGCGCGTCCGCCTTGATGCGCGCGTTGATGTCCTTCGAGATGAAGAAGACGTTGCGCCCTTCGCGCTTGAGCAGATGCGCGCAGCCGAGGATGCGGTTGTCGTTGACGCCCGGCAGCATGCCGACCAGGTCGTCGTAGCGCAGGGCGACCTGGATCAGTCCGCCCTGTTGGGTGGCGACGCCATCGCGCAGCGAGCCCTTCGCGCGCAGCTTGTCGAGCGAACGGGCGACCTCGCGCGAGTTGGCGCCCAATTCGTTGTTGGCGGATTTGAACTTGTCGAGCTCTTCGAGCACGATCATCGGAATGACCACGTGGTGCTCGGCGAAGGCGAAGAGCGAACTCGGATTGTGGAGGAGGACGTTGGTGTCGATGATGAATGTCTTGGCGCGCGTGGTATCGATCATCACGGTCCTGGGATTGGGAGGGGCGGGTGGTGGTGGAGCGTCCGGGATTCCCCCGTCGCCGTCCAGCGCCAGATCCGCTCAGCTGCATCCAGCGGCTGGCCGGGGATGACGATTGGCCAGAAGGGTCAAGCGGGCGCTCGACATGAAGATCGTGTCAGGTGGGCCGTCGCTCACTGACGACGGCCACCGCAGAAGCGCTTTCGCTGGACTACTGCCGGTTCAGCTTGGGCGGTGACAGCAGGGTCGCCTCCTGCGTAGCGATCAGCATGACATGCGGCGGATCGCCATCGAGCTTGTCCTCGACGAAGGCCTCGCCGTCGAGGTCGCCACGGCGCACGACGATGGTCTGGTTGCTCCAGCCGACCGTATACTTCACCACCTCGTCGCTGGTCTTGCCGAGGTCGAGAGTGATCATCTGGCCACCGCCTTCGCCGAGCTTGCCGAAGCGGACCTCGAACTTGCCCTTGCCTTTGGCTTCGAAGGTCATCGAGGTCACCGTTTCCCGCCGCGTGAGGGCGAGACCGCTGCGCGGGGTGGATTGCGGCAGCTGGATCGCCGGCGGTACCAGCTGGGCTTGGCCGATCGGCTCGAAGCCGGTGGCGCGGACCTCGGCGATGCGCTTGGCTTCGGCCGCCGGGTCATGCTTGGTCTCGCGCGAGATGGCGAGATCGTCGATCTGCACCGCGGCGCCGGTGTCGATGCTGATGGTCAGATCGTTGGTGGGCTTGCCGATGCGCGGGTCGAGCGACACCACCCCATTATTGATCTCGACCACGGCGTTTCCGTCGCCGCGCAGTTCGATGTAGAGATTGTGCACCGACCGCGGGATGAAGGCGAACTCGACCGCTTTGAGCTCCTGCTCGCGCGTCGACACCGTCACCTGGTTGCGTGACAGCTCGATCAGGACGCGCACCCCGCGGAAATCGACGCGCAGCGCGCCGCGGTTGGCGGTGTTCTGGAAGGCGAGGGTCAGCGACCGGCCGGTGGCGAGATCTTTGCGCGTCAGGCTGCCGCTGGTGCTGCTGCAGGTCAGGTTGCCCCCCGCCACACTCCACTCGCCATCGCGGATCGGCAGCGACTGGAGATCGTCGGCGGACGTGAAGCTGAGGCGGTCATTGAGCGGTACCGCCAGTTCGGACTTGCCACCCTGCATGCGCTTGAGGGCTTCTTCCAGTCGCGCCAGTTCAGCGCCGTTCTCGGGATGCTGGGCGCGATCGACCTTGGTGCGCAGCAACTCGACGAGGTCAGCCAAGGCTTTCGGGTTGCCGACCTTGATGGCTTCGTCGGCGCGTCTGAGCAGATCAATGGTCTCGTACTGCTTGTGCAGCGCGATGCCCATTTCGAGGTCGCGCACCAGGCTGGCGTCCATGGCTGCGCGCGCCTGCTTGAGCTGGACGGTGGCCAGGGCGATGTCGCCACTGACGGTGAGCATGACCACCGCCAGCGCCTGTTCGCGCGGGATTGGCGTCTTGGCGCTGGCGGCGGCATCGGCGCAGATGCGCGCCAGATCCTTGGCCGCGATCTGATTCCAGTCGAAGCGCGTGCTGCTGCCCGAGGGTGAGGAGACAAGCAGACCGGCATCCTCGACGCCCGTCACGTCCCACTGCTGGCCATCGGTCGGATTGGGGACGCGCAGCTGCGGCTTGCGTTCGGCGATCGCGGCGCCCAGCACCTGGGCGCGACCCTTCCAGATGTCGAGCTTGCGCTTCACCGCGGCGGCTTCAGGCGACGCGTCGGTCAACGTCGCCACCGCCTGTTCAGCGGCGACGACATTGGCGCGGGCAATGGCCTGCTCGACCACCCAATTGGTCTCGGCCAACCCCGGCTTGCCTTTGACGACGCTGGGCGGCGCGGTCGGGGTCGGTGTTCCCGCAGGGGCGGGGGCGGGGGCGGCGGTACTGCCGGCCAGGGCCATCATCTGCTGGGCCCATTCCTGATCGCCCGGCATGTTCCAGGTCCGCGTCGCCAGGTCGAGCATGCCGCGCGCGTCCTCGAGCGAACTCGCAAGGCGCACCTTCTTCTCGACCTCGACTCGACGGGCCTCGTGCTGCGTGCGTACGTCGCCGATGCGCTGCGAGCGTGCCTCTGGCGGCAGGCGTTCGCATAGCGCGAGCGCCTCACCGAAGCGGCTGGCGCGCTCGGCGTCGGAGATTTTGAGCATCAAGGTGCCATAGGCCTCGTCGCCGATCTGCACGATGTCGAGGGGCGGCGTCTTGACCGTCCCCGGCTGCGCCTGGGCAGGGCCGACCGGCGGGGCCGGAGTCAGCGTGCTGGGCGGCCTGGTGTTCGGTCCCAGGGCGACCGACCTGGTCGGCGGCACCATCGGCTGGGGCAGGTCGTCGGTCAGGGGCGAGCGATCGGGCGGGTTGGCCCCCGGACCGATGATCGGGCGCAGCGGCTTGCCGTCGGGGCCGATGGTCGGCCCAGTGCTGGCGACCGGCCGGGTGTTGGTCATGACGAAGACTACGGCGAAGGCGGCGGCAATCACGATCAGGATGGCCATGACCACGCCGAAACCGTTGCCGCCCTTGCGCCGGGCGGCGAGGCGACGCTCCGCCGCCATGACCGCACCCGATTCCGGGTTGCGGGTGTACGGCGCGGTGGCAGGGCGCACGTGCGGCCCCGTACCGCCACTGCGCGGCTGCCGCGCAGTGCCTTGCGCCGGGGCCGGCGGACGTCCGCTGCGCGAGGTGCCGCTGCTCGGCGCCGGATGGCCCTGGGTCAGGCGGAAGGTCTGGCGCTTGGCGCCGCCGCCGAAGCGGTCGCAGAGGTCGAGCACTTCACGCCACGTCTGCGGCCGGTCCTTGCGTTCGGTCGCGACCATGCGCTGGACGAACCCATCGAGGTCGCGGCTGAGGTTCGGCTGCACCGAGCGCATGGTGCGGCAGCCGGTGGCGACCACTTTGTGCAGCGCTTCGTGCGCGGTGTAACCGGTGATCAGGCCTTCGCCGGTCATCATGCGGAAGAGCAGGGCCCCGAGCATGAACATGTCCGAGCGGATGTCGCTGCGCACGTCGTCGCTGAGGTGTTCGGGGGCGAGGTAGTACTCGGTCGCCGCACTCGCGCCCGATAGTTCGCGGACCAAATAGCGGTGGTACTTGGCGACGCCGATCTCGTCGACCAGCACGTTGCTGTCGGCGTCGACCAGCACGATCTCGGGCCGCAGCCAGCCATGGACGACGCCCTGGCGCGAGGCCTCCTCGAGGGCGAGGACGATCTGGCGTGCGATCTGGATCGCGTGGGGCGGCGCCAGCACGCGCCGGCGCGCCAGCACGTGCGCCAGCGCCTCGTGGTCGGTGGGATCGGCGCTGAGCAGGATCGGGGTCTCGCGACCCTGGTGCAGGCTGTGCAGCGCGAGGAGGTTCCCATGACGGACCTGGCTGGCGAGGCGGGCGTAGGTCTCGACCTGGGTCGCATAGCCCGGCTGACGCATCAACGTCGGGTTAAGCACCAGGGCGCGGAAGCGCGCCCCTCCGGCGCGTTCCTTCACCCGGTAACGGCGGCCCTGGACGTTCTCGTCGAGCACCGCCGTCAGATCGTAGCCATCCAGCTCGAAGGCCGAGTTGCCGAGCGGCGTCTCGATGCCATGCGGACCAGAGCCGATGTTGAGCGCGCTGCCGGCTTCGGCGGTCAGCGCCTGCAGGCCGTAGGCGCCGCTGTCGTCGCGCGGCGCGATCGGACTCGGCAGGTGGGTGGCCTGGCCGCCGCCGGGGATATAGCCGGCGCCTGGACCGGGCTGGACATAGGCCTGATTGGCGGCCTGAGTAACTGCGAACGATTGCGGCTGGGACTGTGCGTGGGCCGCCTGCGGACCGCGGGTGACGCCATGCTCGATGTCGACGATCTCAAGCGGGGTGTTGCAGGCGCCACAGGTGAAGAGGTCGCCGCGCTTGGCGCCCTTCGTTTCAAGCATGTTCTGGCAGCGGTAGCAGGTGATCAGCCAGACCGTCTGCTGGGTCGCCGCCGGCACCGCCGGCGCAGGTCCAGAGACCGAACCGGCGGGCATCTGCTTGACCCGCTCGAGGACCAGGGCGGTGATCGCCTTCATCGTCTCGATCACGCCGATGCCGCCGGTGGCGACCGCGGTATGGCTCGGCCAGCGCCGACTGTTGAGCAGGGGGTCGAGCTGCTCGGGCTTGAGCGCCGAGGGCAGGTCCTGCTTGTTGTACTGCATCACGACCGGCAGGTCCTCGGGCATCTTGAGATGCCGGAGGTTGTCGAGCAGGTCGTTCATCGAATCGATGTTCTCGTCAAGCGCTTCGCGGCGGCTGTCCGAGACGAAGACCACGCCGTCGGCGCCGTCGAGCACCAGCCGGCGCGTCGAGGCGTAATAGCTCTGACCCGGCACGGTATAGAATTCGAGCCTGACCTGATGGCCGCGGACCTGGCCGAGATCCATCGGCAGCAGGTCGAAGTGCAGGGTGCGTTCGGAGTGGGTGTCGAGGGTGACCAGATCGCCCACCGACCGCGCCGGGGCGCGGTCGTGGATCTGCTTGAGATTCGTCGTCTTGCCGGACATGCCCGGACCGTAGTAGACCACCTTGCAGGTGATCTCGCGATTGGCTGCGTCAACCCGCATGGTCGGCTCCGGCGTTCAGGTACTGGCTCGGTCGAGTGCCGGGCGTGGTGCGGCTGGCCCCGTGGCGAAGAGCATCAAAGCGACCAGGATGATGAATCCGACGCTGATGGCGGCATCTGCGATATTGAAATTTGGCCATATGTAATCGATGCCGATCATGTTGAGATCGATGCGGATGAAGTCACGCACTCCCTGGAAGCCGGGCCAGGGCATGGGTGCGGCGCTCATGCGCGCGTGCTGATATAGCCCCATCATCACCCGGTCATAGCCATTGCCGAGCGCTCCACCGAGGATCAGGCCGAAAGCGAGGTTGGCGGCCGCGCCTTCGCGGCGGAACTGCAGCCACCAGACGACGGACAATACCGGGATCAGCACCAGGGTCAGCGCCAGGACCGCAAGCGGATAGTCACCGAACAGGCCCCAGGCGACGCCGGTGTTGTAGGCGAGCTCTCCCCATTTCCCGAAGCGCTCGCCCTCGCCATAGCGGGCGAAGATCCACGCCTTGCTGGCGAGATCGCAGGCGGCCGTGCCGACCAGGACCGGCACGAACCAGGGCGCCCAACGGGGCGTCCGAGGCGGAAGGGGAGGGGGATGACTGGCCATGCGGGGCGGCCAGCCTAGGTCCGTCGACCGCAAATCCATGCCCGTCCCCTGTACCTGCCCTGGCAGGCACCACCTTGAGCCCGCCTGCTCTTCTCCTTGCCCACCAGGCGCCTATTCTGGCCTCCGGGAGCCGCTCATGGCCGAATCCACCCCCGCCGTCGCCCCGTCGTCCTGCCTGGTTCAGAACTACGCCCGTCAGGACGTGCGTTTCGTGCGTGGCGAGGGCTGCTGGCTGACCGACGACCAGGGGCGGCGGTACCTCGACGCCTTCGCTGGCGTTGCGGTAAGCGTGCTCGGTCACTGCCATCCTGATCTGGTGGCCACCATCACCCGCCAGGTGCAGACGGTGGTCCACACCTCCAACCACTACGGCATCCCCGAGCAAGAGCACCTCGCCCGCGAGCTGGTGTCGGCGTCCTTCCCGGGGCGCGTGCTGTTCTGCAATTCGGGGGCCGAGGCCAACGAGGCTGCCTATAAAGCGGTCCGCTTGTGGGGTAATGTCGAGCACGGCGGCCGCAAGACGCGCATCATCGCCTTCCAGGGCGGCTTCCACGGGCGCACCCTCGGCGCGCTGTCTTTGACCGCCAATCCCCAGTACCGCGAGCCTTTCGCGCCGCTGCCGGCGTGCGAATTCTTGCCCTTTGGCGACACCGCCGCGCTGACCGCGGCGATGGGTCCGGATGTCGCCGGCGTCTTCCTCGAGCCGATCCAGGGCGAGGGCGGGGTCAACGTGCCCCCGGCCGGCTTCCTCGCCGCCGTCCGCCGCCTGTGCGACCAGCACGGCGCGCTCATGGTCCTCGACGAGGTCCAGACCGGGGTCGGCCGCACGGGCGCCTGCTTCGCCCATCAGCTCGATGGCGTGGTGCCCGACCTCATGTCCCTGGCCAAGGGCCTGGGTGGCGGCATCCCGATCGGCGCCATCGTCGCCCGTGAGCACGTCGCGGCGCTGATCAAACCCGGCCTGCACGGCACCACCTTCGGCGGCAACCACCTCGCCTGCGCCGCCGGCCTGACCGTGCTCGCCGCGGTGCGCAAGCCGGGCTTCCTCGAGCACGTGGCCGCCTGCGGCCGCCAGCTCGCCGACGGCCTGCGCGCCCTCTTCCCCAACCAGGAGGTGCGCGGTCGCGGCCTGCTGCTCGGCGTGCAGCTCGGCGAGGCCCCCGCCAAGCTGGTCACCGCCGCCCGCGCCCAAGGCCTCATCGTCGGCCCGTCGGGCAACAACACCCTGCGCCTGGCGCCGCCGCTGGTGATCAGCGAGACGGAAGTGGGCGAATTGTTGGCTAGGTTGGGGCGCGCCCGGGGCTGAGGCTAGCAGCTGCTCGGCGCTTGCCCGCCCCCGCCGCAACCTCCCTCGCGTGCGCATTGACGCCTCCGGTCCCCGGCGTACCTTCCCTGCCCCTTTCCTCATCCCGGAGTCCGCATGCCCACCATCCAGGTCCCGAAGAGCGCCCAGATCCTCGTCGGTTCGGAGCGCCCTACGCTTGCCGCGATCCGCGTCCTGCGTCGCGTCGCCGAGCAGGACCTCGAAGAGCGCCGCAAGCTGCTCGCCCTGCACCAGGACGGCAGCCTCAAAGAGGACGCCAAGGTCCGCGGCGCCATCCTCGCTTACACGCTCGGCTTCTTCGCCGACGCCGAAGAACTGCTGGGTGATGGCAAGGAAGGCTACGCCCAGGCCCTGCTCGGACTGATCAACGCCGAACTCGGCGACCACGCCGAGGCCAAGGACCGCTTCACCGCCGCCGCCAAGTCGCTGCCCGAGGCCAAGGTCGAGGTGGTGCGCGCACTGGTCGACGCCAACCACGCCGACGAGGCCGAGAAGGCGCTGGGCAATGTCGGCGAGGGCGCCGACCGCGAGTTCCTCCAGGGCCGCGTCCACGAGCTGCGCAACAACACCGAATCGGCGATCAACGCCTACGAGGCGGCGCTCGAGGCCAATCCCGAGCACGTCGAAGCCGCGTTCAAGCTCGGCGTCCTGCTCGATCGCATCGGCGATGACGACATGGCGGTCGAGTACTTCCTGACCTGCGCCGACGTCACGCCCCATTACATCCCCGGCGTCATCAACCTCGGCATCCTCTACGACGAGCGCGGCGAGCCCAACGCGGCGGTCGACTGCTTCCGCCAGGTGCTGGCGTACAACCCGCGCAACCGTCGCGCGGCGATGCTGCTGCGCGACGCCAAGGCCTCGCGCACCATGTACTACGACGAGCGCGAAGAGCGCGAGCGCGAGAAGATGGAAAAGATCATGCGCACGCCGGTCAACGACTTCGAGTTGTCGGTCCGCTCGCGCAACTGCCTGGCGAAGATGAACATCTTCACCCTCGGCGACCTGCTCTCGATCACCGAGCAGGAGATGCTCTCCTACAAGAATTTCGGCGAGACATCGCTCAAGGAAGTGAAGGAGATGCTCGCCATGCGCGGCCTGCGCCTGGGCATGAACCGCGAGGGCGACGAGCGCTTGCTCTCCAAGGCCGACCAGAAGGTGCTCGGCGAGTCGATCGAGAAGCTCGAGCTGGGCCCCAAGGGCAACAGCGTGCTCGAGAACCTCGGCGTGACCCGCATCGGCGATCTCGTCCAGTACACCGACCTCGACCTCTACAAGGTCGTGGGTTCGGGCCAGAGCGTGGTGCAGGAGCTGTCGACCGCGCTCGGCGCCTTCGGCGCCGGGCTGCGCAAGCCTGAGATCAAGCTCTAATGGGGGTTGGCGCATCAGGCGCCGACCCCCATTGAACGCGCCTCCGGCGCTGCCCCCTGGGAACC
>Ga0163144_10021658_pt1 | contig 12765 bp, 8 predicted proteins | sample OliLak19BULKMAT1_FD_123175 | JGI IMG/M metagenome (GOLD analysis project Ga0163144, IMG submission 123175) | Freshwater microbial mat bacterial communities from Lake Vanda, McMurdo Dry Valleys, Antarctica - Oligotrophic Lake LV.19.BULKMAT1 | ecosystem: Environmental > Aquatic > Freshwater > Lake...
GCCAAACTCTGGCGCAGCAGGTCTTGCACGGCGGCCTCGGTATCGTCCAACTTGCGCATGGCGTCCTCCCCCCGGCCGCAAGCCGTCAGCAGCCAGACTCGCGCCGTGCCTCCCGCCGGGCGGGGTGCGTCGCGAACCGCTTCAAACACCTGATAGGCCCGCTTGCGGAGTTGCGTTGCGAGCGTCTCGAAGCGGGCGCAGCCTCCGGCTAAGCGTTCGCACACATCGCACGCGCGGTCGAACTCGCGATAGGCTCCCAACGCCTCCTGCTCGAGTTGCTTCTTAAGAGCCTCCGGATCGGTCTCGGCCTGCTTCGACGGTCGAAACCAACTGAAGACGCCACTGGACTTCTTCGTGCCGTTCCCTTCGCCCTCCACCTTGCGTTCCCGCGAGTGCGTGAAGATCTGCTTCAGTTGTTCGTTCAATAGCTTCAACTCTTCCAGCAGATTCGTTGCTCCATGGACGGCGGCCATTTCGCCGCTCGCCGCCATGAACGCGGGATGCTTGGCCTTCAAGGGGTCGAACTCGGCGGATTCGGCCGAGCGAAACAGCTTGTCGGAACACTCGTGTACGCGACGAAGTTCGGTCGACCCGAGTCTCGTCAGGATCGAAACGACTTCCGAAGGCATCTGGCTTCGATAGCCATCGAGCGTCGCCAGCAGTTGCTCCGCAGCGGGTCGACGCGAGGGCGTCTTCTCCAGCATGCGGGTCAACAAGCCCCGGAACCATATCGGTAGACGATCCTGCAATGTGCATGCCGGAAACAACAGCGGATCCTTGCACGGCGAACTGAAGCAGAGTTCGGCCAAGACCACGCCGAGCGAGAAGATGTCCGTCGGGAACTTGACGTCGTCCCGGCGAGTGGGATCCTCTTGCTCGGGAGAAGAATACGCCGGTGTCCTCGGCTGCACCCCCTGCGTCAGCGACTTCAGTTGGAAATCCTTGACGATGCCGAAATCGATCAGCACCAGGTGAAGATCCGACAACAGGCCGGTTTTCGCGGAAGAATTCGAACGCAGGTAAAGATTGCGGGGTTTCACATCGCGATGCACGAGTCCGTGTTTGTGCACATGGTGGAGAGCCGAGGCCGCATGCCGGGCGATCTGAAGCACTTCGTCGAATCGCCACGGGCCCGTTTTCCGCCGGCGCCGCTCGTTGAGATCCTCGCCGTCCAAGTGCTCCATCACAATAAAGGGCAACGGCGTACTCGAATCGCGATAAGCGATGACCCTAACGACATTGGGGTGCGGTGAGTCCTGAAGCTTCTTCATGGACTCCGCTTCTCGCTGGAGGCGGTCCCGGAAACGCTTCATGGAATTGGCTACGGCGTTGCTGGATAGGCCGTCATTCCTCAACTCCCGTGCCAAGGGCTCCTCGTTGACGAATTTCACGACGACCTTCGGGAGGGTGCCGGGCTTGGTGTCTAGGGCGCGGAACAAGAGGCCCATGCCCCCGGGGGCGATTTCCTCGCAGAGGCGCCAACGCCCGTCCAGCAGAACTTCTGTCGCGCTCGTGGCCACGTTTAACTTGGTTTTCAACCAACGGGGAAGGTCTTGCGGACGGAGTGGGGAGAAGTTGGCGGGCATTCGCGGCTCGCAGGCGGGGCGTCGCAACAAGCACAGTCACGCCGACGATTCTACGAACGATGGCCTCGGTGGACATTCGCTCGGGTCACTTCCCGAACGCATCCCGGAACGCCTTCCCGTCGAAGGCGTTGAAGATCGTCATGCGGGCGCCGATGCGCTCGCTCACCGGCTTCTGCGAGTTGTCGAGCTTCGCGTCGGCCTTCACCTCGAAGTCGAACGGCAATCCCGGCCGCAACCGCGTCACCACAGTCTTGTCCAGCTTCTCGCGAAGATGAACCACGTCCGCGGGCAACTTGCCGTCCTTCTCCTTGTCGAGGCTCAAGGTCGTGATCGCCCAAAGATAGAGTTGGGCGAGTTCGGGGTCGGCCACGGGGCGCGGCGTCTCCGCGGCCGCGGCCGACTTGATGCGTTCGAGCAACGCCTCGGCCACCTTCGTGTCGTATTTCTCGCCCCGGACCTTCGTCATTGCGGCGTCGCACCACGCGTTCACCTTCGCAACCGCCCTGCCGATGGCCTCCGGATCGCCGTAGCTTCGGTTGCCGAACGAGAATGCGAGGTCGCGGCGGGCGGTGTCCAGTTGTTTGCCGAGTTCCTCGTCGCCGACCACGGTGCGGGCGAGTGCGAAGGGCGCGACGCGGAACTGCGGGCGGCCGGGCGGGCCGTCGTACCCGCGGGCCTGGCGGTCACTCGGGTACTTCAAATCGTGGTGGCACGAGTAGCAGTCGAACGCGGCGAAATCGAGGCCGTCGTTCTTCGGCTTGGCTTCATCCGCCAACTGCAGCGTGAGCGCCGCCGTGGACCGCAGCGCGGCGATGGACGACTCCACGAACCGCCGGGCGACGGACGACTCGATCTTCTCGCTGCGGTAATGGAAGGTGTCGAACGCCTTCTTCGCGTCCTTCTCGGCGAGGTTCACGATGAACGACATCTGCGAGGGCAGGCCCCAGTGCCGCGGTTGCTCACGCGAATAGGCCATGAGGTCGAGCGGCGGCAGCGGCGGGTGACCAGCCGCGTACATCTCGTGCGTCACGAAACGGCCGTCCTTCTGGCTGCCGATGTGGCACGAGGCGCAGGTCTCGGTCGCGGTGGCCGGGCTGCGCAGATCGGTGAGCCCCCATTTGGTCTTCTCGGCCGGCGGCAACGTCCTCCACTCGACGACCGCGGTCGGTTCGCCCGGCGCCGGATCCGCCACGCGCTTGGCCGCATCGTGGCGCGGACGGTACGCGGAGCCGTGGCCGTGGCACATCTCGCAACCCACGCCGTCCGCCGTCACGAACGATTTCGGCGTCCACTCGGCGGGCTTCATCGCAGCGACCGGCTTGACGACGCTCGCGTGGCAGGCGAGGCACTTCACATCCTCGGTCACCTTGTACGCGTCGCCCTTCCCCTTCTTCAGGTTGACCTCCATCGACTTCGCCAGCGTGTTCTTCGCCGGCTCGATGTTCTTGAACGCGCGCGAGTGGAGGTCGTGCGAGTCCCACACCACGTTCTCCCACAAGCGGATGAACTTGTACCCTTCGGTCGGGCTCGGCATCTTGGGCGTAGCTTGGTCGTGGCACCCCGTCTGGCAACTCAACGAGCCCAACAACTCGAGATCATTCACACGGGGGTATTTCTCGTCCTGCTGCACGAGGTGGGCCGACCGCGAGGCGCCGGCGGAGGCGAGCAGCGCGAACACGATGCCGCCGAAGGCTCCCGCGAGCCCCGCGCCGCGACCCAAGCGTCCGTCGAACGGCGTCATCGACTTCTCTCCTCGATCGCGGCATTCATCAGGTTGCGGAACTCTCCGCGGAGCTTCCCGGCGTCCAACCCCTTCGGGCTGTTGAACGTGGCCGGGAACTTCAGCCCGCCGCGGATCGCATCCAGCGGCTTCGTGCTGAGCGGCCGGCCCTTCGCCCCGCCGGAAGCATGATACATCGCCGCGACGCCCAAGTAATGGGCCGCGAGCGAATCCCACTCGGAGGCACTCGCCCCGCTCTGCGTCAGGAACAGCGTGGCGTCCACGGCTTGGATCGCTGCGGCGGGCGACCTCGGATGCGCCTCCTCGGAGGCTTGCATCTCGGCGAGCCAGCCATCGAGTTCGGCGCGAGCTGCGGCCGCGAGCGTTGCCACCGCGGCGGCCTTCGGGTTCGACGCGGCCATCGCCTTCTTCAACTCGCCGTACTTCACGAGAACAGGTTGCTTCACGTCCGGCAGCACGAGGTGCGAATGGGCCGAAGCGGCATCCAGCGTCGCGGTGTGAAACACTTCCCACCCCGGATTGCCGCTCGAACCGCGGGCCTGTTTCTCGCCCACGGATTGATGGCAGGCGAAGCACGAGAGCCCGGCGTACTCGGGCCACGGCGCCTTGTTCTCCGCGGCCCGCACCGCACGGCTGTGCAGCACGTCGACCGCGGCCCGCGCCGTCGCCGCTTGGCCGATCAGCCACGCCCGCACCTCGAACTCCGGCTGCGGCGTCTTCTCTTCCCAATGCTTGCGGTAGGCGCCGGAGAAGTGGAACCGGGCGTACTCGAATGCGAGCCGCGGATGCCCGGCGGCGATCAGGTCGTGGTTCACCTCGCGATCCGCGCTGCCGACGTGGCACGTCGCGCAGTTCGAGATGCGGGCGGTCAGGTTCTTTGTGGGAACGAAGCCCTCGTTCCACTTCTCGCGGTTGCTCTTCGCTTTCCACTCGGGGAGATAGTGCGAATCGATCCACTTGTCGCTCGGGCCGTGGCATGCGGAACAGCCGACGCCCTCGGCGCGGGCCGTGGGTTCCGCGATGCCGGCCGGTGCGTGGCACTTGAGGCAAAGGACGTTCTCGTGGGCGGGGCCGCCGCCGAGCAACTTCGCGATGCGAACCGAGTCCGCATTGAAGAGCACGCGGTAGGCTTTGGAGTGCGGGTCGGAGCCGGTGACGGAGCCGAGTTCGGGCGCCCACGCGGTGTGTTCGCTGCCACGGGTGCCGGGCGTGCCGCCGCCGTGGCAGGCGGATGCGGAACACGACGCGGCCGAGGAATGTGCGACGTTCGATGGAAGATCGACGCCGTAAGGCTTGGCCTCGGCGCGGGCCGGTTGCGTCCGCCCCGCTGTGGCGAGGCCGACGGCAATCCCGATACCAATGATCGTGGCCACGATTCGCACTTGGCACCGCCCTGATGTTGCTCCGGTCGATCGAGCATCACGAGCCGCCGGCTTCATGCCGGCGGAAGTACGCTTGGATCACCCGAACTCCCGCCGGGATGAACCCGGCGGCTCGTCAGTCATGATTCACTCACGGTTTCAACAACGCGCCCATCTCGTTCCGTGCCTGCGGGCTCAACCGGAAGTCCAGATTCCCGCGCGGCAGCGTCAACAACTTCGCCAGGCTCTCGAAACGCAGGTCGGGATTCGGCCGCCCCTCACGCTTCATCCGCATCCGCTCGCGAGCCGCCAACACGTGGTACACCTGATTCGCCGCATCGCGATCCAGCGTCTCCACATTCGCCTTCGTAATCGCCGCTTCAACTGCGGCCGCACATTCAGAACCCGGCGCGGCAGCGAGTTTCACCCGATCCAAGTCGCGCGGCCAAAGCACCTGCGGAGCCGGCTTCGCACCTGCGCTCGCGAAGCCGTCCGCCAGCTTGTGATGGCACGAGACGCAGCTGAACTCCGCAAACTCGGGCCACGGCGCGGATCCGGCTTTCCCTCGCGATTCGCGATCCGCGGTCAGCTTCGCTGCGGCTTCGGTATGGGCCGCCCGGCCGACCAACCACGCCTTCACCTCGAACTCCGGGCTCGCATCCGCCTCCTGCCAATGCGGGCGGAGCCACCGCAGATACTCGGCGAAGTCGAAGTTCAACCGCGGATGCCCGGCCGCGATCATGTCGTGGTTCATGTCGCGAACCGGATACCCTCGTGTATCATCGGCCCGCGCCCCCACGTGACAGCCGGCACACATCACCGCTCGCTCGCCGATGTCGAACAACTTCATCATGCCGGTCGCGTCGTATCCAGCGGCGCGATCCGCGGCGGTCCACGTCGTGTGCTTCGGCATCCACTTCCCGGCGTCGCCGTGGCACGCCTCGCAACTCACGCCCTCGCTTCGCAATTGCCGTTCGCGCGGCTCGGCGTTGCTCTTCGCCACGCTCGGGTTCGTGTGGCACGCGAGGCACCGGGCATCCTCCGCAGCCGCGATCCCCGGCGCGTATCGCTCCATGATGGCCGTCGCGAGCGGCGACTCGAGCGCGGCATAGGCCTTCGTGTGCGGATCGACCGCGAGCCAGTGCGATGCCGACCCCGCCCACGTGCGGTCGCCGAGCTTCCCGGTCAGCGAGTCGATCGCGGAGCCGCCGTGGCACCCGGCCGAGGCGCACCCGCTCACACCGATTGTGTTCGGATTCGCGGCCGTGCTTTCGCCAGCGGCTGGTGCTGGAATTGTGACGACGGCGCGCGGCGCGCGACCGAACAATCCGGCCGCGCCGATCGCAATCAGCATCGCACCCGCCGCCACCGCGGCTGGAAGCCACTTGGGCACATCCGCCTCCCCGTCACAAGTTTCCCAGTTCGCAAAGGTGGCACAAGTCCGCGATCCGCTTATTTTGTATCATCACGGGGCGTTCCCCGCCGTCGAACGCGGGATGGAATGATCGGGGGCGGGCGTGCTGCTGGGGAAGCCGAGATCGGTTCGCGCTCGCATCACCGCGACTCTCGTGGCGACGGCGGCCATCGCGGCCTTGGGCGCAGGACTACCGTGGCTCGCGGCGAAAGTCGGCGTCTTGGGCTGGCCGCAAGCCAGCAGTTGGTACGGCCTGTTGCTCGGGCTCTTCGGCGGGGCCATTGTCTTCTTTGAAATGGCGATTTGGCCGCGGAAGCAACTCCGCTGGATGCGCCTGGTGCCGACCAAAGTCTGGATGCGTCTCCACATCTGGCTGGGGCTCGTTTGCCTGCCTGTGATCGTCGTTCATACCGGGTTCTCGTTCGGCGGCCCGCTCCCGGCCTTCACGCTGATCTTGTTCCTGCTTGTGACGGCGAGCGGCGTGTGGGGGCTCGTGATGCAGCAGATGCTGCCCGAAACGCTGCTCGCCGAGGTGCCGGGGGAAACGGTCGCGTCGCAGATCGGGTTTGTGGCCGACGTTCAGACTGGCGAAGCGCTGCGGCTCGTGGACTCGCTGACGACCGCGCCGCCGGAGTACGATGCGTTCGATCCGCGTGCGGCGTCCCTTCAGCAAGTCGCGGCGCGGGGCGAGCCGTTGGTGATCGGCGGACCGGCGAACGAGTTGTTCCGCTTCCGCGATTTGGTGTTGGTTCCGTTTTTGAAGGGCGAGGTGAAGCGGAAGTCGCCGTTGCGGACGCGGACCGAATCGCGCCGGCGTTTCACGCTGCTCCGCGACTCGTTGCCGCTGGCGGCATCGCCCGTGGTGAAGCGGTTGGAGGAACTCGCGGACCTCCGCCGCCAGTGGGATGTGCAATCTCGCTTGAACGCGTGGCTGCACGCCTGGCTTATCCTGCACCTGCCGCTGAGCGTGGCCATGACCGGGTTCATGGTGATCCACGCCGTGCGGGCGCTGAAGTACTGGTGATGGTCGCCGCGAAACCGCAAGCGGTTCGCAGACCGCTTGCGGTTTCGCCGCAGCCGCAAAGAGTGTGTCGTATGCCGCGTTCTCCGAGTCGCGATGTGGTGGACCGGTTCGCCGGGAATCGCGGGTACTTTCACCGCGCGGACCCGCTGCGCCGGTGGAAGAACCTCGCTGCGCTCGGGGCCGCGTTTTTCGTCGTGGGATGGCTCGTCGTCGAGTTCGCGATGCCGGGCCGGGCTGCGAACGCCCACACGCACGGCGAATTGGCCAACCCGCACGCCGCGTTCGATTCCGATTGCCAAGCCTGCCACAAACAACACGGACTGGGCGACTTCTTCTCGAATCCGCTGTCGCTGTTCAAAACCCAGGATCGCTGGCACGACCTCACCTGCACGAAGTGCCACGCCGGGCCGACCCACCACACCGGCATGAAAGGCCAAGCGTCTCACGACCGCTGCTCGAACTGCCACCACGACCACAACGGACGGAACTTCTCGCTGGTGAAGATGGACGACAGCCATTGCGTGAAATGCCACGAGGATCTGCCGTCGGCGCACGAATCCGGCTCATCGTCATTCGCAAAGACCGTCACCGGCTTTGAGAAGGACCACCCGGAGTTCCGGTCGTTGAAGATCGATCGCGGTTTGAAGTTCAGCCACGCGTTGCACATGACTCCGGGTTTGGTGTACGGCGAGAACGACCAGCACAAGTGGACGCCGGACTCGCTCGGGCAGCAGTTCGGGTCGGACGCACGGAACCGCTTCCGCTCCGACAGCGGCAATCCCGGCGACCCCGTCCAGTTGCAGTGTTCCTCTTGCCACCTGCTCGATGCCGGCCGCCCGGCCGACGGCGATGGCGAGGCGAAGAGCGACTTCGACCTGCGGCTTCGGGTGATCCCCGGAGCCTCGCGGCATTCGATTCTTCCGCCGCGAGCAGACGGGGCACACTACCTCCCGATCAACTTCGATGTCTCGTGCAAGGTCTGCCATCCGATTCGGTCGCCGTCCACGGCGAGTGGCGAGGTGGCGATCAAGGAGTTCACGGTGCCGCACCGCCGGCAGACCGCCGCGCTCCGGCCGCTCGTGCGTGGGGAACTGGCAAACCGCCTCGCCTCCGGAAAGAACCCGATGCTCGCCCTTCCCTTCGGCCCCGGGAAACGGCTCGACCCGGCGACGAATCCGAAACTCGGCACATTCGGCAAGGAACTGGACCGCCTCACCGATGCCTCGCTTCAGGCTGTGGGTGTGGCCTGCGGCAAGTGCCACTATTCTCCCGCCGCAGTGAAGACGGACGTGCGGCAGCTTCCGGACAAGACCGTGTGGTTCGAACACGCGACGTTCAACCACGTCTCGCACCGCAGCCTGACGTGCGGGTCGTGCCATTCGGGGACCGAAGCGTCGTTCGCGTTGAACGAACGCGAACCGCCGTTGATCGTGGGTGTGAAGTCGTGCCAAGCCTGCCACGCGCCGACGGGCGCGGGCGGCGCCGGCATCCGGCATTCGTGCGTCGACTGCCACCGCTACCACAACGGGGATCGCCCCCTGCAGGGGCTCGGTTCGCCTCACCGCGACCCCGCCCAACCCCTGAACCTCGAGCAGTTCCTGAACGGTGGAAAGGGTTCGCCGTGATCGTCCAGCACCTGCGTGCGATTCAGAACGAGTTCGGGTTCCTTCCGGACGCGGAATTGCTCCGCGTGTCGAAGGAGACCGGCGTCGCGCTCGCGCGGATCGAAGAAGTGGCGAGCTTCTTCCCGGCGTTTCGGCAGGAGCGAGATCGCCCCGCTGCCATCGAAGTGCGGGTGTGCCGCGACATGACGTGCCACCTTCGCGGCGCTCCGAAGTTGCTGACGAAGGACGGGTTGCTGTCGCTGAACGACGATGCAGCGATCCAAGACTTGCTTCAAGCGAACGCGCCGACTTGGTCCGAAGAAGCGGGCCGCGCCGCGCCGCCGAAACAGAAGTGCCGCGTGTCCGTGGAAGGCGTCTCGTGTCTCGGCCGATGCGACCGCGCCCCGGCGGTGTGGGTCGAACGCAGCCCGATGCCCGAAGGCGAGCACGCGTGGACGTTCTGCCGCCGCGCGGGCGAGACCATCGAGCAGTTCCGCGACCGCATCAAGGAGAACGTGCAGAACATCTCGTCCGGGTTGGCCGTGACTGCGGACGCGGATTCGACCCACGAGCCACACACCACCGGCGGCGTGAAGTACGCCTTGCCGATCGTTCCAAAGGCGGAACACGCGCCGCTCGCCTCCGCGGGTTGGCGAATGGATCCTTACGTCGGGAAGGAGCGAAACTACGCCGCGGTCGCGAAGATCGCCGACTTCATCAAAGAGAAAGGCGGCTTGCCCAAGTGGACGCTCGGGTGCAAGACCGCGGATGTGTTTCCGATCCTGGAACAATTCAAGACCGCGAACCTGCAAGGCTTGGGCGGGGCGGGCGTGCTCGCCCACCAGAAGTGGTCCGACGTGTGGCGCGAGAGCAGCCCCGAGAAGTACGTCGTGGCCAACGGCGACGAAAGCGAGCCGGGCACATTCAAGGATCGCGAACTGATGCTGCGCACGCCGCACCTCGTGGTGGAAGGCATGATCGTCGCCGGGCTGCTGAGCGGTGCGAGCGCGGGATACATCTACGTCCGCCACGAATTCTTCGAACAGATCCACGCGCTGGAAGCGGAGATCCACCGCGCCGAGAAGCTCGGCGCATGCGGGGACGACGTACTGGGCACGGGCATCCGCTTCCCCGTCCGCGTGATGGAGAGCCCCGGCGGATACATTTGCGGCGAGCAATCGGCACTGATCGAAGCCATCGAGGACCGCCGGGCCCAGCCGCGCAATCGGCCGCCGGAACTGGCCACGAACGGACTCCGCGACAAACCCACCGCGGTGAACAACGTCGAGACTCTGGCGTGGGCGCCGTTCATCGTGCTTAACGGCGGCAAGGCCTACGCGGACGGCGGGTGGAAGACGCCCGAAGGGTTCACGCCGAGCTACCGCTTCAAAGGGCGGCGGCTCTTCTCCATCAGCGGCAACGTGAACCGTCCCGGCGTCTTCGAAGTGCCCGTTGGCATCACGCTCGGCGAACTGATCGACGGCATCAAGTACTGTGCCGGGATCGTTCGCGGCCGCCCGCTGAAGGCCGTCGCGCCGTCGGGGCCGAGCAGCGGGTTGCTGCCCGCGATGCTCCCCGTGACCGTGCCCGCTTCGGAGGAGTACGAGAAGTGGCTCAACGGCGCGGTGAGCCGCCTGCGGACGGACGACGAGAAAGCGGTGCTCTCGGGCTTCGCCAAGCGGCATCTTCCGCCGGGTGCCAAGACGCTGGATGTGAAGACGCTTCCACTCGATTTGAGTTTCTTCCGCAACATCAACGGCCTGCTGCGGCTGCCCGCGGAGGCGATGCTCGGGGCCGGCATCACCGTGTTTGCGGAAGGTGCGGACGTGCTGAGCTTAGCGGTGAACTTCACACGGTTCTTCCGGAACGAATCGTGCGGCAAGTGCGTCCCGTGCCGGATCGGTTCGCAGAAGCTATATCAGATCGGCACCGAGATGTTGGCGAAGCGGGCCGCCGGCACCCTGACGCACGAAGAAGTCTTCGGCACGGGCAAGGACGATCCGTCGTGCATCAAGTCGGACGTAAAGTTGCTCGGCGACGTGCTGCAGCCGACATCCATCTGCGGACTCGGCTACGTCGCTCCGATCCCGCTCGGCTCCGCGCTCGCGTACTTCCCGCAGGACATCGTGAAGAAAGTCTGACGTCCGGTTATGATTGGAGTGGAGGTGAACGATGAACGTGACCGCCGAGAAGCTATTCAAGGAAGCATTGACATTGCCGCTTCCCGAGATTCTCGATCTCATGGATCGCTTGGAGGAGCATGTGGAGCCGCTGCTGACGCCGCCCCAAGAGCAGGAATTCGAAATGAGCCCCGAGTGGGACGCCGAGATCAAGCGCCGACTCGAAGACATTGAAAGCGGCAGGGCGAAGTTGATCTCGTGCGATGAGTTCTTCGCATCCCTGCGTGCAGAAGAGAGCGACGATGAGTCCGATCCGGTGGGATGATCGGGCGAGGCGGGAAGCCAACTCGGCTTACCGATATTACCTCAAGAACGGAGGCCAGTCGGTCGCAGAAGGATTTGCCACGGAACTCGAGGCAATCACCCAGGAGATCATTTCGCATCCGCATGTCTCGGCGAAACATCTTCGTGGAACGCGAATCCGAACACTCGACAATTATCCGTACATGATCGTCTTCAAGATCATTGCAAAGGAAGATCTGGTAGGAGTTGCGGTTGCCCACACCAGTCGCAAACCGGGCTACTGGTGGAAGCGCACTCGCTGAAGGATTCATTCAATGGCCGACACACTGCCGCTCGCCGAAGAGTTCGCCGAAGCCGTGGGACGCGAGGAAGAATCCTCGTCCGCCCGCGACGAGGACGACCTCCTCATCCGCCGCGAACGCGCGACCCGCGAACGCTTCCAGGAATCCGTCTCGCTCACCATCGATGGGCATCCCGTCGTCATTCCCAAGTCCGTACCCAAGACGGACGCGCAGGGCAACGAACTCCGCAACGCCGCTGGCGAACTCATCCCGCGCAACACCACGATATACGACGCCGCCATGCGGCTCGTCACCGGCTACAAGGACGCAGACGGCTCCTTCGTGCCGCCCGTATGGACGTGGGACGATCTCAAGGAACGCATCCCGGTGCTGTGCCACATGCCGCACCTGCACCCGGTCGGCGTCTGTCGCATGTGCTCCGTGTACGTCTCGACCCGCAGTGACAAGGGCGGCAAGATCGAACTTAAGGGCAACCGGAAGCTCACTCCCGCGTGCTGGCACGAGACGCGCGACGGCTTGGCAATCAACACGCGGGCCGGCCTCGGCGGCCTCGATTCCGGCGCGAAGACCCGCATGACGGCTGACGAATTCAAGTTGCACGAGGACGCGGCGAAGAAGGCCGGCACGCTTGTGAACAAGTCCGTGGGGCTGCTCGCCGAGATGCTGCTGGCGGATCACAAGCCCGAGGTCATCGAGTGGGCCGCGAGCGGGAAGCGGCACGCGGAAGGCAAGCGATACGAGAACGAACTGGAAGCCGTGGCCGGGCGGCTCGGCGTCAACAGCGTTCGCGACCGGCTCAAGAAGCCCGAAGGGGCGTTCAGCCGCAACCGGATGGCCGTCACCGAGAGCAGTGATTCGGACCCGCTGCTTCCGCACACGAAGCCGCTCCGCCGGATTCCGTTGGACCTGCTTTCGCCCACGCCGGTGCCTGCGGAGGATCGTGAACTCGGCGCCGACCCGCTCGTCGCGTGGGAAGCGTGGAACGAACTCGTCGACGAACGCTTCCCGTATTCCTCGCGCACGGTGGTGGTCGATCACGACAAGTGCATCGTCTGCGACCGCTGCGTGCGGTCGTGTGCCGAAGTGAAGCCGTTCGAAGTGATCGGACATACGGGCAAAGGCTACGCCACGCGAATCAGCTTCGGTCTCGACGCCCTGATGGGCCCACGTGAACGCGCCGACGGCACCGCCGACCCCGACCTGCTGCTGTCGGGTTGCGTGCAGTGCGGCGAATGTATGACGGCCTGCCCCACGGGCGCGCTCTCGCTGCGCCGCCGCGTCCAGCCGCAGGCGTGGAAGGACGATTCGCC
>Ga0163144_10021660_pt1 | contig 12765 bp, 8 predicted proteins | sample OliLak19BULKMAT1_FD_123175 | JGI IMG/M metagenome (GOLD analysis project Ga0163144, IMG submission 123175) | Freshwater microbial mat bacterial communities from Lake Vanda, McMurdo Dry Valleys, Antarctica - Oligotrophic Lake LV.19.BULKMAT1 | ecosystem: Environmental > Aquatic > Freshwater > Lake...
GCAATGCGCGTTTCGAGCCAATCTGCCAGGGCGCGAGCCGCCCTCATCCACTCCGGGGCAACGGGCGGCAGCGACTCGCGCATCCGCCGCACCTCTCGCTCGATGCGTTCCGTGGAATCCGGCGCATCTTGCTCCACCGCGAGCGCCTCGAGATCGGCGGCCTGAGGCTGGAAATCGCTGACGGCGCGCTGCGCGTCCTCTGGAAAACGTTGCCCGTCGCCGAACAACGGCCAGGTGATATCCAGGTTGCGCTGCTTCTGGTGTGTCATCGAGGCGTCGACTCGCTCTGTGCTGACTACTTCAGAATGTCCATCAGCGATTGCAGCCGCAGCGCCAGGCTCATATCGCCTTCCACCTTGAGCCGGCCCGTGAAGAATAGTTGCTGACCATTGGCTTTGCCCTCGGTGAGGTCCACGAAATCCTGAGCCGTCATGCGGATGGTGCATTGCGCGGGGCCGTCGCCCTCGGTAACGCCGGGCTTGTCTTTCAGGTTGACGATGAAGTCGCCGCCGCCCTCGCCATCTAGAGCGAACTTGAACACCGCCCCGATCGCAGCCGCTTGCTCCTGCTTCTCTGCGATCTTCTGGCCCAGCTTGCTGAGTTTTTCACTAGCGGTCGTCATGTGTCGGAGGCTCCTATGCGGGCGTTGAAAAATGGATGATCCCCACGAGTTCGGGGAAGCGTCAAATCCCAGTGAGTCTAAGGCGCTGGACGGCCCGAATACTTGCCGAACTTTTGCGCTAACAAGTCCAAGGCCTCGGCGCCGCGCGTGGTGGTCGGGGCGTAGGTGTCGGGGGTCACGCTGGGCGGGCGCTCCGTCACCTCCGCCGCGCTCACGCCGACGACTGCGTCTAGGTCGTGCAGTAGCGCAGCCATGCTCTGGTAGCGATTGTCGGGATGCTTGCGGGTTGCCGTGAGGATCATCCGCTCCATGCGCGTGTCTAGGTCCTCCTGTAGCCAGGATGGCGGCGGCAAGGAGCTGAAGAGTTGGTGGCGGAGCAGGTCGCCCGGCAAGCTGGTATCGAACGGCAGATGACCCGTGAAAAGGCGGAACATCACCACGCCCATCGCGTACACGTCGGTCCGCGCGTCGACGGCCTCCGCCAAGATCTGCTCGGGCGCCATGTACTCCACGGTGCCGAGGATGGTGTGGGTGCCGCTCGCGCCGCGCGAGCTGTCCAGCTTGGCCATACCGAAGTCGATCAGCTTAAGGCCGAAAGGATCGCCAATTGGGCCCAAAAGCAGAAAATTGTCGGGCTTCACGTCACGATGGATGATGCCGGCCTGATGTGCCGCGGCCAGGCCCTGCGCTGCCTGCCTCATCAGTGACAGCGCAAGCTCGAACGGTGGCGTTCCCTGGCGACGCACATAGTCGCCGAGGGTTTCGCCTGCCAGCGCTTCGAGCACCAAGTAGGGAACTCCGGCCTTGGTTTCGCCCGTGTCCAGTACTCTAACCACGTTGGGGTGGTCGATGCCGCGTAGGGCTTCGGCTTCGCGGAGCATGCGAACGGAGAGCTCGTCGCTTCGGTTCGGCTCCGCTGCGAGCATCTTGATCGCGACGGGCATGCCGTGCTCGAGATCCTCCGCCAGGTAGACCCGCGCTGTAGAGCCGCGCGTCAGGTAGCCGTGCACCTTGTAGCGGTCGCCCAAGACCAAGCCAGTGAGCTGTGACTCGGAGGGGCGGAACTCCGAAAGCGACACCGGACGCCGTTCGGTACCCGGATCGCTCTTGGCTGGCTCGAAGGGATCGCCTGGCTCGCGTACCAAGTTGCGCTAGTCCGTCTCGCGCGCACGGCTCTTGGGCTCGGGCGGCGGGGCGGCAGGGGTGCGGTCGAGCATGGGAACGAACTTGCGCTCGTCGTAGCCGGTGTAGATTTGGCGCGGCCGGGCAATCTTCTGATCCTTGTCGAGCAGCATCTCCTCCCATTGTGCGAGCCAGCCGGAGGTTCGCGGTATGGCGAATAGTACCGGAAACATGTCTACCGGAATGGTGAGCGCCTCGTAGATGAGACCGGAGTAGAAATCGACATTGGGGTACAGCTTACGCGACACGAAATATTCGTCGGAAAGCGCGATTTTCTCCATTTCCAGCGCGACCGCCAAGAGCGGGCTCTTCTTACCAACCAAATCGAAAACCTGATCGGCCAAGCGTTTGATGACCTGCGCGCGCGGGTCGTAGTTCTTGTAAACGCGGTGACCGAAACCCATCAGACGGCTGCCGACACCGCTCTTCACTTCCTTGATGAAAGCCGGGATGTTCCTGACGGTGCCGATCTCGCGCAGCATGCGCAACACGGCTTCGTTGGCCCCGCCATGCAGCGGGCCGTATAGCGCAGCTGCGGCGCCCGCGACGGCTACATAGGGATCGGCCCGCGAGCTGCCGACGGAACGCATCACGTTGGTCGAGCAATTCTGCTCGTGGTCTGCGTGAAGGATGAACAGAACGTCGAGCGCCTTGACTACCTCCGGATGTACTTCGAACTTGGGCTCGGCAATGCGCTTGACCATCTGCAGGAAATTCGCAGAGTAGCTGAGCTCGTTCGAGGGATACACGAACGGCATGCCCATGCTGTGGCGATAGCTCCAGGCTGCCAGGGTGGGCATCTTGGCGATCAGCCGGATCATCTGCGCGCGACGGATGTCGTGATCCATCACGTGCTTGGCTTCGGGGTAGAAGGTACTTAGCGCGCTTACGCTCGCGCACAACATGCCCATCGGGTGGGCGTCGTAGCGGAAGCCGTCGATGAACGTACGCACGTTCTCGTGCACGAAGGTGTGGTGAGTTACGTTGTTGACGAACTCGTCCAGCTCGGTTTGCGTTGGCAGCTCACCGTTGATGAGCAGGTACGCGACCTCCAGGTACGAGGCGTTCTCCGCCAGTTGATCGACGGGGTAGCCGCGGTAGCGCAGGATGCCGCGGTCGCCATCGATGTAGGTGATGGCGGAACGGCACGACGCCGTATTCATGAACGCTGGGTCATAGGTCATGAGCCCGAAGTCATCTTCGTCAACGACGATTTTCCTTAAATCCAGAGCGCGGATGGTGCCGTCGGTGATCGGCACCTCGTAGCTCTTGCCGGTGCGATTGTCGGTGATGGAGAGAGTGTCCTTGGCCATGATTTTCGCTCGTTCGTTCGCTTCGCGGCTCTGCCTGGGGAGGACGGCGAGCCTTCCCCGTCAGAGCCGGCAGTGCAAGACAAACTGCCGGTTTCTTGGCCACCCCGGCAGGTTTTGGCATGGGGAATGGGGATGGCTCTGTTTCGCTCCGCCCTGGCCGGCTCCGGCCGAAGTCGGTCTTTAGCCTGGGCCGGGGCTACTTTGGTCGTCGGGCTCGTGGCGGCAGTGCCGTTGGCAGGTTGTGAAGGCAACAGCTGGCTCTCGCGCAAGGACCCCGCCTCGATGCGCGCAAAGCCGGAGAATGGCGGCGTGGCGCCGCCGGTCAATGACTGGTCTCACGTCCCGGTCCCGCCGGCGGGCGGACCGCTTTTGGCGCCGGTTTCCATGTCCGCGCCGATCTACTCCAAACCTGACCCGAAGGCGGAGGTGGTCGGATACCTCCGCCTCGGCGCGAAGGTAGCGCGGTCCGAGGCGCCGCTCACCAAGGAGGGTTGCCCCGAGGGCTGGTACGCCATCCGCCCGCTCGGTTTCGCCTGCGTCGGCAGTAACGCTACGCTGAAGTTAGACCATCCGCTCGTTCGCGCCATGAACGTCGAGCCGGACCGAAGCAAACCCATGCCTTATGCGTACGCTTTCGTACGCGCCATAGCGCCCAGCTACATGAAGGTCCCCACAAAGACCGAGCAGCTGCAGTACGAGATGAGGCTCGATCGGCACCTCAGGAACCACGCCAAGCTGCGTGAGAAGTGGGACGTACTGGACGTTGGCGCCAACGACGTGCCGCTCGACGAGCGCGGCGTGGCCATTGGCGGCATCCCTGAGCATGCCAAACCGCTCGGGGCGAGCGAACGCTTTGGCGGAAATGGCGACGACAAGCTGCCGTGGTGGCTCAGCGGAGAGCGCAAGATCCCAAACGTATCGTCGTTCAAAGTCCCCAGCTACGCGGTCATCTCCAACCGCGTGAAGCGGCATGCGGGCGTCTCGCTCGTCGGCACCTTCGTCGCGGGTGACGAGGCGCAGCAGCGTCGCTTCGCGATCTCCACCGACGCTCGGCTGATTCCAGCAGACAAGCTGAAGGCCGATTCAGGGTCACCCTTCCACGGCTACGAAATCAAGAAGCTGGGCTTGCCGGTGGCGTTCACGAGGAAGGAAGGCGTAAAGAGTTTTCGGCTGCAGGAGGGGAGATTGGTCGAGGGCGACCGCCTGCCGGGGCGAACGCTGGTCGGTCTGACGGGGTCGGTGAAAGAGCTGCGCGGACAACGCATGGTCGAAACGCGGGAGGGCAACTGGCTCGTGAGCGCGGAGCTGAAGACCGCCGCCAAGACCAGCAAGTTGCCCGGTTGGGCGCGGGCCAAGACCAAGTGGATTGATATCTCCATCTTGAATCAGACCTTGGTGCTCTACGAGGGCGCCGAGCCAGTGTACGCCACGCTGGTTTCGACCGGCCGCGACGGCCTGGGCGAACCAGGCAAGACGCTCAGCACGCCAACTGGAAGCTTTCGCATTTATCAGAAACACATCACGACCACGATGGACTCGGACGTGGCCGACCAGGAGTTCGAGCTCCGCGATGTGCCCTGGGTGATGTACTTCAAGTCAGGCTACGCGCTTCACGCCGCCTATTGGCACGACGACTTCGGTCGCGCTCGCTCTCACGGCTGCATCAACCTCTCGCCCATCGACGCCCGCTACGTCTTCTTCTGGTCGTCTCCAACCATCCCCGAACACTGGCACGGCGCCTACTCGACGCCCGGTGGCTTCGAAGAGGGGACATTGATCTACGTGCATCCGTAGGTCGTGTTCTACTCCCGCCGCTAATTCACGCTAAAGCTCTTGCTCACCGTCACGGCTTCACCCGAGAAAGCGGGTATTTTCGAGCCGCGGAAGATGCGGGCGACGCAGCCTCCGACGGCGGTCCCGGCGAGGTCACCGGAGACCTGAGTGTTCGTGGCGCGGCCGCTGGGCATGAAGGTGACGGAAACTTTGCCGCTGCCTGTAGGTCCGTCTGCGGTCTTGCAGCTTTGGGCGTTGCCGGCTGCAGCGGTCAGGGCGGTTACGGCCGCGCCCTTGTCGAATGGGGGAGCATCGCTTGCCGCGGCAGGCTCCGCCGGTTTGTCGACCGGCTTGGCACTGGGTTCGTTGGGCTTGGAAGCCTCATCGGGTTTCGGCGTCGGTTTAGCGGCTAGCGCTGGGGTCGTAGCAGCAACAGCTGCGGTGCCCGCCGTTCCCCCGGCGACGCTCGCTGCGGCAGGACTGCTAGAAGCGGCGGCAGCCGGAGCTACCGTCGGCTCGGGCGCGGCTACGGGAAGTGAAGGCTCTTGGCGGGGCGCGGCCGTGGCCAAAGGCTCAGGTTTGGGACCGGCGAGCTTTGCAGGCAAGCCCAGTGCAACGGCTCCGCCACCCAACACGACGACCGCGCCGAGGGCGATCCACAAACCGACGCCCTTCTTCTTCGTCGGTGGCTCATTGAAGCTGGGCGCCGCCGTGAGATCGCTCGCTCGGCTGACCTCGGGCGGAGGCGCTTGAACGGGCGTCGTGAAATCGGGCGGAGCAAACGCCGAACCAAACGAACCGGTTCCGACGTTGGCGAGTGAGTCGGCAGCATCGTCGGTGCCGAGCAAGAAGGCTGCGGCGTCCTCCTTTTTTGGCGCCGACTTCTTCGGGGCTGGTTGCTCGGCCTTCACGAGCGCATCGAGCGAGAACAAAACCGAGCTTTCGTTACGCGCGCCGGTCATTTTGGGGCCGGCGTCCCGCGCCTCTGCGCCTAGGGAATCGTCTTCCTCGCTGCCAACACTGGCCAGGTCGCCGAACAGATCCCCTCCGCCCCGCGCTTGGTTGCGGCGAGCCGCGGAGGGCTTGATAGCAGGGCTTGCCGCAGGCTTAGGCGCCGCCGCAGCGGGCTTCGGCATCGCCGCCGCCGGCCTGGGGCTGACGGCCTTCGCTTTCTCCACCGCGAAGGGCAAGGGCGCTGGACTCGTCAGGTCGAAGGCCGCTTCGGGATCGCTCGCGACTTCCTTGGCTGGCTCGCGCCACGCCCCTCCGCCGGAAGTGGAGCCGCTCCCCACCGGCATCTCGAACGGCGACGCTTGGACCTGCGTGGACTCATCGTCGTCGATGAGTCGCGAGGCTGCTGTGGCACGGACAGCCGCGCCTTTCCGTTTCAGGCCTCGCGCCGTGAGCGCAGCCTCCAGCTCCTTGATGTCGAATGCCGCGGCCCAATCGGTCATGCCCTCACGCCAGACGAAAGCGTCGTCATCGAGCGCGCCTTGGGCGTACTTCTCCACGAGCTCGCTCGTGTCGAGCGTTTCTTGGCGATCGTCAGGGTAGGCAATGTCCCAGCGCAAGGTCGTGGGGGGCGCGGTCGCCGCTTTCGCTGCCTTTACCGGTGGTGCTGCCAACGACGACGCGGCGGGCGCTGCAGCGGGCGCCGGTACGGGTTCCGGCTGACTGCTAACCGGGGGTAGCGAAGCCGCTGCGGGTGCCGTCGACCCGAATGCTTCGACCTTCGTGCCATCCACGATGATCCCCGTGCCGCAATGCTTGCAGGTGATCTTGACCTTTTTCCCGCGTACCTTTTCGTCGGGAACCGCGTACTTGGCCGAGCACGACGTGCAGCTGACGTTCATGGAAGCTTCCTGATGGAGCGGATGCGGGGGGATCCGGCTCGAAGCACGCAAACCCGCTCGTGGCGGAGAAATACCACGAGAGTATTGCGGCCGCCAAGCTGGTCCGACTTAATTAAGTACTTGTTTTAGCTACAGAATAAGCCGAGAAGCTCGACGCCGCGCGCGCCTTGAGCCCCATTTGATATAAGTCCGCGGACCGCGCGGCCCTCTCAGGAAATCATGGAGTCAAAGGACCAAGAGGCGCCTGCCCCCGCGAACGAGCCCAGGCAGCCAAGCTCTGCTGGGGCCAAGCTGCTCGCTTTCTTGAATGAGCGCTACCGGACGCTCGACTCACGATGGCTCGGCATCTTTCGGATCGGCTTTGGCATTCTGCTGATTAGCGAGCTTCTCTATCGCTGGAGCTATGCCCGGCTTCTCTTCTCCAACGACGGCGCGCTCCCCAATCACTATTCGATGTTCGCCCCGATGGGGCAGGATCTCTTTTCGATCTATCACATCTTTTCGACGGTTGAAGAGGTTCACGTCGCGTTCGCGCTGACGCTCGTCGTGTTCGTGTCGTTCACTCTCGGCTACCGAACGCGCCTCTTTCATATCTTGTCGGCGTTCCTCATCACGAGCCTGCACTCACGAAACCTATTCGTCGAAAATGGTGGCTCGGTCGTCACGCACTCGCTGGCGATCTGGACCGTTTTTTTGCCGCTCGGTCGGTGCTTCTCCATCGACGCCGTGAGACGCTCGATGGCTGCGCGTAACGAGCAAAGCTCGAGCCAACTGAACGAGCGCATCCAGGAAGAGCCAGCTCCGTTCGTCTCCATCGTCGTGGTCGGGCTCTTGCTGCAGTGGAGTGTTATCTACTTTTTCAACTTCGTTCATAAGAGTGGAGTCGGCTGGCGCGACCATTCGGCTATCTACTGGTTCCTGCATCAAGATCGCATCGTTACCGAGCTGGGGATTTGGGCGCGCCAGCAGCTACCGCTCGCCCTGTTCGAATGGCTCACACGGGGTACGCTTATCGTCGAGTGCGCGCTGGGCTTTATCTTGCTCGTGCCTTTTGCGCAGAAGCACCTCAGGCGGCTGGCTTTCTTGCTCGCGCTAGGGCTGCACGGGTCGATCGCGCTGCTCTCGCGCCTCGGACCGTTCTCGTACGTGATGGCGTTGTTCTTTCTCATGCTTTTCGGAGAAGAAGAGCTGCGCTGGCTGGCTCGCTGGTTCGGGCGACCCCAGCGGGCGCTGACGGTCATTTTCGACTCGGACTGCGGAATTTGCCTTTGGCTCTGCCGGCTACTCAAACGGTTGGATCCGTTTCAGCGCCTGACCTTCGTCGGGAACGACGAAGCGGAGCGCTTCCCGGCTGGCCTGGACCCCAAGCTCGTCGAGGCCAGCGTAGCGGTGGTGGATGCACAGGGACGGATATTCCTGGAGGAGCGGGCGGTTCGGCGTGCAGTGCGGGCGCTTCCCTTCGGGCTCCTCCTGGTAGGAGTGCTGTACGTACCTGGAATTCAGCAGCTGGGGCGTGCTCTTTATCGCCTCGTCGCGCGCAATCGCATCCGCATCTCTCGCTTCTTCGGTTTGGGTGCCTGCGGCGTACCTAAACCGCTGCGTGCTGAAGTGGAGGCCGCGCGGCGGCCGGGGCGCATGGCTGAAGAGCTGCGGGGCGTAGCGGTCATTTTACGCGAAACGGCAGCCCTGTTGATGATGGTCGTTTTGGCAACCGAGGTGGTCAAAGCCAACCCCTTCGTGTCGCGTCACATGCAGATGCGGCGGCCCGAATGGATGACGGAGTTTATCGGCTACACGCGAATGCTCGAAGGCTGGGGCATGTTCTCGCCGGAGCCGCCTTACGACGACGGCCGCCTTGTCGTGGACGGGCGCACGCAGGACGGCCGAAAGCTCGACCCGTTCACGGGCGAGGAACCGGTGTTCGACCCGGCGTCCCCCAAAGGTTGGGGGCATGATCAACTGTGGTGCGACTACAACAACCACATTCGCTGGCCGCACAACCACGGCCGCCGCCAGTTTCTGCGCAGCTACTTGACGAACCAGCACCTTTATCAGCGGCGGCCCCAAGACAAGCTCGTAAGCTTCGATGTTTGGTGGATTCACGACAGGTCGCCGCCGCCGGGCAAGCCGCACGGGACGCCCTTGCCGCCCGACAAGCTCGTAAGCTACGGCATAGTCAAAGACTCGGGCGCCAAGCGTTGGCTCGGCAAGCCCCGCAGCGGGGCACCTCTCCAATGAGCACCGCGGACGAGTCGCGCGAAGAAAGCCGCGAAGAGCCGACGCCGGTCGAGCCGCCTGCGGAGAAACCCAGCCCCAAGAAGCGGCGTGGAGCTTCGGTTCCACCGGCGCCTCCGCTGCAGAAAAGCGCGGCGCCTCCGCTGCAGAAAAGCGCGGCGCCTCCGCGACGCGGCCTTTGGCCATTCCTGGTTCACCACTACGGCGCTCTGGATCCGCGCTCGCTCGGTCTGTTCCGCATCGCCCTCGGCTGCTTGCTCTTCGTCGACGTCGCCCTGCGCTTTCCCGAGGTGGAGGCGCACCTGTCCAATTCGGGCTGGCTCAGCAATCACCTCGCACTGTTCCGCCCCATGAGCGGTCACTTGTTCTCGGTGTACTTGGCGTTCGGTACGCCGACCGAGGTCAAGGCGCTGATGCTGGCGCATCTGTTGGTGTGCGTCGTGCTCATCGCGGGCTACCGAACGCGGCTCATGCAACTGCTCAGCCTGGTCCTGCTCACCAGCCTGAATAGCCGCAACATCTTGATCGAGAACGGCGGGTCGGTGGTCCTGAACCTACTGGTGGTCTGGACCGCTTTCTTGCCTCTCGGACGCCGGTTCAGCATCGATTCTCTATTGGCCTCGCTGCGCGCTCGCAGGGAGACTACCGCCGCCGCGCTTTCGGACCGCCTGCACCCAGCCAGAGACAACGCCCCGGTCGTGTCGCTGGCCGTTACCGCGATCATTTTGCAATGGGCGGTGATCTACTTCTTCAACACCCTGCACAAGACCGGAGCCCCGTGGCGTGATGGCACGGCTGTCTACTACTTCTTGCAACAAGACAGGCTGATTACGGCCTTCGGCGCTTGGCTGCGCGAAGTTTTGCCGCTGGGTGCTCTGAAGAGCCTGACGTACTCCACCTTGGTCATCGAGGGCGCCATCGCTGCGCTCTTGCTCGTGCCTTTCAAGCCTCACGCTGCGCGAATGGTGGCGTTCGGTCTGGCGCTTGTGCTCCACGTTTCGATCGACTCCGTGCTTCAACTGGGCGCCTTTTCGTGGGCGATGGTGGTGGTTTTCTTCTTATTCGTGCCTGCGCAGGCTTGGGACTGGCTGGCCAATCGTCGGGCAAAAAGCCGTGTGCCCTGCACGGTCCATTTCGACGCGCAGAGCGGCGCGTCCCTGCTGCTGTGCCGGTTGGTGAAGAGGCTGGATGGGCTCGGCCTGGTCAGCTACCGAGTGATCGACGAGCACTCCCCGAAACGCGTGAGGAAGACGCTGGCGGTGAGCCAGGACGGCCGAGTCCAGGGCGGCTTCTCGGCTCTGCTCTCCATTTCGGACGCGCTTTGGTTCGGCCGCAAGCCGCTGCGGCTGCTAGGGGCGCTCGGTTTTCGAAGACGCATCGAGCGCCGACTGGCACGGCTGGCGACGGCTCCGGAAGCCCTGGACGAAGACCTCGGCGTCGGAGCATTCCCGCACGAAGCGGACGCGTTCGGCGCGCCGCCCTCCGAAGCACGCCAGTTTCTGCGAACGTTGTGCGCAGGCCCGCGGGAGGCGCTGGTGCTCGTGCTGCTAGTCGTGTGTGGCAGTCAGGTCCTGATGGAGAACGCTGCGGTGCCGGGCTGGCTCAAGGTCCAGCGACGCCCGGAATTTTTCCAAGCTATCATCGAGTACCCGCGGATTTTTCAAGGTTGGAGCATGTTCGCGCCCTCACCGCCGCTGAGCGACGGGCGGCTCGTGATTGACGGGCGCACCCAGCAGGGCCGCCGCCTAGACCCGCTGACTGGAAAAGAGCCAGTCTTCCAGGTGCAGCCACCTGGCAGTCCGCGCATGAACTTGATATGGGGCTACTTTCACACGCGGATCGCGGAAGACCGCTTTAGCATGTACTGGAACGGTGTGCGCGACTACGTGTTGAACCAGCACAAGCGGAGTGGCCTTCCGGGTACCGCCATCGTCGCCTTCGATGCCTACTTCGTGAGTCAAGAGTACTCAGCTCCCGGGCAAAAAAGGGCGCCTCCGCAGCGCCGCAAGCTGTTCTCGCACGGGAATATGCTGAGCGTCGGCACGCCATCTGCCCCTCCTACAGAATAGCTGCCGTGTCGCTCCTGCACATTGCTCACGCCCTCGTCCAGACCCTGCGCGTCAGCCTGCCGACGCTTTGGGACAGTCTGCGGGGAACGCTGACGCAGGACGCTTGCGATAGGCGCCTGGAGCAGTGGTCGGGCAGCATCGTCCGCCGGGCGCGGATCGAGCTTCAGGTCGAAGGCCTGGAGCACGCCGGGGCGAGGGAGAGCTTCGTCTTGATGTCGAACCACCAATCGCTTTACGACGTACCGATCATTTACCAAGCGCTGCAGCGCCGCATCCGTATGGTCGCGAAGACGGAGCTTTTTCGAGTGCCGATCTGGGGCAGGGCGATGCGAAGCGCAGGCTTCATCGAGCTGCATAGAAGCGATCGCGACCGCTCGCGCAAAACCTTGTTGGCGTCCGCGGACGTGCTCCACACCGGAACGTCGATTTGGATCGCCCCGGAGGGCACGCGCAGCCTCACTGGTGAGCTCGGCGTGTTCCGCAAAGGGGGCTTTCACCTCGCACTGCAGAGCGGTGTCAGGATACTGCCCATCACCATCATTGGGACGAGCGCCGTTTTGCCGGCCAAAGGCCTGCGCATCACCGAAGGCTGCAGCGTGCGCGTCGTTGTCCACCGGCCGGTGGATCCTCGGGACTACGGGGAAGCGCGCAGGGATGAGCTAAGTAGCGCGGTCCGGGACTTGATCGGGTCGGCGCTTGCGTGATTTGCCTTGAGCCCGCTACTGATCCGTAGCCGCGCTTGGTGCTCACACGCCGATCCAGATTCTGACGACCATCGTCCCTTTGGCGGTCCAAGGCGTAACCTCGACGCGTTCGACGGCGTTGATGTCGGCGTTGGGCAGCCGATGAAGCAGGTGATCCTCGACGAAGCGACGCCGGAGCGCGTTGGTGGACAGATCCATGACCTTGTGACCGCGGACGATGAACGTCAAGAGCTCGAAAATCTCTAGGTCACCTGCAACTGTTGACGCAGGGATCGTAGCATTCGCTTCCCTTTCGGGAGGCGCGCTGCTCGTTGTCGCGCCATCGGTCTGCGCGGCGGGCGGGTTCGCTTCCTCGTTGATGACGGCTAAGGTTGCGCGACCAGCCGGGGCCGCAACAATCTGGATTTCCGGATCCGGACGCTCCGAACCGCGACGCGGGGATTCGGCCCCCGGCGCGTTGGAGATGCGGTCGCCGTAGGGCAGCGTGTTCTGACGCGGCCGCATGGATTCGGCCAGCTCCTCGGCGATCGCGGCCAACGTCTCACGCCCTGCCGGCGCCTCCGAGATTTCGATCTGCGGCGCCTCAGCGCTACTCAGACTGGTAGCCGCTAGCTCTTCCTCGATGGCCTGCAACGTTTCCCGACCGGCGCTGGAGTAGCCAATCTTCACCTCCGGAGCCGACGGCACCACGCCGCGTGGGGCTCCGCGCCTAGGTACCTTCGGAGGCTTCTTGCCGGTGCCGACCACGATAACCCACGACTCTACCAGACCCCGGCCGGCTGAAGCGTCGCTACTGGCCCGGAGCCTAATATTGACCTGAGCTTTCATCGCATTGCAGGTGTCAAACACGCCCGCGCCCGGGCGGCCTGGCTTCCTGGCTTCTGGCTTCGTTTTCGCTGCGGTCCGTTGCTCACGTACCGACGTAAGCTCCGGTGTCGGCGACCGGGGGCCGTTCGCTTGGTCCTCGCGAAAGCCTCGCCAGAAACCAGGCTTGGCGGGCGGCCAGCTGAAAGA
>Ga0163144_10021661_pt1 | contig 12765 bp, 8 predicted proteins | sample OliLak19BULKMAT1_FD_123175 | JGI IMG/M metagenome (GOLD analysis project Ga0163144, IMG submission 123175) | Freshwater microbial mat bacterial communities from Lake Vanda, McMurdo Dry Valleys, Antarctica - Oligotrophic Lake LV.19.BULKMAT1 | ecosystem: Environmental > Aquatic > Freshwater > Lake...
GCTGATGGCGACGGGCGTGGCAAAGTTGACCTGCTGCCAACCGCTGGCCGTTTCGTTCGTGAAGGTGGCCGTGGCGAGCAACTGTCCGCTGCTCGACCAAAGATGCGCGGTGTGCGTGCCCGTGTTGGCCGCGCTCTTGTAGAACCGCAATCCGGTAATGTAGCCGTTCACATCGGAGCGGATCTTCACGCCGACTTCAATGGCCTGCCCATCGCCGCTGTCAACCTGCGCCGGCGTGCCGATGTTGTTGAAGAGGCTGTAAGTGCTGGCGATCGCGTTCACCGTGATAGCGACGGTGCCGCTGGCCGTTTTTGCGCCGCCCGAGCCTGTATTACCTTGATCGTCGACGGTGACTTGCACGCTTGCTGAGCCACTGAAATTAGCGTTGGGCGTGAACGTTATGCCGGCCAATGCGGAAATCAAGTTGGCCAGCGATCCGGTGAAGACCAGCGTGCTGTCGGCCGTGCCGTCGCCCGTGGTAAACGATAGACCGCTTGTGCTGCTCAGCGTGAGCGTGCCGTTGGTAGCCACGAGCGTCACTTTGAGCGCACTAGAGCCTGCGTCGAGATCTGCAAACGAGATCGAGTTGCCATTGCCGTTGGAAAAGACCAAGGGCGAACTTTGGTTGGTCGCTTGGGCGCCGGGCAGCGTGAGCGTCGGGGCATCGTTGACCGCATTGACCGTGATGGAGACGTTGCCGCTGGCCGATTTTGCGCCGCCCGAGCCGGTATTGCCCTGATCGTCGACGGTGACTTGCACGCTGGCCGAGCCGCTGAAATTGGCGTTGGGCGCGAACACCGCGCCGGCCAATGCCGCATTCAAGTTGGCGAGTGACCCGGCGAAGACCAGCGTGCTGTCGGCCGTGCCGTCGCCGGTCGTAAACGACAGACCGCTGGTGCTTCCCAGCGTGAGCGTGCCGTTAGTTGCCGCCAGCGTCACTTTGAGCGCACTAGCACTTGCATCGAGATCCGCGAACGAGATCAGATTGCCATTGCCGCTGGAAAAGACGAAGGAAGAATCTTCGTTGGTCGATTGGGCACTGGGCAGCGTCAGCGTTGGCGTGTCGTTGACCGCATTGACCGTGATAGCGACATTGCCGCTGGCCGTTTTAGCGCCTCCCGAGCCGGTATTACCTTGATCGTCGACGGTGACTTGCAGACTCGCCGAGCCGCTGAAATTGACGGTTGACGCAAAACTCATCCCCGAAAGTGCCGCATTCAGGTTGGCCAGCGATCCAGTGAAGACCAGCGTGCCGTCGGCCGCGCCGTCGCCGGTGGTAAACGACAGACCGCTGGTGTTGCCCAAAGTGAGCGTGCCGTTGGTTGCCGCCAAGGTGATCTTTAGCGCGCTCGATCCGGCGTCCACATCGGCCAGTGAAATCAAGTTGCCATTTGCATTCGAGAAAACTAACGCCGTATCTTCGTTGCTCGATTGGGCGCCTGGCAGCGTGAGCGTCGGCGCTTGATTCACCGGACCGCCGACCTGGCTCAGGTTGACGTCGAGTCGGTAGGCGCCCATGCCAAACGCGTCGCTCGTTGCGCCGTCGGCCACCAGATAGTACGTCTGACCGGCCACCAGACCGCCATACGTGAAGGTGGAGAACGTGCCATAAGCGCTGCCGGCATCGGCCTGGCCCACCAGATTAAAGCTGGCGTCGTAGATCGAGATCTTGGGCGCTAGCAGGCTCTTGCCGCGAGCGTCCATCGTCACCTGCAATGTGTTGTAGCCGCTGGTGGCCGTTACGCGGTAAACGTCCAGGTCCGCCATCGACGTCAGATCGGCGTTGAAACTGGTCGAGGTTCCACCGCTCAAGGAAAGCAAGCTGGCCGCGGCAAAGCTTTCGTTGGACGCTGCGGCATCAAACGCGTCATGTTGTCGTGCGCCGTAGATCGACTGGATGCCGGCGATATCGTCGGCCGCCAGGCCCAAGTAAACTCCGGTCAGGCTGCCGTTCATTACCGTGCCGCCGAAACTGTGTGCCAAGCCGAGCGAATGTCCTGATTCGTGCAGGAAAATCGAGTACAGGTCGTTCCCGCCCCCAATGGAATACGAGTAGCCGCCCCCCAGCGATATATCGCCGTCCGTCGGGCCAAACCCCAGAGGGTATAGCGTGGTCGCCAGGGCGCCCGGGCTTAATGGTTGCGCGAGCACCCGAATGTCGCCGAACCGCGGATCACCATGCACAAGACCAGGGATTGTCCAATACGATCCATCGTCGCTGACCAGATGGAAGTTCAGCGGCGTCACGTTGGCCCAAGTTTGCAACGCCCGAGCGAACTCTCGCTGCCAATCGGCCGTGGGCGCAACCGCGTTGAGCGTGGCAAACAAGCTGCTAAGAGCGCCACCGCCGGCGATCGTCCCGTCCGGCACAAAGCTGGCCGACAAGTCGTTGACGAACCAACGATTGCCCGACACGGCGTAGAGCAGCAGTCGATCTTCCAGGTTCTCGACGCACAGCGCACGACGCCGATTCGCGGATTTGCGTTGAGAGTCGTTCGCCGCTCCGGTAAGCGCGGCAAGCCGCGAGCGCAAGTAAGAGAGGACCATGGATCGGCCCACATGCTAATTTCAGAAACTGGCGGAACCGCCGGATCGCCGACAGGATTCATCACAAATCTAGGTCAGGACTGCATCGGTCGCTGAACCCGACCGAACAGCACCGCGGTCTTGCCGGTCACTTTGCAACCCATCGCCGCTCCAACCGCTATGATCGCCCCAGAATGGGCCAGTTCCTCGGCGGCATGAAGAGCCCCTCAGGCTGTCGCATTCCTCGCCACGCGGTTCGCGGCCGGTTAAGATGGCGAGCTGCGGTTGACCGGGTTCCCAATCTCCACGGAGATCGAAGCCATGAGCATTCAATCCACGTACCTTCGTCGCGACCCCGCGGAAGTTGCTCCCTGGGCCGAAACGTGCGGGCAGATCCGTTGCCTCGTCGAAGAGGGAGACGGTGCGGCGGCCGAGGTGCATCACGTCGAGATCCAAGACGCCAAGCTGCATTTTCACGAACGGACCGACGAGTTCTACTACGTCATCGACGGGCAAGGCACGATGATCCTCGACGACGAGGCGATCGAGCTGCACAAGGGAGTCGTCGTCTACGTGCCCCGCGGCGTCAAGCACAAAGCCATCGGCAAGCTGACCGTGCTAACGGTCTGCATTCCGCGCGGGGTCCTGTCCGACGTGCATGAACTGGAATAGGTTGCGAGCAACCTACATGTTGCCCATCACGGCTTCAGAACCTCGGGCTTCGTGCTACTGAGGATCTCCCAAATCGCTCGCCGATCGTCCTGCGTGAGATGCGCGAAAGACTTTTCGTCATCTTGGCTACCCCTCGGATCCTGGCGAGTGTTCGATGGGGCGAGAACGCACTGCAACTTGGACGCGACGTAAATCTTCATTTCACGTGGCAGTCCATCAAACGCGGCGGAATAGACGAGGTAGCTGCATGGATACTTGAAGAGTCGATTCGAGAGATCGAACTCGCGCAGCGAACGCCCCAACTCATCGCGAGGGCCCTTGCTCGCGAATTTCTTCGTGAATTGAGAAGTCCCGGCAATGGGTGCGGCAAGCGGCGCCTCGTCGACGAACAGCAGGCCCTTCACCAATTGGTCGCCGGCGCTTGCGATCCGCCGGGTGGTGCTCTCCAGGCGATGGTCGGCCGGTTCGCCAAGCTCGCGATTGAACTGCGCCTCGTAGTGCAATGCCTGTCGCGTGGCGAAATTCGCCGAGGCGATCAGGTTCTGCACGTACGTCTGATGCTCGAAGACCATCAGCGCCACGATGTCGCTGTCTGGCGTCAGATAGTTGGCCGCCGAAAAGCGATGGCTCAGGTCGGCGACATTGTGGCCGTCGGGGTTCTGCACGGGACGCGTAATGGGCGTATCTTTGACGATCAGGTTGCCCAAATGCGTTTGGCGGCCATGGCTGCCCGACACATACCAGCCGCCCCAGCGATCCTCCAGCGGCGTCGTGTGGTCCACGCGAAAGCCCCCCTCCGACAAGATGGGCAGTCCGCTGGAAGCGGTGAAGACCGATCGCACCAAATGACTGGGAACGCCGCCGCTTTGGCTCGAGCTATGACACTGCAGGCACTGCTGAGTTTGCCGTACCAGCGCGGGCGAGGCCGACTTTTTCTGCTCGAGCGTATAAAACACGGCGCCCAGCGCAGGATCGGCCGCCGAGACCTCCAGCACTTGCCCCGCGTGACAGAAGCCGACGTAAACGTCGTCGTTGAAGTAGATCGCCCGTGGGGTCTTGGGCGCGATACGATCTCGTTGCATGCTGGTCTTGGAAAAAACGAGCATCTGCGACTCAACGGGTATGTGCAGCGCTCGTAAGAGCGCAGGCAGATACCCGCTCGCGTCGTCGAATTTAAGAGTGACCTCGGCACGGTCCAAACGTCGCTGCAATTGCGAGACGGCGTTGTCCGGAGTCGAGCGACTGTATTCGATCGGAGCCCGTTCAAAATCGTCCTCGGCGCGGACGATCGCGGCGCTGAGCAGCAACAGAACGGCAAGAAGCGAGTTTCTCATCCGAAATCTCCCACGTACTGCTAGGCGTTCATGGCGAGGGCAATCAGATAATCTCGAAGCGCGACGGCATTGTTGTGTTCCTCATCGCGCGCGCCATAGATCAACAGTAGCGGCCGTCGCTTGGCCCTCGATAGCAGGGCCGCCACGATCTCGGCCTGGGCATCGAGCTCTCGAAAATACCGCTTTCGGAATCCCTCCCAGCGCCGCGGCTCGTGGTTGAACCATTGCCGTAATTGAGTGGACGGCGCCAGGTCTCTCGGCCATTCGTCGAGCGCCAAGACCTCCTTGGTGACGCCCCGTGGCCAAATTCGATCCACGAGCACGCGATATCCGCGATCGCGCTTGGCGACCTCGTAAGCGCGGCTAATTCGGATCGTGGGCGTCGCGGGCATCGTCGTTGCCATGGTTTCTAATCGCCGCTTGCCACGGTTGCGTCTTGTGAAGGCTGACTGTCGCGAGCATCATTTCGCATCACATCAATGGATTCGAGCACCTGGTCCAAATCGTCCTTGAAAAGATCGCCAATTAGCAGGTCGGTAACAGCGCCTTTGTGCTGAGGGAACCGTCGCACGAAACGCCCGAAGCTGAACCCGTCGTAATACTCGCACACCAAACGCCGCATCCGATTCATTCCCCGCACGAAGTTCGCTTCCCACTTGCCTAGCTGCGCACGCGACGTGTCACCTTGGGCAAATCCCGCCGCGACACAATCGGCCGCCAACTCGCCGGATCGCAACGCCAGGAGCACTCCCGATGAATAGAGCGGATCGAGGAAGCCAAACGCGTCGCCGACCAGCACCCAGCCGTCGCCCGCTGCGCGGCTTGCCCGATACGTGTAGTCCTTGGTGGCATAGTAACGAGAGGCGCGCTTACCGATGGAGACCCGGTCCTTGACATTCGCGCACCGATCGAGCTCTTCGTTGAAGATCGTCTCGTGATCGCCACGTCCGGCGAAAAGGTAGTTGAAGTCGCCGACCACGCCCACGCTGACGATGTTATTGTGTTGAGGGATATACCAGAACCATCCTTGTTTATCCTCGGTTTGCAGGACGAGCGTCGCTCCCTCGTCTTTTCCCACGTCGCGGTAGGCGCCTTCGAAGTAGGTCCAAATCGCGCCTTTGTTCAACACGGGATCCGCGACGCGCAGCCCGAGCTTGTTGATGATCATCGAGCTCTGGCCGCTCGCATCAACGACGACGTCGGCCAAAACTCGACGCACGCCGCCGGCGCCGTCGGACACTTCGACCCCGACCGCTCGCTCGCCTTCAAAGAGCACGTCGAGCACGCGCGCCCCCTGGTGAACGCGCACGCCCTGCTCCTCGGCGTTCTCCAGCAGCATCTGGTCGAATTCGCTCCTCACAACCTGCCACGTCGCCGAGCATTCGTGCGGTTTGTTGTCGAAGAAGTAGAACGGAGTCGAGACTTTTCCACTCGCATTGACGAACTGCACGCTGTGCTTCTTGACGAAGTGGCTGGCCTTCATCTTGTCGAGCATCTTCAGGCGCTCGAGAACCCAGTATGTCTCGGGAATCAAGGACTCGCCGATGTGAAAACGGGGAAACCGCTCGCGCTCGAAGAGCTCGACGCAAATTCCCTGTTGGGCAAGCAACGTCGAAACGGTCGAGCCGGCGGGCCCGCCGCCAATGACAACCACTTGTGTTCGTGGGGCATCAATCATTTCAGTTACTCCTCGATGCGTGTGGCAAGCGGTGAAATCGGTATTGGGCAAAGCAGCGGCAAACGCCGGGCGCGAGTTCTTCGACAACGGTTTATTTCCAGTGACTATCCTCCGCCTCGTGCGGCGCGCGGGCTTTGCGCAAAAGCTGTACGAGCATTTTCAAGTCCGACGACGTAAGGTGGCCGAGTTGCCGTTTGTGGCAAACGCGAAGCGGCTCGGCAATCCGATCCAGCAAGGCCAGTCCGGCGTCCGCGATGCCGACCAACACGGTCCGCCGGTCCTCAATCGAGCGAGCTCGCGCGATGAGCCGCCGCTCTTCCAATCGATCGAGCATCCGCGTCACGTCGGGCGCCCGCGATACCATTTGAACCACAAGGCTCAAGGTCGGCACGGTGTCTGGGTAGGACGCGCGGAGCAGCCGGAGCAAATTGTATTGCTGCGCCGTCAGGTCGATGGTCGCGAACAGTTCGTCCTCGTACGTGCGCAACCGATCGTAGGTTCGCCAAAGCGACAAGTAGGCCTCTTGCTGCGGAGAATCAAAGCGGCGAACGGCAGGGCGGGTGGTACGTGGCATGCCCCTCAAGATAGACGTTTCAACAATAGTTGTCCAGACAAATATCTAGACCACCGCGCCGTGGCGCTTTACTCGCGAGCACTCGGGACATCATTGAGGTGAGCGTGAATCTCGGTCATTTTCCTCAGCCCAGGCATCAATGCCTGGGTTTTCGAGGCCCTGATCGCGTCGTTGTCCGCCCGCTTCAGCGGGCTGTGCCGTCGCGTGATCGTTCCGCCCTAAAAGGGCGTTTACGACGAATTCCATCGGTCCCGCTTTCCCAGGCATCAATGCCTGGGCTGGGGAAAAGCGGCCGCTATTGCGACCGAACGGTCAGTCAATACGACCCGGACGTCATTCCCGCGCAGGCGGGAATCTAGGGACTTGAGGAGTGGGTGGCAGAGGAGACTCGTGCGGGGCGGTTGTAGAACTTGTGGTGCAGGGCCGACTTTTCAGGCACTGGATTCCCGCCTGCGCGGGAATGACGTGGTGTTGGGGAGATTGGGTTAGCGGTTCTTGGAACCGGGGGCCGGCGATTTGGGCGGCAGAAACGCGCGGATGCGCTCGGAGAAGTCGGGCGCATCATCGGCGGCCCGTACGACTTCGTTGATGTGGGATCGGCGGCGTAGTTCCTCGAAGGGCAACGACGTATCGACCCAACCCATGCGATAGAGGTAGCGATCGATCCAGCCGTTGAGGAACTGATCGAGCTTGAACCGGCCCTCGCGACCCGCCACGTTCGCATAGCGCACGATATTAATCGTGCAACTATTGCTCAATAAATTGTAGAACTCGGGACGGTCGGCTAGCTCGTTGATCCGATCGAGATACACGCGGAACAGCCGCTGCGCCGCTGCGGGTGTGGTTCGGATCGGGTACATGAAGGTTTCTTCGTCGCGATGATTAACGCGGACGCCCACCAGGTCGTGCTCGCTTCCCACAACATAGATCAACTCGAATTGTTTGAAGAGCGAGGCGATCGGCGCAAAGCCCTCGCCCACTTCCGGTCTGGTTTCGATCGAGATGCAGACGGGCGGGGCGTTGTCGAAGTTAAAGCTCAGGAACGTGTGCCCGACCGGCCCGATTTTCCAGTACGAGACGAACAGATCGACCGAAGTCAGGTGCGAGATCGAAACTTCGCGCTCTTCGAAGTGCTCGGTGAAGTCATCGCGGCTGCGATACTCAAAGTTGCGAAAGCCGGTGAAGCGCACCGTATCGCCGTCGATAATGGCCCTGGGCATGACCGTTACTTCGGGCCGCCAGGGGCGATCGTGCGAAGGCGGAATGCAAATGAACCACACGAGCACGCCGAGGAACAGTCCGGCGAACGCCCAACCCATCCGCGGTCGACGTGTCAGGCATAAGGCCCACACGCTGAACGCGGCGAAAGCCACGGCCAGCGCCACTCGCAGCCCGGGCCAGGGCAGGTTCGAGTAATAGATAACCAGAGTGGCCCACAGCACGAAGGCGAATCGCAAGAAAAACCACAAACCGGCCCGCAGCCCGCGGAACAGCTTGAAAACCAAGGAGACGAATGCATTGGTCGGGCGCGATTCGGTGGATGTCTTTTCAGAGGGTGTCGCTTTAGCGGATGTCATAGGCGGCGGACCTTGCCCTCGGTTTGCGTGTTTCGACCAACAAATTCCCGCGCGGGAATGACTCTGACTTTTGCGATCCGGAAGATGGATTGGGTCGCCGTTGCCCTTTCTACGTCAAGACATACGGCGTGTTCACGGTTTGCCGCACCGGTAGCCAAAACGGTCGATTTCGCGAGGGGATCGAGGAACTGGTCATATTTCAGTCGCCCCGCAATGGTGAATGTATCGTCTGTCCGGTCCAGTTTACAGGAGAGGGCTCAGCAGGCGGGTCAAGTTTTGGGCCAACTTGCGGCCGAAGGTCCTCTGCCGCCAATCGGCCAGAGCCAACAAGTGACTGTTCGCAAAATAGCGTTCTTGCTCGAGGGCGAGCCGAGCGACCGTGCTCGGGTCGTAAATCATCAACATGACCTCGGCATTCAGCACAAAAGAGCGAATGTCCAGGTTGCTCGTGCCGATCATGGCCACCGAATCGTCGACGCTCAGATGCTTGGCATGCAGAAAGTCTTCCTGATATTGGTGAATTCGCACTCCCGCTTCGAGCAATTCCTCGTAGTAAGACTCCTGTGCCAGCGTTACGAATGCCTGATCGCCTTTCTCGGAAACAACCAGGTGAACGTCCACGCCGCGTTGGGCCGCCGTTTGCATGGCTTGCAGCAGCGGCTCGTCCGGGATGAAGTAAGGAGTCGTCAGGATGACTTGCTTGCGGGCCCCGTAAATCAGCGCAACGAAAAGCCGCTGGTTGTTCTGCGTGGGAAACGCCGGCCCACTCGGCAGCGCTTGGGCCGGAACGCCACCGCCAATGGCTGGTCGCGTTGTCCGTGAGCATGCACAGCGCAATGATCAACGCGCCCAACGAGATCCGCTCCATCAGCAGATCCCCCTTCATGTACATCACGAAGAACGTGCCCATAATCGTGAGAAACAACACGATGCCGATGATGAACCCCGTCTTGCGGCCCATTGCCAGCAGCAACACGACAAAGACGATCGTGACCGCCTTGCCCAGGTTGAACATGAATTCGTTGGTGGCCTGCGAAACCGCTTCGGGCTGAAAGTTAATCTCGCCGATCTCGATGCCGACGGGCTGCTTGCCTTTCAGTTCCGCGAGTTTCTGCCGCACGCCTTCGCCCATCGTCACGACATTGCCGCCTTGCACCGTGGAGATTCCCAGGCCGATGGCCGGCTGACCGTCGTAGCGGAGCATGCGCCGCGGAGGGTCCTGGTCGCCTCGCTCAATCGTGGCGACATCGCGCAGAAAGAGTTGCCGGCCCGAGCGATCCGAACCGATCACGAGCTCGAGCATGTCCTCGGCCGAGTTGAACCCGCCCTCCGGATCGAGCGCAACGTGCTGGTCTCCGACGCGTACGCGGCCACCGTCGGCGGCGACGTTTCGCGCCTGGAGTTGGGCGTAGATTTGCTCTTCGTTGATTCCTAACTGAGCCAGGCGGTGGCGAGAGATCTCGACGTAGGCGACCTCTTGCTGTTCGCCGAACAAGTCGATGCCCTTCACGCCCGGCACCGAGAGCAGCTCGCGGCGGAGGAACTCGACGTAGCGCCGCAGTTCTGGAGATGAATAGCCCTCGCCCGTTACCGCTAGGAAGATTCCGAACACGTCGCCGAAATCGTCGACCACCGTCGACTTGCCGCGCACCGAGGGGGGCAGCCGGGCTTGAACGTCGCTGACCTTGCGGCGCAGCTCGTCCCAAACCTGCGGGATGCGATGTCGATCGTAGCGGTCCTTGATCGTGACGATGACCACGGACCTGCCCCGCGTCGATTCCGATTCGATGTAGTCGAGCTGGCCGAGCTGTTGGCAAGCGGTCTCGATCGGGTTGGTCACTTCCTGGGCGACTTCTTCGGCGCTAGCGCCGGCGTACGGCGTGACGATCAGAGCCGCTTTGATTGTGAACTCGGGGTCCTCGAGCCGGCCGATCTGCCGATAGGCGACGACGCCGCCGCCGAGGACCAGCGCCATCGCCATGAAAACGATGCGGCTATAGCGGACCGAAAGCACCCCCGGGTTCATGACTGTCCGCCTCCGAGCGCGTCGCCCAAGTCGTTTACCTGCATGCCATCTCGCAAGAAGGAAACGCCCGCGACGGCGATTCGGTCGCCCGGTTGCAGCCCCTCGACGATTTCGACCTGGCCGCCGGTCGCTTCGCCGACTTTGACAGGACGCCGGGCAACGGCTCGGTCGGACCCGATGACCCAGGCCACTTGTTCGCCCGAACTATCTTTATAGATGGCTGAAATCGGCACTAAGATGCGATTGCCGAGTACGCTCGCGCGCCGATACGTGAGCGTGACCGTGCCTGTCATGCCGGGAAGCAGGTTTATGTTGGGCGGGGCCTTCATCGCAACGCGAACTCGGAAGGTCTGAGTCGTCGGGTCGGCTCGCTGCGCGATTTCGCTGATGTGTACGGGAAACTCCAATCCCGGCGCGCCGCTGAACTCGGCCACCACTTGCAGAATGTCCGCCGCGCGCAGATCGGCGGCCATGATCGACTCGGGCACGTCGACGATGACTTCGATCTCGTCGACGTCCTGGAACTTGACCACCGGTTCGTTGGCCCTGATGTTCTGATTCTCCTCGACGAATCGCTGCGCGATTACTCCATCGTAAGGAGCGCGGAGCGTCGTGTCGGCGAGTTGGATATTTGCTTCGACCACCTGGCCCTCGAGCCCGCCGACCACGGCCTCTTGCGCGTCGATGTCTTCCTCGCGAGCCATCGTTCCCTTCTCGAGCATTTGCACGGCGGCCTTGTGCTCCTCCTGGGCCACGCGATACGCGGTTTCATCGAGCTCGTACTGCGAGCGCGAGACGACGCGCGACTGCACCAGCGTAGCCGATCGGCCATATTCCGTGCGGGCATTGGCCAGCTTTGCCGCGGCCGCGCGGACCTGCGATTCCAGTCGCAGCCTCTGCTCGGGTCGGTCGCCCGATCGCAATGCCGCCAGTACGGCCCGAGCCTGATCGAGCTGGCCTTGTAGGGTCTTCAATCGGGCCTGAAATTCATCCTGCCGCAGTTGAGCAATCACATCGCCCTGAGCTACTTTCTGGCCTTCTTTGACCGGCAACTTGACGAGCAAACCCGAGACCTGGAATGCCAACTCGACCTTTCGCGAGGCCTCGACTTTGCCCGGAAAGGACCGGACGTGGGTGTCGTCCCCCGCTGCGACGACCATCGACTTCACAGGCCGAACCAACTCCGATGTTTCCGCTTGAGGACGCGAGCAACTGGCCATGGTGGCAAGGACGGCAATTACAAAGAGGCAAAATCTATCGACCGGCTTCCGTCCCCCAGGGGCGAGATCAAACTGGCCTTGAATCCTCGAAGTCATAATGGGCATAACCTGTGAAGTGGCGCGAAGTGCGTTGCACGGCGACCGGCGGCGGCGGCAACCCCGATGACAAGATTCGCCAGTTGGTCTGGCGAAGGCTGGGCGGCGATGGTCGTCCTCCCGTGGAGCTGGATTCTAGCTGCGCGGTCGTTTAATGCAAACTCAGCCGCGATCGGCAGCGCATCGCCTGGCAAGCCATACGATGGCTTGGGATCCCATTTTTTGCGATGCTCCACGCGACGTGTTAGAATTGGCGGTTCAACGACTCGATAGGTACTTTTGCCTCTGCGCGATGGGAACACCGGAATGCTTAGCCGCCGCATGATCGCCACTTCCTGTTTGGTCCTAGTTTGCCTTCCGCTCGCGGCGCAGGCACGGCAGTGGACGGATCCAACCGGCCAGTACACGCTCGAGGCGGAGCTGGTCGCGTTTAACGACAAGCTGGTCGTGCTGCAACGAGCGGACCACGAACTAGGGGCTTTTCGCCTCGATCAACTCTCCGAAAAAGATCGCGAGTTCTTGAAGTCGCAAAAGGCCGGCGAGCTCACGCAGGCGTCCGTCGGCGCGATGCAAACTTGGAAGTTGCGCGACGGCACGAAGGTCGTCGGCCGCATCGTCGATTACGCCAGCCGCGAGGTAACGATTCAACGGCGGCGCGGGCGGATCTACGTCAACGACCGACTACTCGACAATCTACCCGAGTTCTACCAGCAGTTGGTCTTCCAGATGGTCGCCCACGACAAGAAACTATCGCAAGCCGATCGCCGGTCGTTCGAAGCGTGGTTGGTGCCGCTGCGCGGTGAACCGCAAAAGTTCGCGGTCGACGGAGTCGTGCTGGAAACGCAGAACGGCGACGAGTACTCGGTGCCGTTCTTTCTGCTCACCGACGACGACGTGAAGCTGCTCAAGCCCGGCTGGGATGATTGGCTCGCGCATCGCAAGAAAAGCGACTTCGCGGCGCAGTCGGATCACTCGTTCTTGTTGCAATCGCTGGCCGCCGCGCATGCCCACGACCGGCAAGTGCAGCGCGAAATCGCGCTAACCCAACTTCAATTGCAGGCC
>Ga0163144_10021662_pt1 | contig 12764 bp, 10 predicted proteins | sample OliLak19BULKMAT1_FD_123175 | JGI IMG/M metagenome (GOLD analysis project Ga0163144, IMG submission 123175) | Freshwater microbial mat bacterial communities from Lake Vanda, McMurdo Dry Valleys, Antarctica - Oligotrophic Lake LV.19.BULKMAT1 | ecosystem: Environmental > Aquatic > Freshwater >...
CTCCTGTCCCGCGCGCAGGACTTCCGCCGTCACCTCGTAGGTTCCCGGCGCCAAGCCCGCCAGATCAAAATCAACCACCAGCATCCCTTGCGCAAGCGAACCCGATCCTTCGGCTATTTTTTCTTCTTTGTGCCGCACGACCCAGCGGCCCTCGAACTCTTCGGACCTCGCTCCCAGGCCGCATTGCAATGCGACCACAAAACGTCCGGTCTGATCCGAGAATTCATACACGTCACGTTCCGTCCCCAACACCACGCCGAGTTTGGGATTCACCTGCTGCCATGGTGCGCTTGTCTGATGAAATTCAACAGCGGAGAGCGGGGCCATCGGGGTCAGAAGTATCAAAACCAACGCGCAAAGCTTGCCGGGAGTGATCAGGATTTGGAAAAAGTAGGACATATTAAATAATTAAATGGGACTTAGCCAATGAGATCGGCTCAGTCCTGGGTTGTGACGAGGATGTCATCGAAGAAAATTTTCGAGTTGGGGTGTCCGTTGCTTAACACAACCGCAGTGTAAATCGCGCCGGGCTTCAACTCAGGCAGTTGTAGGCTTCCGATTTTTTCGCCCGGCTCCTTCCCCTTGACCTCATACAAGTTGACCACGGGTGATGCGCCAGGCCGCTCGGTGTTAGGCAGAAGAATTTCCAGAAAATACCACCGGTTTGCCACAATTTGCCCGACAGAATCCGTCGTTTCCTGATTCCGCGTGGATACCGTGCCGCCCATTCCGATCTGAATCGAAAAGAACGGCGAGCCGGAGGGCCCATTGACACTCAGCACAGCGCAATGAGCTTCATCGCCATCCACCTGGGTCGCGAGAAACGCGCACTTCAGCGTGAGCGGCTTGGTTAAGGATGCTCCACTCACGTTATCAAACCCCAGAGTCGCCCAGACTTGGGCGACCTCGGCCGGTTCTTCGGGCACATCACCGGTTTCAATCATCAAGCTCAACGGCTCGGAGAGCGAATTTTCCTCGCTGGTCACAATGGAAATCCCCTCTATCCGGTCAGCATACCATTTTCCATAGGCGATCTGCCCATACCCCAACGGTAAATTGCCGCCCGCCGTATAGTGTGACGAATCATCGAAGGATTCCTCGAAAACAGGCGCCGCCCGCAGGATCACGACTCCGATCAACAAGAAACCGGATGCCAACCATTTCATGAGATTTACATTTTTCATAAGCTTCAATCATCCGACTCTTTGGAATTGTTTTTGCTTGCCGGCGTCTCTCACTCGCTAGTCGGAGAATCCGGGCGGCCACTGCCGGTCAATTGCCACCAGGGAATCTTCCCAAGTTTGGCCTCCGGTAAGAAGCAGCAATCCGGGGAAAAGCTCAAGTAAGCACCTGGATCGGCCCGGAAGTAAAATGTCTTTCCAGTGTCCAATCGGTAGAGTTTCTCCGGCTCCAACGGACCGGCCGTCGGCGTCGTCCCATCCAGAATCCGCACTTCGCCGCTATGACCGGAGAACTTCTGTCCGCCGGGTTCTGCCAGAAACCACAACGATGCCGGGGGCGGGATTGCAAAGAGTGTGCGCCCGTAAACCTCCAATTGCAAATCGGTCAGCGGGAGATTCAGCCCCCGGCTGTCCGCCTCCTGCCCCACGACAATGATTCGATAATCCTCGGCCCGTCCGTCCTTGGGAATCGTTAGATCGAGCGCGTTGTCGTCGGAGTAGTTGCCTTGCGGAACATGCTTCTGCATGACAAGCTTCCCCTCAGAATCATGCACCAGAACATAACATCCGGCGAGGGAAGGCACTTCTCCGCGAATCCGCACCGTCCAGGCCCGATCTTTCGCTTCCCGGACGCACACCTCGCCAAAGAGCAGGTGCGTCTCTTTCGGCCCGGTCTCCCCGGCCTTCGCAAAGCAAAGGGCGGCCAGCAGAAAAAGTCCGCACATCCCGACGCGAAGGCGGTTGGAGAATCGAGCGGCGGCGCGTTTTCTTTTGAGGATGATTTTGTCCGCCAGGGTGTCGGCTGCGTCGAGATACGCGTCAAACACCTCGGCAAGCCATTCTTCCAGAGCCTCCCCGAAGTAGCGATTCTCCAGACAGGAGCGGGTTTCGTCCCGCAGTTTCGCAAGCTTGCCGCAGGCCGCTTGAAGTTCCTCCAACCGTCCGTCCCATTCCGTTGCAGGGAGACGGTCGCCGCAGAGGTAGCGTTCGGCCTGATAAGTCGCCAAATCAATTTCCCGCCGGGCGGCCTGGATGCGGAGCATCCTGATCAAAAGCTCCCACGTGGGCCGCGAAGGGCCGACCGAAAGAAGGCGGGCTTCCAACTCCGCAATGAGGTCCGGTTCGATCCACCAATTTTCCCGGCATCTCCCGAGCCGCAGGAACAAATCCCGCAAGTCGCCGGGATCCCCGTCTTCCTCCCCGCAGCGGTTTTGCAGGGCGTAAAGAAACATCGGCATCTGCAGTTCCGGTAAAATGCCGGGAGGTGCGCAGGTCTGCGAACGCGCCCACGCGGTCACGATCAGCCCATCCAAGCGCCATTCCCGCACGGCTTCCTGCCAGCGTTCCAAATTCGAGATGCGTTTGTGATAAAACGGAATCAGCAAACCGTCCTCGCTGGGCGAAGCCGCTCCAGCGCCCCACACGCGGAAGCCGAGTTTCTTCCACACGGCGGCGGGAAACAACGACCGGAATCCGGATTTCGAAACGCGATGCGGCGCAGCCAGTTCCCGAATCTCCTCCGGCCAGTCCTCGATCCATTCGGTATTCGAACGCAGGCGTGGCGAGCCATCCTCCTCCGGATGTTCCAGCCAGTACCGGCTGACGCGCCGGCCGGCAAACCGCACCACCGAGTCCGGCTTTGTGGACGCCGCATAATCCCAGCAAGCCAGAATTACCCGGTTCTGAAACTCCCGGATGCGCGAAAGATTATCCGGCCGCAAATGATCTTCCAGCATATCGCTCCAGATGACGGGAGTTTTCCCGTGCTCTTCGCAAAACCGACAGAGTTCGTCCAGATAATCCAGAAAAAGAGCCAACGGATCGCAGCCGACGCTTTTCGCATAAGCGTGCAAGGCGCGCGCCTCGTCCATGCCGAGGTGGATATGCGACGAATCCGGGTGGGCGTCGATCATTTCTTGCAGCAGACCGAAGAGCCAAGTCTTGGCCTCGGGAGACCCCAGATGCAGTGTGCTGGGATAGCCTCCTGGCATACGGAACGGGGCCAGGGCATCCCAGCGCAGGGCATATTCCAGATGGCCCAGCGTCTGCTGGAGAGGGATCACCTCCAACCCGCAGGCCCGGGCTTTGGCCAGAAATTCCTTGAGAAATTTTGAACTCCAGCTTTCGTCAGCCAGATTGGAAAAACATTCCGAACGATAGGGAAAGACATCCTCATACTCCACCAAAATCGCCCGGTAGCCGTAGCGCGCCAACGCTTCCACCCGCTCCAGCAAAAGCTGAGGACGCGGCTGCAAACCTTTCAGATCAACATGAGCAATCGTGAGCGGGTTCATTCGCGCAATCCGTGAAATTCCTTATATTCCGGGCTGTTCGAAGACTTGCCGTTGAAGACCTTCACTTCACTCCAGCTCAGGGATTCCACGTGGCCGTCCAGAAATCCAAAATTCTTTCGGCCGCCATCATGCGGCCAGACCAGGGACTCGACTCCTGGCTTGGGTTCCACGGCGAGGCTCCCCGGCGTGAGAAATCCCACAGGGTCCACGTTCACGCTTCCATCGGACAGGCTGCGGCCGGCCTCGCTAAAAAGGTAAGCTTTTGCGGGCTTCGAGATATTCACCGTTCGCAAGGGCCAGGTGGGAGGTGGCGTGCCCGGTATCATACCGCCGATTTCGTTAATGAAAACGTAGTTGAGTCCGTAGATACCCGAGTTGAATTTACCTCCGCTCAAGGCATTGACGGCCGGACAGGTGACGCCCGATTTCTTGAACAGGGACGGGTTCCACCAACTATCCTTGCGCTCCAAATAGGGCCGGAGGTCTGTGGGATAATCTCGGGAGAAGAGCACGCCATTGTTATCGGCGAAGAATTGCTGCGAGGCCGTCACAAGATTTCTCAGGTTCGCAACGCATTCCGCCTGACGGCCTTTGGCGACCATCCGGATGATTGACGGGAAAAGCAGAACCACCAACAGGGCAATGATAGCGATCACGACAAGCATTTCCACGAGCGAAAAGGCCAGAGTTCCCTTCACATAGGTTCCGAAGCGCCAGGAATGGAAACCAAAAGCCGCCACGTCCGCAGCATCTCCAGGAACGGTTCCGCTGGCCCCAATTGGTCGTTTCCGAAAAGTTGGCACTGGTTTTGCCTGCGTTATCCCATGTGCCATTCGTAGCGCGCAGGCCCGGCGAGGCCGCAAGAATGATTCCGAATCAGAAAACGCCAGGGGCGGTGAAGGATGGAGTGAATTTTCATGACATGGATGATTCCGAAGATCGTTTTAATTGTTTAAAAACGAAAAGGCAAGCAATTATTTCACTAAATTTTCCCACGATTTCAAAGATTTCCGGGAACACTCCGAAAGACCCATCCGATTCCCGAAAAAATGCCGGTATCGCCATGAAGGCATCCATGAAAACCAAGAAGAAAGTTGTGTTCATCGGCACCGGGGAAAGAGCAAACGCCTATCTGATGTATGGCGCGAAGGATTGACCAAGGGCGCATCGAAAGCGTCGTTTCGATCCAGGCGGAAGAGATTCCCACGTGCTGACTGTGTTCGTGATGTTCCGAAGCGGTTGGCGCCGCTCCCGCCAATTCAGCAGCGGCATGATGAATGAAAAATGCCGCCACAATGTGGACATGCTTAATTGGTTGGCCCGAACCGATCCGAGCAAGAATACCCAACAGCGAAACGAATTGAACGGAGATTTTTTCACGCGCGGGTGTGTTTTTCTGTGTCGGGTGTTTTTTTTTTGTGTTTTTCTGTTGCATTTTTCGTCACGAGATTTAAACGTGTAAATCTTCCCGGAAAAATCGTTATGCCTTGCATGCCTCGTTTGAATGACCCCGTTCGTGCTGCCAAATCCAAGGCAAATCCTTTCATTGCCTCTTTTTTCATCCTAAACTCCTGTCCCCATGCATCCTAAAGATACAGAATTAGAGCGGTTTCGCTTTCGTACAGAATTTGATTTGCCGAGCCATTTGCCTGTACTGCACCGGGCTTTAAAAGAATACATTGCGACTTATTGCGAGCCGAAACGCGGCCTCCTCTATCACTCGCCTTTGGGAGATAACGGCTCTTTTCCAACACCTGAAGAAGTGAAGGCGGAGATTCCCAATAGCCAGGGCTGGTTTACGGCCATCGAGGATTGTTCCTTTCTTGGCCCCCTGATGCTCTGGCCACTGAGCCGGACGGCCTGCGGACTGTCTGACGATTATCGCCGTAAGCTCGGCAACCTCATTTTCGATGGCTTGGTGTCGCTTTGGACCATTCCCGGCAACGGATTCATTGCCCGCGGTGTTTGCCCGGGGCAAAGTGATTTTTACCCCAATTCCTCTCCGGATCAGGTGCCAAACTACTTGAGAGGTCTCTGGGCATGGGCGAAGTCAGATCTCGCCTCATCGCATCACAAAAGTGTTGCAGCCAAGATATTCTCTTCCGTGCTCGGGCGACTTGAGAGTTTCAATTGGGACCTGCGTCGCTTTGATGATAAAGTCGGTGTTGGCGGATCATCATCGATGACTCACATTTCCGTGCCGCGCAATGCACCTCAATTTCTTGCGATGTTTGCAATGGCTGCAGATCTCACCGGCGACGAGCGCTGGTTGGGTTTGTTTCGCCATTTCCGGGATGAAGAACAAGCGACCCGGCTGAAACTTATTGCCCACGATGACGTGCCCACCTGGCTGCCGTGGCAGTTGGAACTTTTTATGCAGGGGCTACTGGTACTGAAAGAACTGGATACTGACGCCTCTGCACAAACAGCCTATCGCTCGGGCATCCGTCGTGCTGGAGCGCTTGCTTCAACCTATTTGGCAGGCTACGGCTTGTGGTCGTCTGCGGCACGAGAGTCCGCCGGCCCTTTGGAACTCGCAAATCCTCCTCAAATTTCATGCCGCGCCGACTTCCGGGCGGGCTATCGCAAATGCATCGAAATGGGGATCGATCTCACCCAGCGCTGGGGACAGATTATCCAGGGGCGTATCATCGAAACATTGGAACAGAAAAATGAAAACGCCGTCCCCATTGATGGGCGAACCTGCCTCGTGGATCATTTTTGGGCCCTCTCCGTGATCGGGAAATCTGGAATGCCCCATTCATCGGACGGAGCACGCGTGCAAGGTGATACCAAAGACAACTGGATTCGGGTCGCTGAGGACATTCTTTCCAAATCAGCGCCCGATGTACCTTGGTCGTGGGGCGCCGTTGGCATGCTCAATTTTTTTGCTGCATGGGAGGAACACTACGAAGACCCGGCAGAATGAAAATTCGAACGGGGAACCCGTCTTCGTCGAAAAAAATTAGTCCGATAGTCCGAAGGGGGTAGAGTAGGGAAGGAAGCCACGGAATGAGAGGCACAAGGCCAATGACCGCTGACTTCCTTCCCCCTCATCGAACCGGACGTGCAGATTTGCTGCATCCGGCTCTCGGAGTGCCGTTCTTCGGTTTGCTTCATGAGTTTTGCCATTTGGGGTGCATGGGGAAGCGGATCAAGCCGTAGTGTTCGTGGATGCGTTTGTTACTGTAGGCCTCCTCGTAGCGCGCTTTGGTCTGGTCATGTTTCTTCCACAACCATCACCGAACGCGTTCCCCGAGTTGGTCCTCCATTTTGCTCAATACCCTTGAGCTGTTGGCACGATGAAAGTAACCGATCCATCCCCTGGACCTGCGATTCACACGGGCGATGACTTCTTCAGGTTTCTTCCAATGCGTACTCCGGGTGGTCTCTTCCCGGACTGCCTCCCGCAGCTTGTCACAGCTTTTTGGGCTGGATTCGCAATGCGGATAGTTCTAGCCGCTCTTTCCTTTTCTCCACATCAGCCGAAACCCCAAAAACTCGAAACTCTCTTTCTCGAAGTCCACAGCCGACCGAAGGGAGACAGACTGCGACGAAGGAGCGGCCCCGCAGGGGTGGAGCGCAGCGACATCAATACGCGTCTTCTTTTCATTGAGTTTAAGTTCCCTTCGTCCCAGCTATTTTTGTAGCCTTCTGTGCATTTCCGCCCCCTGCCCTTTGCGGCAAAGAACGACGAAGTCGTCGGCATACCTCACCATCACCGCTTTCATCTGACTTCCCCCGTCGACGGCTTTATCCAAGCCATCGAGATACAGGTTGCCCCGTTCGCTCCTGACAGCCTTCGCCGATTACACAGCGGCTCGACTTTCCGGTTCTATTCGTTTCGATGCCCATTAGGTGGAGTTCATTTTCATTATGGCCTGTTGGTTCAGAAGATGCCCCGTTTGTGGATTCAGCCTCGCGGCCTCATTCCGGGCATCTCTTTCGGTCGTGAACCGTCTAATTCGACCGGCGGGACTTTCACCGGCGTGGCTTCCGGCTTCCCCGGCGCACGTGCGTCTCCGAAAGTTGCAAAAATGGGGGGCATCCCTTGGGCTCCGATGGTGCCGACTTCTATAGTTCAGCCATCGGGCCACCACCATCGAGTTGAAGGCGAGCTCGGATTCAGTCCGGAAGCGATTGGTGGGATCGCCAGCGGCAAGGTGGAACTTGCCCGGCTTCAGGGTTGGGCGGATTGCAACTTTCGGAAATGCGCCTGTCGCCGAAACCTATTAATTTGGATTGACAGCCTTTCACATACTTTTTAAGCTTTTAAAGCATTAAACCTGTACTTGAAACAACCTCCGACATCCCCACAAGGGCATCTCTGAAAACCAAGAAAAAAGTTGTCCTCATCGGCACCGGAGGAAGGGCGAATGCCTACCTGATGTATGGCGCGAAGGAAGAATTCGACTTGGTGGCCGTGGCCGATCCCCACGCGGCCAATCGGAAAACCCTCCTCGGATTGAATAACCTCGTCGGGTTGGTGAAGGAGTATGACGACTACCGTACGATGCTCGACGAAAATCCGGATGTGCATGGAGTCGTCATCAGCACGCCAAATCACTTCCATGTCGAACCAACGGTGGAATGCCTGCGGAGGAATCTCGTGATTGCGTTGGAAAAACCAATCGCAGAAACTCCGGAAGGATGTCGGCAGATCCTCGAAGCCAAGCGGTGGCATGGCGGGAGGATTCTGGTCGGTTTTGTTTTACGCTCTTCGCCTTTTTTCCAGCAGGCGAAGCGCTGGATTGACGAAGGACGCATCGGAAGCGTCGTTTCGATCCAGGCGGAGGAGATTCCCCACGTGCTGACTGTGTCCGTGATGTTCCGAAGCGATTGGCGCCGCTTCCGCCAATTCAGCGGCGGCATGATGAATGAAAAGTGCTGCCACGATGTGGACATGCTCAACTGGTTGGCCGGAAGCGATCCGGCTTTCATTTCTTCAATCGGGGGAGTGAAGACCCTCGCCCCTGATCCGTCGCGGCCCGAGCGATGCGCGGACTGCGACATCACCGCAGACTGCGCCTACTACCTTCCCTCCTCCACCTACGACCACCCGGACCAGATCAACAAGGCGAATGACGGATTGCTCTATAAATTTACGAGGGACAACAGCGCGTGCATTTTCAACAACGGCCACGACCTCTACGACCATCAGCAGACGCTGATCGAATACCGGAACGGCGTCACCGCCTCGCTGACCGTGGATTTTTCAGGAAGCGGGAAGACGACAGGTCGGTATTTGAAAGTCTTCGGTACGCACGGAGCCCTCTGGGGAAAGCTCGAAGAGAACGAGATTCGCCTTCACGACAAGCAAACCGACGAGGTGGAAACTGTTGCCGTTACAGATGACGGCTCTGGACATGGCGGAGCGGACCGCAGGCACGCCGATGCCTTTATCCAGATGATGGATGACCCCGCCTACGAACCGGAAGCCACGGTAGAAGCCGCCTACCTGAGCTCCCTCATGTGCTTCCGCGCGGACGAATCCGTGGAATCGAGAAAAATGCTCCCTCTCGATGACGCCGCCGAATTCGCTCACTTGAATCCCTGATCACTCTCCTAATGAAAATAAACCCCGCCTCCACGCTTCCCGTCCTCCTTCTTAGCACCTCGCTGCTTTGCTTTTCCATGAAAACCCACTCCGCATCACCCGAAGACCTCTCAGAGCCCAGCAAGCCTCCCTTCCGAATCGCGAAAGGCGTAATCGACCTAGCCAATTCCCAGGGACTTGGTCTGAAGCAGATCCCCTGCGAGACCGTCGAAATTTATCATGCGAAGGAGGGGGCGAGCTTCTCCCACCATCCCGGTCTCATCGCGTTCAAAGACCAGCTCTATTGCTCCTGGTCCGGTGGAAGGGGCTCCGAAGATCGTCCCGACCAATGCGTGTATTTCCGGCGTACCTCGGATGGAAAACACTGGTCCGACCTCCGCGTGCTGGCGAAGCCCGAAGGGAACGACCGGTGTGTTGCCGCAGGATTCCTCGTCACGGGGAACACGCTGGTAGCGTATTACACGCTGGTTCGCGAATATCCCATCCACAATCTTCGTCATCCAGAAACGGCCCTCTTTGCGGTGACTTCGCAGGACGGAGAAAACTGGAGCAAGCCGCACAAGGTGGCGAACGGCTTTTTCATCGAAGGCCCGCTTCGCCTACCCGGCGGGCGGCTGATCATCGGTGGCGAACACACGGGCGGCTTCGATGAGCACAAGGTCCGAATGCGACTGCTCTACTCCGACAATCCCGACGGAATCAGCGACTGGAAAGAAGCCGACATTCATCCTGAAAAATCTGAGCCGAAAGGGCTGCGGATTTTTGACTACACCGAAAGCTGCCCGTTTGTTCGCAAAGATGGCGTGGTGGTGGCTCCTTTCCGCAACTCCAGCGGTCACCTTTACGCCAGCGTCAGCCGGGACAACGGGGACTCCTGGAGCGTTCCGGTGGAAACCAATTTCCCGGATTCAATGGCGAGATTCAGCACCGGCACGCTGCCCACCGGTTCGAACTGGATCATCAACAATCCAGGACCGGAACGCATGAACCGGCAATTTCTGACCATCTCGCTGAGCGATGACGGAGTGACATTTAATCGCGCGTGGCTGCTCCGGGGGGAACCCACCGCCATGCGATTCGCCGGAAAGGACAAAACAAACGGTTGGCAATATCCCAGCGCCTGCGTCTGGAAGAACCGAATGTATATCGCTTACTCGGTCAACAAGGAAGACATCATGGTCAGCAGCATCGTGCTGGAGGATTTGGAAAGCGACCGCTAAACTGGGACTGAGACCCGACTCGCGAAACATCGGTCTTGCTACCGATGCGAGAGTCTATGCGACCATCTGGGCCTGTCTCCCGTTGAATTTTCCTTTTGGTCGGCTCTTAGGGCTGATTTTTTCTAATTTTCCCATGCGGAATGGGCCTTTGATGTGGCGAGGTCGAAGGCGCGGCGGTGGTTGTCGGCATTGAGATGCTCCAGGAAGCTGCGGGTTGAGATGCGTTTGTTCGTCTTCTTTTTTCCTTGCTCCAAGGAATGGCAAAGCTGACGACAACGCGGCGGAACATTCCCAGAACCAAGGCGGCGTTGGAGTTTCGCACTCGCGAGCGATCTTCGTCGAGGACGTTGTCGAGGCGGTAGTGGAGTTGGCTTTCGATGCCCCAGTAGTCTCGTTTGATTTTCTTGAGATCTCTGCCGCTTGCTTTGCTCGCAGCCAGGCTGGTGATAAGACGCACGGTTTCCTTGCTCGTCTTGTCTTTGCGCAAAATCAGGCGGGTTAGGGAAGCGACCTGACGGGCCGAGGGAAATCCGACTTGTTCGGGATCGGTGGGTTCGCAGCGAGCCACGAAGCGCAATTCGACCCGCCCGCGATTGAGTTCCCAGTCGCCCGGCTCCGGGATGGCTGGTTTACGAGGGGGAAAAAGGCTGCTCTTCGAGCAGCCGGGCAACGTCCTTGTTGAGACCTGGTTGGTTGTCTTTGACTGTAAAGACGTAGTCACCTCCCCCCTCGAAGACGACCGCCCTCGCTGTCTGGTGCTGAGTGTGGAGCGCGTCGAAGACGACGATTTTCCCTTTCACGTCGATCTTCTCCAAAAGCTCTTGGGCGGCCGGGATCTCGTTGCTCTTGGCTGCCCTGCAAACGCTTCCCATCCACCGTCCGCTTTTCACCCCAAAAGCACTCACCACCTCCACCCCTGCGGCATGACGAAGCTTTTTGCCGTCCACGGCGATGAGGGGATCCTCTGCCGGGCCGAGCACCTGATCCTGCCAGAGAAGCAGCGCCCGCTCGACTTGCGTGGCATCCACCCCCGCAAGCACGCGCATGAAGGTGGTTTCTCCGGGGGCTTCCCTCCGCCGACTGCGCGGCACCATGCGGAACTTGAGCGCCCGCAACTGCGCCTGCGAGCACGTGCGTCCGAAGGCGGCTAGATCCCGTTGTCCGTGCACCACTCCGGCAAATGTGGCGATGGCAATGAGTGCCAGCATTCCGGCGACCGGATACGTCAACGCCTGGTCGCGACGGAACTCCTCGACTTCCCTCCCGAGCAGTTCCATCAGGCCCATGATTTGCGCGGGCGTCGCACGGCAGCGCGGTGCCGTGAGCGATTCCACCCCCGCCCAAGCTTCCGGCAGGGTGCTGCCTCGCAACTTCTGGCAGGCTCCTTTTTCCAGCTCCTTCACCCAAAGGTGCTTGGGCGAGTTGTGCGCCTGATAAAAATCTCCTTTCGCGCCCCGCGCGTAGCCCGCCGTCTCCGCGATCCGCATCCAGCCGCTCACTTTATAGCATGTGCCTTGGTAAAGAACCGGATCGACAAAGGTTTCCGCCACCGCCACCGCATGTCCCCAACGCTCCAACCAATCCGCATTGAGCCGGGTGAGCATCCCTTTCATAAACCTGCTCATCAGGTTGGGAACCTGCCTGCCAGGTAACCCCAGCAGACGCGCGTTGTTGACCAAGAGCGGCAGCCGCCGATGCCTCTGCTCATCGCTCCAGCCGATCCATTCATCCCGCCCCTTGAGGTGCAACGCCCCAGCACTCCAGGCTCCCAGCGCCAACCATTCTCCATCGAATGCCGCCACATACCTCATGTGCTCGCCCACCAATACCGAGCTTTTCAGGTAATGGTGCTTGACCACCAACTCGTTGAATTTTGCCGTTTCCTCCAGCGTGATCAGCCGGATCTCAAGCCCATCCAATATCTCCTGTTCTCCTGCGTCAGGTCGCTGAAACCCACTTCTCTTTTTTTCCATGCCTTTTATTTCAACAGCACGCAGAGAAGTTTGTCCCGCCTTTTCTCGCTAACCACTCATTTTAAGCCAAATCCACAGGAAAGAAATTCTGCCCTAACCAAGTGCCGAGATCGGGTATTACCGCTTGGCCATTTTATAAATGAATGAATGAACGTTATCTTTTCATGAAACGTCAAGGATGTCATCGCCACCCAATTCGAATACGTCAGAGCGCGGGGACTGGAATTTATGTCGACTTTTCCTGAATTGGAAATTGTTTATTTTTCAGTCGTTCAAAAATTTTTTTCTCGAACTCTGATCGGTTTAGGAAATCATTCCGTCCCGCAAGAAACAAGGTTAGGACCTGTAAAAGAATAACATTTACAGTCGGTTGCTATTTATTTGGGTGGATCGTGTAGTTCCATTCACCGTGGAAGTCATTGCGCACAAGGTTAACCGCCGCCATCTGTTCGTCGGAGATTACTCTTCCCGTCTTATAAGAGCGAAAGTCAAGCCGGCACGCTACACGGAGGCCCTCTCGAGTCTTTGTTGATGAGATC
>Ga0163144_10021663_pt1 | contig 12764 bp, 3 predicted proteins | sample OliLak19BULKMAT1_FD_123175 | JGI IMG/M metagenome (GOLD analysis project Ga0163144, IMG submission 123175) | Freshwater microbial mat bacterial communities from Lake Vanda, McMurdo Dry Valleys, Antarctica - Oligotrophic Lake LV.19.BULKMAT1 | ecosystem: Environmental > Aquatic > Freshwater > Lake...
CCAGATGTTGACCGTGTCGATGCCTTCGCCTACGTTCTCATGAACGAAGTCGTAGGGGTGAATGGCGTATCCGTCGTTGCCCTTAGCGCCGTAAACATGATTCACCGAACCATCGTTGCTGCTGACAAGAAAGTTGATATCGTCATTCCCACGCAGCGTCGCACCCGAGCCGTGAAGCGCGATGATGACTTCAACATTGGCCGTCAGCGTGTAGTCCACGCTGGTGTAGATCCAGTCGGGAACCCCAGCTTCGATCATGTCTTCGACGATGTCGTTGACGTTGTCGACATAGTAGGTGTCCGCGCCAAGCCCACCGCGCATGGTATCGGCACCGGTGCCTCCATCAAGAAGATTGGCGCCAGCATTGCCGGTGATGACGTTATTGAGATCGTTGCCGGTGCCGTTGATGGCACCGGTGCCAGTCAACAGCAGGTTCTCCACATTGGCGGCCAGGCTGAATGTGATTGATGCCTCGACCGTGTCCGTACCGCCGTTCGCCGCCTCCGTCACGATATCTGCAGCGTCAACGACATACCAGTCGTCGCCTGCGCCACCGATCAGGGAATTCACCGCCGCATCGTAAAAGCCCACAAGTAGATTGCTGCTGGAATTGCCGGTGCCGGTGGTGCCGTTGTACATGAACAGGGCTTCAACATTTTCGGCGATCGTGAAATCGACAGTTGCTTCGATGAAGTCCCAGCCTTCTCCAGCCAATTCCGTGACCACATCGCTGGCGCTATCAACCCTGTAATTGTCGTCTCCTGTGCCGCCCATAAGCGTATTGACGCCGCTGCCGCCGCGCAGAATGTCATTGCCCGCACCACCGATCAGCGTGTCGTTACCTTCCTGGCCCAAGATGTCGTCGTTACCGGTGCCGCCTTCCATCGCATCCGCACCTGCGCCGCCATTCAGGGAGTCGTTGCCGCCAAGTCCCGACATGTAGTCGGTGCCTGCCGTGCCGCTGAGCGTGTCGTTTCCGGTCGTGCCAATGAAGTGTGAATTGCCCGACCGTGCATCGAGGTAAGTCTGATTCCATACTGTGCCGTCGGCGAATTCAACGCGGGTGAGGGCTCGGCGATTCCATCCGCCCGGCAACGGCTGATTTGCGCCATTGTTGACCACCTTGTACCAATTGACCAGCCGCACTTGATCGCCGCCGCCCATGGTCAGCACCAGATCGTCGCCGTTGACCGCTGCTATGGCTGCGGGCGGAGGGTCGAGCGCGCCAGCACCGGTGCCGTAGGCCAGCGAGTTCGCGCGAACAAAGGTCACTTCGGAAGGCGCGATGTTGGCACCCAGGCGCAGCGTGTCAAAGCCGCTGTAATCGGTGCCACTGGCGACGGTGCTGCCAACATCCGCATAGTTGGTGCTCCACTCGCTGCTGAACGCCAGCAAGCCTTGCGCGAACGGTGAATTGCCTGGATTGTGCCAGTAGTCGCCAATGCTGTCGGCGCCGTCACCACGGTCGAACAGATAAAGGTCGCTGCCCTGGCTGCCCAGCACGATGTCGTTACCTGCACCGCCGCGATAAGTGTTGCCCGCGCCTTTGAACTCGCGTCCGCCGAACCCCAACAGGTCGGCGCCGGCGCCGCCGTTGAGCGTGTCCGCGCCTTCGTCACCGGTAATCGCGTCGCGCCCGCTGCCACCGGTGACGCTGTCGTTGCCCTCGCCGCCGCGCAGAATCGCGTTGCCGTTGAGAGTATCGTCACCGGCCTCACCATCAGTGTTGTCGGCGTTGATGGTGTTGCCAGCCGCATTCGGGTCCCGGTCATGCGCACCGGCGGCGCTGAGCAACTGCGCGCGCGTCCAAACGGTGCCGTCGGCGAAGCGCAGTTCCTCGATACCGAAATTGAGCGGATCGTCGGTATGCGGCATGGCGATTTTGACCGACTGGCTGGCGTTGCCCCAGGTGATGGAAAGCATCGCGGTGAGCACGCGGGTCGGAAAGCCGACGTTCAAATACGGCGCGCCCGGGCCGCTGTGCGTCGCATGGGTGTTGCGCTCCATTTGCACCAGCTCATCCGACCAGCTATAGATGAGCCCGGCCGCGTTGACGCCGGTGGGCAGATAGACGCGATCGAAGCCGCCAAGCCCGGACTGGTAGCGCGCAATGGCAGCGGCATCGCCTGCGCCAAGAAGGGAAAGCCCACCACGGTCGACGATCGTATCGGTGCCAGCACCGGCGAACAGCACGTAATGGTCGTCGCCGTTGCCGCCGTCGAGCATGTTGTTATCGGTGCCGCCTACGAGAATGTCATCGTCGCCGCCTCCGGTGAGCGTGTCGTTGCCAGTGCCCCCGATCAACAAACTGCCGTGCACGCCCCGCATGTAGTCCACGCTGGCGGCTTTGTTCATGACCAGCGTGTCGTTGCCTGCACCGCCGTCGACAATGCTGCCAGTGATGACCGAAATGTTGTTGGGATCGAGATCACCATTGATTCGCGGCGGGTTGGACAAAAAGCCGTAAGTGACCTGCCACCGGCTTTCGAACTGCGCAATCAACGCGGTAACGTTCGCAACCGGATTGAGCGCGCTCAAGCCAACATACGCCGAAAGCGGCATCGAACCCTGACCATCGCCGTAGTTGAGGGTCCACCCGGTCGTACTGCCTGTGGCAAAGCCGTTCGTAAGCGTGACGTTGTCGGTGGTGCCGCGCACGGTGAGCACAAGGTCGTTGCCACTGCGCGAAAGCGCCAAGTCTGCCCTGCCTTGTCTCATGCGCAAGGTATTGCTGCCAGCCGTGTCAACGATCACATCGCGACCATTCGCGTTGGCAAGCTCCATCTGGTAGATGTCGTTGCCAGCACCGCCCCTAAGCAAATCGTCACCCGCACCGCCTACGAGTGTGTCGCTGTCGTCGCCACCGTCCAGCGTATCGTTGCCATCTCCGCCATTGAGCGTGTCGGCTCCGCTCCCACCATCAAGCGTATCGTTGCCAGCATAGCCGCTCATGGTGTCGTTGCCACCAAGGCCATAAATGCGATCACCGCCTGCCGCGACATTGAGGCCCTGAAGTTGCGTATCGTTGCCGTTGGTGCCAAGAATATCCAAGCCTTGCGCCAGTATGTCTTCCCACAGCAGTACGCGCCCGTCGGCGAAGCGCATCTCGGTAAGGAGTGGCTGGGACAGTGCGGCAACGAGGTCGATCGCGCCGTTGCCAAACGTCAAGGTATTTTCGACATAGGTTGGGTTGCCGAGACTGCTGCCCGGCGCCAGTGAGCGACCAAGATCCAAGACGAGCGCGCCGACAGTCGCCGGTGTCGTGCTTAGTGCCAAAGTGAATCCATTGATACCAGCGCCTAGAACTACGACACTGGCTTTTGAATTGGCGCTGCCGCCCGGTTGCGGCGCTGCAACGATCGTGTCGATGACCCGATCCTGGCCATCGCCGCGGTTGTAAACATAGGTATCGCGCCCGGTGCCGCCGTAGAGAGTATCGTTCCCGATTCCGCCGATCAGAATGTCATCGCCGCTTCCACCTTCGATCCAGTCTATGCCGATGCCGCCGAAAATGACGTCATTGCCCCCAAGTCCGAAAAGTTTGTCGTCGCCTGCGCCGCCGTCAATCACGTCGTCGCCATGAACGGTGAAGTCAAGCAAGGCAAGATCTCCCATTACCCAGTCGTCGCCATCACCTGCATTAATGGTATCGGCGCCACCGCTGCCGTATACAACGTCATTCCCGGAGCCAGCGTCAATGAAGTCGTCGCCGCCACCGCCGAATATGCGGTCGTTGCCAGCCCCTGCGTAGATGGTATCGGCTCCGTCCAGTGGGGAATAGTCGTTCTGGCGATCCTGGAACACGACGCTGCCGATACCAAATAGGGTGTTGAGAAAATTGAGGGTTGCCTCGGCGCGGATCGGAACCGATACTTCGTTCTCGGCGTAGTTCCAGGCAACTTGCGGATGTGTGACACCCCATTCCGTGGTGGTGGCTTCAAACGGGGCGTCGCCGTTGATCCAATCATCGCCCGTACCGCCGATTAGGATGTCTTGACCACTACCTCCCATAAGGGCGTCGCGAGCCGTCGTTCCTACCAGCAAGTCGTCGCCGACGCCACCGGATAAAAAGTCGCCACGCCCGGCAAGACCCGTCGGGAGCGCACCGCCATTGAATCGATCCCCCTGTGCGATCGCGTTAGCGAGACTAATGATGGCATTGCCATAGACGCGATCGTTGCCCGCGCCGGCATTGACAATGTCACCACGGCCATTGACGTTCCATGTAGTCTGGTCGCCGATGCCGATGCCAGTCTCAATCAGGTCGGCACCGCTGCCCGCGGTGATCCGGTCACTGCCGTCGCCACCTTGAACCCAATCGCCAACGCTCGCAAGGTTTCCGGTGGTGCCTATGCGCTCGGCATTGAGGGTGTCGTCGCCCCCGCCGCCTCGAATCAAATCTGCAAGCACACTGCCGTTCTGCGTGTTGTTTACGACGGCGCTCAAGGTGCCAGATTGAATCGGCGCATTGCCGAGATCGTCCGCTGCGGGGTTGCCCGGGACAAGTGTGCCGCCGTCGATGGTTCTCGAAAAAGCGAAGGTCGCCGGGTCGGCTGTTTGCAGGCGGATGCCAAGCCATCCCGTGCCCTGCTCTGCGCGCACGAAGTCGAAATCCTTGATGGTGATGCCGCCCGCAAAGCTTCCGTTGGCAGCGGCGAGATTGATCCCGAGGTTGAAGCGCCCGGCGATTGGCGCCCCCAGCGCGTCAAGCGCGTTGTCCTTGGTGTAGATGATCCTGCTGTCGGTGCTGGTCCAACGGTCTGCCGCAGTGCGGATCGTGGCATCGCCAAGAACCATACTTTGATCAACGAAGGCGCTATCGCGCCAGATGTAACGGATCAGGCCTTTTCCGTCGCTGTCGAGAATAGTGTCGTTGCCGTCACCGGCGCTGTATTGGTACACATCAAAGCCGCTGCCACCTTCGAGATAGTCGTTGCCCTTGTTGCCGACCAGGTAGTCGGTGCTTCCAGCGCCGTAAAGTCGATCGGCCACATCGCGCCCTGACAGCCAGTCCGATGACTCCGCCCCAAACAGCCTGAACGCAGTCGTCCCGTCCGCTTCAGCGCGCCGGATATTGACCGCGCTCGCCCGGTCTTCCCAGACAGTGTTTTCGATGTTGTACAGAATTGCGATCGTATCGCCTCTGGCTTGCGGATTGGTCTTGGCATCGACCAAATCGTAACGCGCGTTCCTGCTGTTGTAGTAAAGCTTGCGCTCCACGAACGCGGCGCGGTCGTCGAGGTACTGCGTGGTCAATCCAAGCCACCGACCCGTGGACGTTTCAAGACGGTAGACGTCATACGCCCCATTAAGATTGAGATCCGCGTAGAGCGCGTTTGTGAGTGCGCTGTCGATGGCGTTTTGTGCATCCAGTGCCAGCACAGCATAGGGGTTTGCATTCGTCAGCGCATAGCGATATGCAAGCCCGGTCGCTGTATTGCCCTTGGCGATATCGGCAAGCGTGGCTGCAGGGTCCGTCAACGGAACGAGCTTCAGGCGCTTGCCCGCTGCGGCGTTTTCAACCGCCTTGATCGCGTCGTGAAAGACGTTGCGATTGAAAAGATTGCCGAAACCGCTGCCCGCGGAATCGACGGGCAACTCGGTGAGGGAGCTCCCGGACGGGACCGAAGGAAGTGAGTTCAGATTTATCTTGAACAACGCCAGCAACGGCGCCAGCGCGTTCTCAAGGGAACGGCTCTCCGCCTTTCCTGACGAAGCCAGTAAAGGCAGCGGAAGAGTGCCCAAGCCGCGTTCATTCGAGCCCGCCGAAAGAATCGCTTTGGCGTTCGTGTCGCTGAGCCCGTTGTCCAGTTTCTGCAGAAGTGCAGTGAGGCGTGCGGCATCGGCAATCAAGGTGATTGAATGCGTATTGCCAAAGTCGTTGTTCTTCAAGCCCAAGAGTGTGCCAACCCAACCCACCCCCCCGTTCTCGAAAAGCGGCTGATCTTCGATGAAAAAGGGAATTCTGCTTGTCGTTGCGATGCCTGCGTTGGCGGTGAACGTAATGTCGTCGTAATCGGTCTTGCCGTAAATCTGGGTGATCTTCTCGTTCGCAACGGCGCTGCCGGGCGCGCCACCGAACAGCGCGGTCATTCCCGTGGTGGCCCAGGTCGACTTGATGTCGGCCAGTACGCCTTGGTTGGGATTGCCGACCGGGCCCATGTACCTGTCGTTTATCGAATAGTCGTAGACGCTCGGGTTGAAAAGCGTGCTTCCTGGCGCATAGGCATAGGGGGCGCCGCCAGTAGTTGTGCGAGCGCCTGAACGCAACACCAGGTTGGCGGCGTTCATTTTGTTGTAGATGCCGTCCAGGTACATTTTTGGCATGACACCGGTGGGCAAACCGCCCCGACCCGGCGCGTTGAAAATGGTTGCCTGGCCAAACGCGATATCCTGGTCGCCAGCGTGGGCCTCGGTAAATACTCCGGCAAGGTGCCCGCCAAGACTGTAGCCAGTGACATTGAGCGCAGCAGCGTTCGGCAGTAGCGCTGACGTTACGCCATTCGCATCTGCGCGCAGGCCGCGCAGTTGACGAAACCAGGCTTCCGCATCCGCCAATTGCGCGATGGCAAACCCGTGGGCGCCAATTTCGAGGCTGGCCCCTAAGCCGTCTCTTGTCCAGTCGCCACCTTTGTTGTCCTCAGCGAATTCCGTGGAGCGAAACGAGAGCGTGTACGTTCCCGTTACGCGATCCTTGAACAGGGTTCCCGAAAAGCCGCTGGCCGTGTCCGCCTGATGCGCGATGATCTCGTACTTCGTAGTGAAGTCGGTGATCTGTTGATTGGTCATGCGGGTCTTGCCGCGGAGCTCGCTGTCAGTCGCTATGTTTTGCGGATTTTGCGGATTGTTGCTGCCAAGGCGGAGGACAATGGCTAGCGACAACTCCTGTCCTGGTACAGGTTGTCCTGCGAGATTCAAATCCAGGAAGGATTCTGCGGCAATCTGTTGGAGGGAGTAGTCATAAATCTGTTGCGCGCTGAGTGTTGTCATGGCGTGCCTATTCTGAGATTGCGGGGATTAGTACCGATTCGATAAACACTCTGGGAGCTAAGCTCGGCATCTTCTGTGGGCACGTATGTGCATCGGCATACCGAGGAGCTTGTCGCAGAATATTTGAATCTTGAAAAAATTGGAAAAAAGTCCTTCGAAAAGCCAATACTTGCTTCGTTTGTATTTCGAAGACAACAATTTCCCTGCCCTCGACAGCGTGCTCATGGAACTCAGGCCTGCGCTTTACCCCTCGCCACACCACCCCATAGTCACCCCTGGGATTCGAGACTTCGCTCACTGCGTACTCGATATTTTTGGTGGTGACGGAATCGAGCTTTTGCGTTTTTGCACCGCTCACGCCAAGTCGCTCGACTACGCGATAACGCAGTCCTTGATCAGACGCATTCCGCGAGAAAACTCTGTAAGCAACGTAGCTGTATTTCCCGATCGGATGCTTGACGAAGTAGTCTTCGGGTTCGGTGTAGTCGATCTCACCGGGTTCACTCGTGTAATAGGTGACGCGCGCATAGCCCATTGGAAATGTTCTGGAGGGTCTTTCAAAGCGAATTCCTTCAACTCCTTTCACCGTGCGAAACACCCATTCCCCGGCCTCATCATTACAAAGCGTCCTGAAGTACTCCTCACTTGACATCCCCGCTTTGTAAACATTCTTCGGCTTGTCGTGCGGCGACGGGAGCTTGATGGAATGAGCGAACGCCGATTCCGGTGTGTCGCCAATCTCCCACGGCTTTAGGGCGAACATCAGGCAAGAGGTTTCGAATTGACGCGGTTTGTTCGGCCCGAATGGCGGCGTACCGTCGGCACGGCATTGTTCTTCGAGTTGCTTGCGCACTCGATCCAATTGCCGGCCCAGCGGCTCACCGGTGAATAGACCGGTGCTGGCACATGCCGCGAGCGCCATCGCAAGAAGCGGTACAAGGGTTATCAGCCGTTTCATGTTTCTTCCCTGCCGTTGTTGGCTGCGCGTGCATCGTGGCAATTCCCCGATGGCTTTGGGCCACTTGATTTCACGGTCAGCCACGGATTGGATTGGCTTCTTTCAGACAAAGAGGCCGGTCGGATGATGGTTTTCATTGAAGAGACCCTGGGGTGGATGGCTTGAATGCACGGCTTGTCTCGGCCGCGGTTTCGCAATTAGATGCGCTTCGCTCGCGTGTGGCAGGTGAGTTGAGGCGCCTGCGCAATCTCTATCACTGGATCGATACGCGTGGTGACGCGCGTTGGTTCTTGCGTCTCGATGACGATGCAAGCGCGATCAGACCCACCGCGAGGAGCGCGATGCCGCCAGGCTCAGGTATGGCAAGCGGTGCTTGGCGCACTAGAAACACACCGACCTCAAGACCGGCAGGCCAGCCGACGCTGGTGTTTCTGACAAACGGACTCGGCTGGCAGGCCAACACACTGATGCAGGCATAGGTATGCAGGTCGAAGCCAAAGCCGGGGGGATTCGTGAGGTCGTCAATCCAGCCTAGCGACGCGTCCGCGAAGGTATAGCCAAGGTAGGCGCTAAAGTTTGTTGCGTTCGCCGCTGAAATGTTGAGCGGGGTCGGTTGGCCGGGTGCATTGGCGTAACTGAAACCGAATGCCTCAAATAGCTGCGCGACTTCGGCCCCGGTGGCCCAGGTGAAGCCGCTCGCGCCAAAGTTTGCAAGCGCGTTGGCGACGGTGCTGCCTTGCGTCACCGTGAGGTCGAGGAATTGCAGTGTTTGGCCGCCGTCCTGAATCACGGTCAGGTCGTTGGCGATGTTGAGCGTGGCGTTACCGACCAGCACTGGCACGGCGATGCTCGGGCCAGACAGGGTTGCGCCAGCGAAGATCGCGGCGACTGAGAGGCAACGCTTCAGGGTGTTTGCGGGTTTCATGCTTTGCTCCTTGAGGTGGTTCGTGCGTTTGACATGGTGAAAATGGTGGCTGGGGTTTGGTTCTGGGCGCCGGCTACCGCTCGCGCAGGCTTTCAGTCGTGGTTTTGCGCAATGGGTCGAGAAAGTAGCTGATCAGCCTGCGCTGCCCGGTGGCGATTTCGGCGGTGACCGCCATGCCGGGGGTCAAGTTGACTTCGCGCGCATCCACCTTGAGCCAGGCGCGATCCAGCTTCACGCGCGCCTGAAACACCGGGCCTTTCTTTTCGTCATTCACCGCGTCGTTCGAGACGAAGCTAACCGTGCCGGTCAGGGTGCCGTAGCGGGTGAAGGGGAAGGTCTCTACTTTCACTTCGACTTTTTGGCCGACTCTCACAAAGCCCACGTCCTTGTTTTCGAGCACGGTCTCGACTTCGGCTGAATAGTCGCTTGGCGCGATCACCATCAGGGCCTGGGCCGGGGTGACTACGCCGCCTATGGTGTGGATGGCCAGTTGCTGCACGGTGCCGTCTACCGGGCTTGCGAGTAGCTGCTGCTTTTCGCGGGTTTGGGCTTTGATGAGTTCTTGTTCGAGTTGCGCGGCTTTTTTGTCGGCTTCGGTTTTGCTGCCTACGGCCATGCGTTCGAATTCGGCGATTTGGCTGTGGCGGCGGGTGCGGGTTTCTTCTATCGCGGCCATGAGTTCCTTGACGCGGGCTTCCTGGTAGGCGTGGTCGCGCTCTTGTTCGATGCTGGTCTGGTGTTTTTCCAGGTAGCCGTGTTGCGACATGAAGTTTTGCCTGACCAGGTCTTTATAGTCTTCGGCGCGGCGTTTGGCTATGGGGGCGGTTTGGGAGAATTTGGCGGCTAGTTCTCCGGCGCTGGCTAGTTCGGCTTGGCGTTTGGTGATTTCGGCGTCCAGACTTGCCAGGCGGGCGCGGTGTTCCTGGTATTGGGTTTGCAGGGTGCGTTGTTCGTTGGCTATGCGTACCTGGGTGGCTGGGCTTTCTGCCCTACCTTCTTCTCTCCAGCGGGGCGAGGGCGCCGAGAGAGTGGCGCGTGCTTGGGTGCCTTGCGCTGCCTGGGCCAGGGCGTCGTAGCGGGCGGATTCGAGGCGGGCGGCGCTTAGGCCGTCGCGCAGGCGTTCGGTTTCGGCGGCTGTGGCGGTGGCGGCGGCTTCGAGTTCCATCAACACATCGCCGGCCTTGACTTGTTGGCCGTCTTTGACCAACAGGCGTTTGACTACGGCGGTTTCGGCGGGTTGGATCACTTTGGCACGGTCGGCCGCGATGATCTTGCCGGGAGCGATGGCGACCATGTCGATCATGCCGAGGCTGGCCCAGGCGATGGCCAGGAGGAAGGCTGTGACGATGCTTGCGATGATGGCGCGCGGCAGGGCCGGGGCCGGGGTTTCGATGATCTCCAACGCCGCCGGGAGGAACTGGCGCTCCAGCGGGGTGCGTTGCTGCGGGGTGAGGCTGGCGCGCGCGCTCCAGGCCGCCTTGAATACGCGGGCGTAGCGGCTGAGGATGTCGCCTGCCGCCAGGATGGCTGGTGTGCTCATGGCTGCTTCGCCCTGATCTTGCGCGCCGGGCCCGGGCTTGCGGTTCGATCGGTATTCATGCGTGCCCCATCTGCATGGCATGCAATCTTGCGTAGCGCCCGTCCGGCCGCTTGATCAACTCCGCATGCGGCCCTTCTTCCACCACCTCACCCTGCTCCAGCACCATGATGCGCTGCGCGTCGCGCACCGCTGACAACCGGTGCGCGATGATGATCACGGTGCGACCTTTGGCGATGAAGCGCATGTTGTCCTGGATCACGCGCTCGCTTTCGTAATCGAGCGCCGAGGTGGCCTCATCGAAAATCAGGATGCGCGGGTTGGTCATCAGTGCTCGGGCGATGGCGATCCGTTGCCGCTGGCCGCCGGAAAGGGTGGCGCCCTGCTCGCCTACCAGGGTGTCGTAGCCTTCGGGCAGCTCAAGTATGAAATCGTGCGCGCCGGCCAGTTTGGCGGCGAGCATCACTGCCTCCATCGCGGCGCCGGGGTCGGCCAATGCGATGTTGTCGCGCACCGATCTGGCGAACAAGCGGTTCTCTTGCAGCACCACGCCGATTTGCCGGCGCAGCCACGCCGTTTCGGCCAGCGCCAAATCGACGCCATCGACCAGAATGCGGCCGCGCTCGGGCACATAAAGCCGCTGGGTCAGCTTGGCAACCGTGCTCTTGCCGGAGCCCGAGCGGCCGACGATCCCCAGCACTTCACCCGGGCGCAACTCGAAGCTGATGCCGCGCAACACCTCGGAGCCGTCGGGCCGATAGCGAAAGCGCACGCCATCGAAGCGAATTTCGCCACGAATCGCCGGCAGTTGCGTGCGGCTGGCGGTGGCCGCCACACCACCCGCGCCTGCACTGGCCACCGCATTCTCGGGGCGGGTGTTGAGAATGTCGCCCAGGCGCGCCACCGAAATGCCGGTTTGCTGCAATTCCTGCCATAGCTGGGCGAGACGGATCACCGGTTGCGAGACGCGCCCGGCCAGCATGTTGAAGGCGACCAGGGCGCCCACCGTCATCGCGCCATCGATGACCTCATACGCGCCCAGCCAGAGGATGCCGACGGTGACCAGCTTCTGGATCAGCTGGATCGCTTCACCGGCCATCACCGACAATCGGGTCACGCGAAAGCTGGCTGCGACATAGCCGGCAAGCTGCTCGTCCCAGCGGCGAATCGCCTGCGGTTCCACCGCACCGGCTTTCAGGGTTTGCAGATTGGTGACCGATTCCACCAGAAAGGCCTGGTTCTCGGCGCCACGGCTGAATTTTTCGTTCAGGCGTTTGCGAAATACCGGCATCGCCAGCGCCATCAGCACGATGTAGCAGGGGATCGACAAGGCCACCAGCAGGGTAAGGACCGGGCTGTAATAGAGCATTACCGCCAGGAACACCACGGTGAAGGCCAGGTCGATGACTGAAGTGAGCGCCTGGCCGGTGAGGAACTGGCGAATGTTTTCCAGCTCGCGCACCCGCGCCACCGAATCGCCCACCCGGCGCGCTTCGAAATAGGCCAGCGGCAGTGCCAGCAGGTGGCGGAACAGCTGCGCCCCGAGTTCAACATCGATGCGGCTGGTGGTGTGCGCCAACACGTAGTTGCGCAAGGCTGAAAGAAGCGATTCAAAGATCACCACCGCCAACAGGCCCAGCGCGATCACGGTGAGCGTGGAGACACCCTTGTGCACCAGCACCTTGTCCATCACCACCTGGAAAAAAAGCGGTGTCAAGAGAGCGAAAATCTGGATGAAAAGGCTCGCCACCAGCACCTCGGAGAGTAGCGAGCGGTATTTGACGATCGCCGGTACGAACCAGGTAAAGTCGAAGCGCGCCATTTCGGCCGCCAACTGCGCCCGTGAAGTGACAAATATGGCAACCCCAGTCAGGCGCAGCTTGAGGGTGTCGAGCGCAAGCATTTCGCGCCGCCCCTCGAGCGGATCGTGCAGCATTGCCCGGCCATTGACCACGGCGGCAAGAATCACGAAACCCGCTTGGTTTGCAGCGGCATCTTCATCGGTGGCCGCCGAACCTAGGCTGATGATGCAAGGCAACGGCAAACGGCCGTCGGCGGCACGCGCAAGATCGAGTGGCCCGCTGCGGGCTTTCAGTTGCAGGCGCCTGGCGGCTTGCAGCAGGTCGTTGACGCTGGCCGGGCGATTCAAGCCCAGCGCATGCCGCAACTGCGCCGGGTCAGCCGCGACACCGTGCAATTGCGCCAACAGGGCGATGCAGGCAAGGCCGCAATCGGCCACCAGCCCCCCCCCCCCCCCCCCCCCCCCCCTCCCCGGGCCCCCCACCCCCCCCCCCGCGCGGTTTTTGGGGGTTTCCCCCGGGGCCACAACCCCCCTTTTGGGGGAAAAGAAAGGG
>Ga0163144_10021664_pt1 | contig 12763 bp, 11 predicted proteins | sample OliLak19BULKMAT1_FD_123175 | JGI IMG/M metagenome (GOLD analysis project Ga0163144, IMG submission 123175) | Freshwater microbial mat bacterial communities from Lake Vanda, McMurdo Dry Valleys, Antarctica - Oligotrophic Lake LV.19.BULKMAT1 | ecosystem: Environmental > Aquatic > Freshwater >...
AAAACATTTGGATATTCGCAAATTGCATAGAGTGAAATTAAGCCTCCATAACTTGAGCCGGCAACAAACGTGTTTTTGACGTCCGTAAATACATTATAAGTACTGTCAATAAATGGCTTTAGCTCTTGAACTAAAAACTTCAAATAATTATCTGATTGTACTTTGCCAACCAAAAGTTGTCGGTCTCCAATATGTGCTGCATAATATGCGTCTTGTTGCTTGGGAGTTAATAGCTCAAATGCCTTTTGAGGAAAATAATCAACTTGTCTCGATGCTTCACTATTCCAAATGCCAACCACAATACATTCTTTAATTTTCTTTTGTTTTAGTAGTGAAGCCATTGTTTCATCAACTCCCCATTCCTGTTTATTCCACATGATGGTTGAGTCAAATAATGCTTTACCATCTTCCATATATAAAACCGGATACTTTTTCTTATTATCATAATGAGGCGGTAACCACACGTCTATATTACGAGCAGCTACAAACTTTGATGGGAAATTTGAAAATTGTTGGATTGTCCCGCTTGAAACTTTTGGTACTTGGCCAAAGCAAGCATTAGTTATTGTCAAGACTAAAATACTGTACAACGAAATTAGTTTATACATATCTGTCAAAGTTAGAAGTTGTCAGTAAGGTTGCTTACAACACTAAATTATGCGCCACTCCCCACAAAAGCAAATTTTGCCAATGGTTGATTTTCAGAGCTTGTCATGTCGCCTTTTTTAAATTGTTGCAAAACAAATGGCGACATGTTGCCCTGCCATTGTATGGGTTCTTTTTTTCTGGCGCAAGTGTTCTGCAGGATCAATTGTTGCTATTTTAATTTGCTCAGATTATATCTGAGACTTCATACGTTCATCTGCAGGGTATAAAATTTTGCAGTACGGTTTTGTTCAAGTGTTCAACAGTTGCCTTTCAAATTCCCCGACTTTTGTTAGGCACAGTTATTTTTTCAGTCTTAAAAATCTTGCTGCATTATTGTAGAGTATATCCTCTTTGTCTTTTTTTGTAAGGAAGGTTAAACTATTTAAAAAGCGAATTGACTTTTCAATAGCATAAGGCCATATCATTTGGTCAGATCCAAACATTACCCGATCCAGATATCCTGCTTCCTTGATATTTTGTAGGAATTCTTTGATGTATCGTTGGGTATTTGGTTCTACCCAAAGCATCACTGCAAGATCTGTATAAAGTTGCGGATAATAGGCCATGAGTCTTATAGCATGTTCCGGCCAATCTTCTCCTCCGGCATGCATCATATAGATTCTAAGCTTAGGATATTTTACCAGCACATCTTCAATTAAATAAGGATCTGCTAACTTAAGTCTTGCTTTTGGTGACCATGAATAAGTTCCACCGGGACCTCCACCACCGGTATGAACAGCTACCGGAATGTCATATTTTTCACAGATACGTAAATAAGGTTGCCAGATAGAATCGCTGATTGTGGTGCCGCCATAATAAGGAGCTATTTCGCCAAAAATTTCAATTTGTTTGTTCATGATCATTTGCTCAAACTTGGCCGTGTCTATACCATAATCATTTGGAGTAAACATTAAAATTCCCCTGATCACAATATGGTTGCTATCTTTTACCACCCAGTTCTCAACACTTTGCGGATGACCACTTACCACAGCCTTTACGATATTGAACTTCTTAAAAGCAGCGAAAGTTGCTGCCCGATGTGCTTCCGCATTTTTAGAACCTTTTATTCCATAATGATCGGTTGCTGGTTCCCGTTCCCCAAAGTCGCTAACTGAGTAGGAGTGAATGTGCATGTCGATAATTTTTGTTTGAGATTGTGCAAACAAAAAAGCTGCCAATAATGTAAGTAAAAGAAGAATGGATTTGTTCATGATGGCTATGTTATAATTGTGCCTAACGTTCGAGTATTATTGCAGGCAGTGGATTCCTTGCTGGCCAAGCCCTTTACGAATGCCTAATTCCCGCCCGAACGTACCGTTCGGTACGGGCGAAGAAAATATGAAGTTGAAGTTAACGACTAAAAGTCAAATTTATAAATGTGAACTGGAACTGTCAGTGCCATAAATTGCTTCGTTAATTGTACTTCAAATACTTTATGCCATTATAAGTCTTATTAGCTGCTCGCTCAACAATTACTTTTACACTTCCGTTATTTTGTAACTCAAAAGTTACGATGGGATAACCTATGCCACCTTCAAATTTGTTATTGCCAATATATTTCAAACTTGCTCTAAGCTGTCCATTTTGTTTCATAAACAGCAAATCATCATTTTTAATAAACTCAACAAAGTTATTATCTCCAATATCATATAGTCCCGTAATCTTGTCGTAAACTTTTTTATCAAGAGGAATTTCCTTGCTCATAATGACATTGAAATCTATTTCACTTTCTCTTGCATTATTTTTAGAGATCGTCAGAATTCTGTTTACAGCTTTTGGGTCTGAAGCCCATTTGTCGGTCTCAACGTACTTACCATCTTTAAAATAGATTTGAGTAATTAAGTCCTGTTGATTTGGTACGGAAACTCTCATGTGTATATGTGCAGGTCGCCAGGATGTTTCGTCGTTTGGGGCAGCTTTATAGGGAACTGGCAAAATAGATTTGAACTCGTACTTTCCATCTGCTTTTGTTCTTTGTCCGCCACGATATTTGTATTCATCTGATGTATTATCATACACTTCATTTTCATCACAATGCCAGATTTCTACTAAAGCATTATTGATAGGAGTCTTCCCATTCTCTTTATAGATGTAGCCTTTAAAAACGATTGGTTTCCCATTGGAGTTGGGAAGTCTGAGACTTGTTCGAATCGGCGAACCTGGTCTATAGAATGGTCCAAGAATATCAGTTGTGGTAGGTGTGTCGCCTTCAAAACTTTTTCCATTCCAGTTTAAACCTCCGAAAGCACTAACGCTGATAACTGTGAGTGTTGAATTTTTAATAAATGTTCTGCGTTGCATAATGATTGGTTTTGGTTGTTTAGGAATGAATACTCGTTTTGCTTGCACAGCACCTGATGTTGGCGTTAGGACTTCATTATTTTAAACGTACATAAACTATTTCTGTTGAAGTTGTCCAAGGGCCACTGTCTACCCAAGTTTCTTCTTTAAAATTAAAATTCTCACCTGCTTTTTTCATTGCTACCCGTGTCTTTGTCAATTTACTAATTAACTCTTCTTCTTCAAAAAAGAAATTTCCTTCTTCATCAGTTTTCCTTTTAAAGTCTGGCTTTCTCCTGAACTACCACAGTGATAATAAGTCAGGTGAGTACCTTCAAGTGAAAAGCCTGTTATGCTTACTCCTTTACTTAAACCGCCTGATTTTATTTTAAACTCTGAATTACAAACTAATAAATAGTTTCCCTGATACATTTCGCATATTTCAGAAACTTTTCTTCCATACCCAGGATTGTCCAACGTCCAACTATAGCAGTTACCTATTTCAGAACGAGACAATTTACAGTCGATTGATCTTCCGTGTGCCCAGCTTTTGCAAATACTTTTGTTGGCAGAAGTGTTTTTAGTAAGCTTGAATTAAAACTTCTGTTGGAATATTTAAGCTGTCGTGAATTTGTCTTATCATTTCAAGTGAAAGTTTTCTTTTACGGTTTAATATTTCACTTGCTCTGCTTTTTAACCCAAGTACGTTTGCCAGATCTGTTTGAGTATAACCTAACTGTTCCATTCGGAATTTAATTGCTTCTATCGGATCAGGAAAGCCAATTATAAATTTTTCGTTTTCGTAATTGTCAATCAACATTCCTAACAATTCCAACTCATCGCCTTTTGATGTTCCTTTTTTAGCATCAAATATTACTTCAAGTCTTGCCAGGGCTTGTTCATAATCTTTTTTTGTTTTAATTGGCTTGATGTTCATTTTAAATTGTTTTAGCGTTTATTTTATCATACTCTGCATGTGTTCCAATAAATCTAATCCAAACCATTTGGTAGTCATAGCTAATTTTTACAATTAATCTGTAATGGTTGCCTTTGATATTGAAAACAACTCTGTTGAGAGCTAAGAAGCTTGCACTTGGATATTCTTTTTTTATTTTATTGGGATTCGTCCATTCTGCTTTTGAAGTTTCCTGATACCAAGCCTTTAATTGTTGTTCACTGTCTGGATGAGCCTCCCAAAAATCTCGTATTTTTTTCTTTGCAATAATTCTCAACTTCTAAGTTTTGTCAAAGATAAGTAAAGTTCCCGAATTGGGAAAATGTAGTGGCATCAAGTGATCCACAGAGGTGGAATAGCGTATCAACTATCTGCACGAAAATCCTGTACGTGAAGGGTTTGTTACAGCTGCTTAACATTGGCACTGCAGCAGTGCTGTTAATTACTATATTGAAAAAGTATTACTTGTAGTTGTATGGTTATCTTAATTCTGTTTCAAGATTAGTAACAGTTGGCAACAGGTTGGGAAACCTGCGCCGGAAAAGGGAAATTTTTAAATCTTCAACAATTAAATTTAGACAGTATTAAAAAATCACATGATTGCTTAAGCGGGTTGATATGTTTGCAGAAAGTATTTCTTCAATCAGGGATTCATTTTGAGATGTTTGCTTGGTGGCCACTACAGAATCAACGGAGAATGCCATTAAGGCTTCATCAACGGAAAGAGTGCCTTCCGCTGAATCTTTCCTTCCATTGAATGGAAATGTATCTGGACTTCGCTGACACTGGCTGTTCAAGTTAATGCGCCCCACTTGTCCTGCCAATGTATCAATAAGTAAGCTGATTGCGTTGATGTCTTGACTAAAGATACTCACCTGTTGACCGTATGGGGAATGTATTACATAATCAATTGGGGTCTCTATATCTTCAAAAGGCACAATCGGAATAACAGGTCCAAACTGTTCTTCGTTGTATAATTTCATGTGCACATTTACTGGATACACAATGGAAGGCTTCATTAGTGAACGATATATGGTTCCCCCGCCTTGTTCCTGATTAAGTATGGTTGCACCCTTCGCTAGGGCATCATCGAGGCATTGTTTCAAGTAATCGGGCTTTCCGGGTTCTGCAAGCGGTGTAATTGTTACAGCTTCAGTCCATGGCATTCCAATAATTAGTTTTTCAACTTCTTCAATTAGTCGAAGATTAAATTGATTAGCAATAGATGAATGAACAAAAATAATTTTCAAAGCGGTGCATCGCTGACCGTTAAAGGATAAAGCACCTGCTATCGTTTCTTTAACTGCAAGATCTATATCTGCATCATTCAAGATAATGGCGGCATTTTTAGCATCTAATCCTAAAATTGATTTTAACCGATTGGATCTCGGATGCATTTTTTTCAAGCTGTCAGCTACTTTGCTGGAACCTATCAGAGCCAAAACATCTACTTTGCCAGATTGCATGAGAAATGGAACAATATCACGCCCTCTGCCATAAACAGTATTTACAACGCCCTTTGGGAAAGCATTTTTGAAAGCTTCCAACAATGGCTCAAATAAAAGGGTACCATGTTTTGGAGGTTTGAATAAAATTGTATTACCCATGATCAGCGCAGGAATGAGTGTAGTAAATGTTTCATTTAGCGGGTAGTTAAATGGCCCCATGCATAATACTACACCATGCGGAACTTTTTTAATTTGTCCGATAAAGTTTTGCTGAATAGTAAATGCTGAAGAACGATTGTTTAGCCTTTTTACTGCTTTAATTGTTTCATATATATATTCTACCGTCCTGTCAAACTCTTTTTCTGCATCAACTGTACTTTTGCCAATTTCCCAGATAAGAAGATTAACAATGTCCTTTTTTCTGGCAATCATTAGGGAAGTGAAGTATTCTACCTGTTTGATTCTTTGTTTTACAGACATGGAAGGCCATTCGCCTCTTCCTGAATTATAGGCAACAACCGCAGCTTCCAAAGATCTGTGAGCATCTATTGTTGTTCCAATCGGGTAACTTCCAATTTCATGTTGCGGCTCATGATTTTTTATATAAATAGGTGAAAATACCGTGTGAGTAGGTCCATTCCATTCTTCCAACTTACCATTGATGAGCATTTGTTTCTGGTGAACAGGTGCTTTTAATCTGAAGTTTTCGGGTATTTCTTCTGAAGCAGGAAATAAATTTCCTAATAGATTTATTTTATCCATATAATTTTCTGAGTAAAAACTTGATTATTAACGTTTTTGTTTTTATAAAATTTACTTAAGCTGAAATATTTTAGTTATTATCCACCCTGTGTATTAAACAAGTAAATTGGAATTTTGTTGACTTAAATAAAATCTACTAGCACACCAACTTAGGTGTTCCTGAATAACGTTTAGCTAAAAGCCCCAGTATGATTACATACCAGGTTTTTTTATTTGAGCAATACATCAAATTTTTATTGAGGGGTTCTGTTAAACGTTATAATGTTATGTATCGTTTTTCCTTTTCCTGGCACAAGGATTCTGCAGGATCACATGTTGCCCTTCTAATTTGCTCAGATTGTATCTGAAACTTCATACGTATAACTATTGTGTATAAACTTTGTAGTTCAATTTTGTACAAGTGTTCAACATTTGGCTTTTAAATTCACCGATGCAAGCCGGGCTGATTTTATTGGCATCAAGTGATCCACTGAGGTGGAAGAATTGCGCCAGAGGAGTATAAGCAAATATTTTTTTTGATTAAGCTTGCACACAGCATCCAGCGAACGGTCTTACTTTTCATTTCGGGAATTACTTTACCCGGCGGGGAAAAATGACCGCATCAATTGCCTGGAGCTATAAAACAAAGACAAGCTATATTCGAAATGTTCTTAAACGGCTTTATAATAAATTTCGGTTGAAGGTCTTCGGCTGCCATCAATGATTTTGCTATGTTCGCAACAAATCTTTTCCAGGGAAGAATTCATGTCTTCAGTCAAACCAATTTTTGGGTAAGCACAAAAAAGCGTGAAGTCTTTATGATGATGAAGTTTATTCCATAAGTTTTCCAATTGAACAGTTGCTCCGTTTAAACCTTGCCCCCATAGCAAGGCAACCATTTCACCAAATGCCCTTACTTTCCGGTTTTTTTGATGTACCCGTTTAAAAAGCGAAGTAATTAACTGGTTGAAAAGCACTTCATCAGGCCAGCCATTCACCATAAATAAGGATAGCATTTCAGATGCTTCCAGGGCAATGTACTGGTTGGTGTAAGCCAGTTTATCCATATCAAAGCCCTGATTACTGAGACGATTTTCTATCGCCGATAAATGTTCAGGAGTAGCAATAATAATCACACTGTCACCGCTAAGTATTCCTGAGCCAATAAAACCTTCTAAAGAATTCAGGAACACTTTATCGTTTTCGTAGAACTGAACAACATGTTCACTGGGTGCCACCTCGCCCCAAAAAACCTGCAGATTTGATTTTTCCCAACCCTCACTTTTGATATTCCTCATCCTATTGTTTTTATTTTACTGTAAACATACAAATAGCATGCAAGGATGGTTGAACTCAATGAACGAAAACGTAAAGTCTCAAGTTTATTACTTCATCACCCATGCATAAGCTTTGATAATTTTAGAAAGCTTTTACTTCTGTTGTAACAACGACTTGCCATAGTTCTTCTTATTGCTGCGCATTTTTAATATAATTCGGCGATTCGCATTCCTGCCAATATTCTACAATCTTTATGAGCGTGTTTTTTAGTTTGTCATAATTACTTGCTTTCACAAAGAACCCTTGAATAGATCTTGAATAAGCATCAATAACATGTTGTTGTTCGGCACTTGTAGAAAAGAAAAGATAAGGAATGGACTTCAATCTCAAATCTTCATTATTGTGAATTTTTTCTCTTAATTCCAAACCATTTAGTTTGGGCATATTGATATCAGAAAGAACAAGGAAGGGTTCAGTGTCTGTGTCTGTTAAGTACTCCAAAGCTTTTATGCTATCTCCAAAAAAAATAAGCTCATTCTTGTAATTGAGTTCTTGGAAGATCTCAGTCAAAATTTCCTGGTCGTCCGTGTCGTCTTCAATAATGATAATTGGTCCAATTTTGTTCATATGAGTAGTTTTAAGATCAGGTCTTGTGGGTTATGGTGTTTCTAAAGTAAATGTTTGTATTAGTGAACCCACAACGCTTAAATATACGCCACTTCCTGTATAAAATAAATTTGAGAATTAATGGAGAAAGGATGTCTTATTCTCCCTCTATAAACCGATACCCAACACCTCTTGCTGAGTGAAAGTAAACCGGGTTACGACTGTCTTCTTCAAAATACTTGCGGAAGTTGAGAATGAAATTATCAATGGTACGTGTGGTGGGATATACATTGTAACCCCAAACAACCTGCAAAATTTTTTCACGGGTTACCACTTCGTTTTTGTTTTCAACGAGCAGGTGCAGCAGCATACTTTCTTTTTTGCTCAGTTGTATTTTCTCTCCTTTAAAGTTGATGGCTTCCTGTGCTTTAAAATCAATATGATTTTTCCCAAAGCTGAAAGATTCACCCACACTGTCTTTGTCAAGGATTTTTTTATTTTTTTCAATCAGCTTTTCAACACGGAGTAACAACTCTTCGAGGTTAAAAGGTTTGGTTAGATAGTCATCGGCTCCTTTTTTTAAACCCAATACCCTGTCGCTGGAAGTGTTTCTTGCACTGAGCATTAAAATCGGCACTTCAATCTTGCGGATGCGGATGGTTTCTGTTGCACTTACGCCATCCATCTCCGGCATCATTACATCCATGATGATGAGATCAAAGTATTCATTCTCCACCGCTTTAAGGGCAGCCACGCCATCGCCTGCTGTAGTTACTTCATAGCCTTCCAGCTCAAGATTTAATTTTAACGCATCCAGCAAATGCTCTTCATCTTCTACCAGTAAAATGGATGCTTTATTTGCCGACATAATTGTTGTAGTTTAAAACTGCTGCAGGTATGCCATATTTCTAAAATATGGCATACCTGATATATTCTTTCTAAAATTGTATCACAAAAATACTTCCGTGCGGAGTATTGTTCATCACAAATATGTCACCATTATGATCTTCAATGATTTTTTTGGTGAGGTATAAACCAAGCCCTGTTCCCTTTGCTCTTCTGGTGTTTTCGTTCCCGCTGCGGTAAAATTTTTGAAAGATCTTTTTCTTTTCTTCATCCATCACACCGGGGCCCTCATCGCTTACTTTGATCTGGATGGTATCATCATCTTCCATCAGGTCAACATACACGGGGCTGTTTTTGGGGGCATACTTCAATGCATTATCAATGAGATTGCTCAGGGCAATCTGTACCAATAACTCATCACCATCAATATAAAAATCCTTGTCGGCGCTTGCTTCAATTCTTCGTTGCGGAAATCGGTTCTTATAATCACTCACCACGGTTTCAACCATATCGGCCAGATTAATCTGTTCATTCTCCCGCTGAAACGTTTTTTCTTCCATTTGAGAGGCGAGCAGAATATTATTGGTGAGAATATTGAGGCGATTGGTTTCAGACAAAGCACTGAGTAATAATTTTTGCTGCTGTACTTCATCGAGCTTTCTGAGGAGTATTGTTTCCAGGCTTAATCTAGTAGTGGCGATGGGCGTTTTTAATTCATGCGTAATAGCCATCATGAAATTTTGCTGTAATGATGATACTTCTATTTGCTTTCGGATGGAACGATATACAAATACGGCACCCAACACAATCAATGCAAGAAAAGTTAATCCCTCAGCTATAAATTTTGCTGTTTGTCTTTTTTTATATTGCCATACTTCCTGTTGCTTACTGATGTTTTGAGGATCGGTTTTGCTGATCTGGTTTAATTTCAATTTACTCATTTCACTGCTTTGCCGTTCCAGTGAAATAAACCACCAGATCAATGCTGCCACTATATAAATAAACAGGATCCAGAACCAGAATGAAAAATTCCCAAAGCGGAAAACTTTATTGGTGTAGGCCATTATGATTTTTCTTTTTCAATGCGAATGCCCGCATTCATGATATGCAGTAAAGGATTATCACGCATGGTTTGTTGTAAACGGATGGTATAGTTGCCTTGTTTTGTAAAACGGATATTGCTGAACAACGGGTAACGTACTTCCCAGATATCACTCATACCGGTGCCGATCCATTCACCTTTTTGGTTTTGTAAAATCAATTCAAAACGTTCCTTCTTAAAACTGCTGTCGCCGGGTTGCTGTGTTGAAATAAAGAGCCAGATATTTTTATACGCATAGGCATCTGTATGCCGCAAGGTTACAAAAACATTGTAAGAAGAAATGGTATCGGTAATATTGAAATGGATCTCGGGTTGATTGCTGTAGTTCCACTCATGTTCAGGGATCTGTATATTCTTTTCGAATGTATCCAGTTGCGTACAACTGCTGAAAAAGAGGATAGTGATCAAAAAGGTTGAGCAGTAAGTAAGGAGTGCAGCGGTCTTCAATCTCAGGAAAGGTTTCAAGCGGAATATTTTTACAAATGTAATGCGGGAGGAATAGAAAATGCAAAAGTCAAAAGATGAAAGATAACTTATTTGCTGAATTGGTATTGGATATCCGTCAGACGAGGGCGTGAGACGGATGGAAATTCAGAACTTACAACTCATAACACATTCAACACCTGTTCTTTTGCTTTTTCCAGTTCATCCTTCATTAATACCACCAGTTTCTGAATACCTGAATCGTAAGCCTTGGCACCAGCGGTATTGATTTCACGACCAATTTCCTGTAATACAAAACCGAGCTTCTTGCCTTTTGAATTACCCTCTTCTTTGAGGATGGTGAGGAAATAATCGCAATGGTTGCGGAGGCGCACCTGTTCTTCGCTGATGTCGATTTTTTCAATAAAATAGATCATTTCCTGCTCCAGCCGGTTGGCATCATAACCTTCCTTGCCGAGTTGATCCTCCATCTTACGGCGGAGTTCTTCTTTCATTTTATGCTGACGGAGGGGCTCCAGCTCGCTGATCTTTTCCTGGTAAGCCAGTATATTATTAATGCGTTCAATGAGGTCTTTTTCCAAGGCGGCGCCTTCTAACATGCGGTGCTTATTGATGGCGAGCATTGCATTTTTTAATACATTCTGAAACTGGTTCCATTGGTCTTCGCTCAGTACATCGGTGTTGGGTACAACTACATCGGGGAGGCGGAGCATGGCAGCAAGAATGTATTCACTCAGTTCAAGATTTAATTCTGCTGCAACTTCTTTCAATGGTTGAAAATATGCTTTGGCCATTTCTTTATTAATAGTGATGGCACCATTACCTCCGTTTTGTTTCAGCATAATAGTACAATCAATCGTACCACGCATTAATTGTTCTGATAACAAATTGCGGATATGAAATTCATATGGTCTTAATAAGGGAGTGAGTTTTAAATTAAGTTCAAACTGTTTTCCGTTGAGTGATTTAATTTCTACCAAAAAAGTTTTATCACCGGTTTTTTCCTCCGTTCTTCCAAACCCCGTCATTGATTTAATCATAACTTAATTTTCAGCAAAGTACAGAATTTCAGTTGTTCAGGATTATTTTATTCCTGCTTCAGTTTTTCAGTAAAACGAAACCTGTTACAAAAAAATATGCCGGTATCAATTGTTGATTGCCGATAAAAATGAAGTTAGAAAGCCGGAGATGATACAAACAAAAAAGCCCGGAAGACACCGAGCTTTTATGATGGATGGGTTAGTAAGTACCAGGAAATTTCTTTCCCTTCACAATATTAAAAATAAATTCTTCTAATATAAAAGTATTTCAAAAATAATTTTATTCACATTTTGCGGTTGTTTGTGGAAAAGGCCTATGTATTTTGAAGTTTGTTTCAGCTGTTTCTAAGAAGCACAATCACCATAAAATAAATTTGTGTTCCAATGTCTGAAAAAAATATTCTTCTCTGTAATACATGCCTGTAAAGAGGTTCAGCGATTTGTTTTTTTCGTGAACTGGAACTGCATTTTTCATTTGACTTACAGAATGCACTGGAGATGATGGCGTTTAATCTTGTATACAGGATTTGTTAAATGTTTATAACAGGCAAAAAAATTTTTAAAAAAAGTAGTGCGAAAGCTGTGTTTAGTGCTGATAGAAAGAAAAAAGACCGAAAATAAAGCCACTTTTTTCACAATCTGAGTTGCTGTAAGTATACAATAGCGAACCAACATGATTGCTTGCAAGAGCATAATATCATGAATGTTGAGTAAGATTGGAACGTAATAGTACCTTTGAAAAAAATCAGCATATGAAGTTTCCTTCGCCGGTATCAGTACAATGGGTAGCAGAATTAATTAGTGCTTCTGTTACAGGAAATAAAAACGGAATGGCAACCGGCATTAATGAAATTCATAAAGTTGAAACCGGTGACCTGGTGTTTGTGGATCACCCAAAATATTATGAAAAGTGTATTCATTCAGCAGCAAGTTTTATCATCATCAATAAAGAAGCAATAGTACCGGAAGGAAAAGCATTGTTGATATGTGATGATCCATTTGAAGCGTATTTGAAAATAGTCAAACACTTTCGTCCATTTACTCCATCAACAAAATCAATCAGCGAATCTGCTATCATTGGTGAAGGTTCCGTCATCATGCCTGGTGCATTTATTGGCAATCATGTAAGCATCGGAATAAATTGTATCATTCATCCGAACGTTTCTGTTTATGATCATTGTGTGATTGGTAACAATGTGATCATTCAGTCAGGAACCGTCATTGGAAGTGATGCGTTTTATTATAATGGAAAAAAGAACCGGGATGTGTGGTATAAAAAAATGGAAAGCTGCGGAAGGGTGGTGATTGAAGATGATGTAGAGATCGGTGCCAACTGTACCATTGATAAAGGGGTAAGCCATGATACAAGAATCGG
>Ga0163144_10021665_pt1 | contig 12763 bp, 11 predicted proteins | sample OliLak19BULKMAT1_FD_123175 | JGI IMG/M metagenome (GOLD analysis project Ga0163144, IMG submission 123175) | Freshwater microbial mat bacterial communities from Lake Vanda, McMurdo Dry Valleys, Antarctica - Oligotrophic Lake LV.19.BULKMAT1 | ecosystem: Environmental > Aquatic > Freshwater >...
CTCAACCAGTCGGACCTCGCGTACACGAACGTGCTGTTCTCGGCCTACCCGCTCGAGTGGCTCCGGCGGCTCGGGTTCCAGTTCACGCCGGCGGAGGGCGAGGCGCTGGTGCAGCTGTGGCGCTACTCGGGGCACCTCGTCGGCGTGGCGCCGGAGCTGCTCGACCGGGGTGCGCAGCCGGATCCGCGCGGCGAACGGCCGGATCAGCGGCGCGACGTACGCGCGCGAGCCGCCGACGATCACCCGCCACACCGGCCGGCCGATGACGTCGAGGAACCGGTGGTTCACGAAGAACTGCACGAACGCGCGCGCCGGGAACCGGCCCAGGTCGGCGGGCGGCGCCGACCAGATCGCCGAGCCCATCGGGACGATGAACCGGTCGCGGAACGTGGCCGAGAACCCGCGCCGGTCCAGGTACGCGTCGAGCGTCGTGGTGTCGTCGTCGGTGGCGAGCAGCTCGCGCGCGACGCGGTTGAACCGGACGATCTCCGCGAGCATCCGCCAGTGGCGTGGGCTCGCCAGCGTACGGCGCTGGGCGAACAGGCTCGACAGGCTGGCCGCCGAGTACTCGAGGCCGGTGACGTCGTCGCGGACCCCGAAGCTCATCGAGGTCGGCGCGGTCGCGACGCCGAGCTCGGCGAGCAGCGCGCAGAACCGCGGGTAGGTCTCGGGGTTGAACACGATGAACCCGGTGTCGATCGCGTACGCGCGGCCGCCGACGGACACGTCGACCGTCGCGGTGTGGCCACCGACGTGCCCGCCGGCCTCGTACAGCGTGAGGTCGTGCCCGGCGGCGTGCAGCCGGTGGGCGGCCGACAGCCCGGCGATGCCCGTGCCGATGATCGCGACGCGCGCCACGCTCAGGGCGCCTCGGCCAGCAGCGCGCGGGCCCGGCGGCGGGTCAGCTCCTGCTCGGGCTCGATCGCGGGATCTTCCCCGGCGGGCGCGTCGACGATCGCGGCGAGCTGCGCGCGATAGAGGTCGTCGTCGCCGGCGGCGGTGGCGTAGAGCACCGCGTAGAGCAGCCGGGTCTCGAGGAACTCGGGGGCGCGCGCCAGCGCGGCCTCGAACCGGACGCGCGACCGCGCGAGATCGCCGCCGGCGACCGCGGGGACGACCGCGAACACGACGGCGAAGTAGCGATCCGCGCCGGCGTACCAGTAGTCGGGATCGAGGACCTCGACGCGCTCCATCACCGCGAACACGACGCGGTGCGCGTCGACGGTGGCGGCGAACCCGGCCTCGCGGGCGACCTGCATGTGGAGCTGCGCCCACCAGTACAGGAGCGGCGCGGTGCCGGCGTCGAGCGTGGCGATCGCCTGCTCGAACGGCGCGTCGAGGCGGCGCAGCCGGTCGAACTCGGGCGACCGCGCGCGCAGCCCGGCCTCGGCGGCCGCGACGCCCCGCTCGAGCACCGCGAGCCGGTCGTCGGGGCGGTGGCTCTCGGCGAGGAAGTGGCACGCGCGCGCGAGCGCGAGCTGCACCGCGGGGTCGGATGGATCGGCGTCCGCCACGCGCTGCCACGCGACGACCGCGGCGCGCGCCTCGGCCACCTCCAGGCGCGCGGCCCAGTGCGCCTCACCGGCGCGGACGTCCGCGACGGCCACGCCGTCCGGCGACCGGACGGTCGGCCCGGGCGCGGGCGCGGCGCAGCTCGCCGCCGACAGGCACAGGATCCACAGCAGATTTCGCATCGGGCCTCCGGGACATCGAGATCGCGCGGCCGCGCCACATCACTGGCACGCCGCGGAGTTGGTCGAACAGCGCCGCCGCGGTGACCGCGGCGAACGCGACGAGCGAGACCGGCGCGAGCGCGGCCGTCCACGCCGGGAAGTCGCCGAGCCGGCGCTGGCGGCGCGCGACCTCGACGCTGGAGATCAGCCAGGCGCCGCCGAGCACGGCCGCGGCGGGCCAGGCGCCGGTGACCACCGCGGCGGCGAGCGCGAGCGGCAGCCCGCCCAGCCACGCGAACACCAGGCCGATCGCGACGACGCCGCGCCAGCCCGCGGTCGACAGGCCGTCGCGGAAGCTGCGCCGCCAGCCGCGCAGGAACGCGCGCGCCCCCTCGGGGTACATCCGCACCCCGAGCAGGCCGCGATCGTGGACCACCTCGGCGCGCCCGCCGTTCGCGCGGATCGCCGCGCACAGCGCGAGATCCTCACCGAGCCGATCGCGCACCGCGACGTGGCCGCCGATCGCGAGGTACGCGGCGCGGCGGAACAGCAGATACTGGCCGATCGCGTAGTGGCGACCCGACGCGATCAGCAGGAGCAGCTGGAACGCGCCCTGGAGCCGCTCCCACCGATCGACCAGCGTGTGGGTCGGCACCACCGTGACGAGCTCGGCGCCGGTCGCCGCCTGGTGGCCGAGCGCGCGGGCGAGCGAGTCCGGCGCGTGGGTGGTGTCGGCGTCGGTGAACAGGATCCACTCGCCGGTCGCCGCGCCCGCGCCCCAGTGGCACGCCCACGACTTGCCGAGCCAGCCCGGCGGCAGCGGCGGCGGCGTCAGCACGATCGCGCCGGCGGCGCGCGCGATCGCTCCGGTGTCGTCGGTCGAGTGATCATCGACGACGATCACCTGCGCGGGCGGCGGCTCGAGCCGCGCGAGCGAGGCGAGCAGCGCCGGCAGGTTGTGCGCCTCGTCGCGCGCGGGCACGACGATCGACACGCTGCCCGGCGTCGCGGCGGCGACGGGCGCCGCGCGGAGGAAGCGGCGCAGCGCCACGGTCCACACGACCGCGCCCGCGCCGGCGAGCAGCAGGGTGACGATCACGGCCAGCCGCCCAGGACGCGCAGGGTGGCGTCGACGCCCAGGTAGCCGCCGTCCCACCACAGCCACCAGCCCAGCATCATCGTGCCGTGGCCGGTGAGGATGAACAGGTGGCTCCACATCTCCACGCGATCGGCGTTCGCCGACACGTAGCGCCGCCAGTGGAACACCTCGTCGACGAGGCTGTAGATGATCGACAGCGCGGTGAACACCATCGCGGGGACCCACGCGCCCGCGACGCCGTGCGCGAGCACGAGCAGGACCACGCTCGCGATCCCGCAGACGATCGTCACGTGGTGGACGAGCTGCTCGCCGCCGCGCAGCACCTCCTTGTAGATCGTGCGGTGGCCGATCGTGTCGATCGCCACCGCGAGCGTGAAGATCGCCGCGCCGCCGGGGACGCACCACGCCGACGCCGGGAACCCGACGCCGTGGTGGTGTCCGACGAGCAGGAAGCCGCCGGTCGCGATCGTGAGCCCGAGCAGCATGCCGACCCAGCTCAGGTAGACGAGCCAGTCGATCGGGCGGAACTCCCGGATCCGCCCCACGTAGACGAACAGCTCAGCCATGACCGGGCTCCAGGATCAGCGTCGGCACCCGCGGGCGCGCGCCGCGCCACCACGCGAACGCCCGCCCCGGGGTCTCGGCGGCCGTGACGACCAGCGCGGCGGCGACGTGCCACAGCTTCCGCGGCGTCGACACGTACGCGCGGCCGGCGGTGACGTCGTGATCCTGCGCGGCGATCCGCCCGCCGATCGCGGCGTAGATCCGGCGCGCCGCGCGGATCGCCAGCGCGCCGCGCGCGGGGAGCGCGCGCAGCCCGCGATCGGCGCGGCGGTAGCGCGCATCGGCGATCGCCAGCAGCTCGGCGACCGCGCCGGCGATCGGCCGCACCGCCTCGGTGGGCAGCGGGCCGCCGAGCGCGCTCGCCAGGCCGCCGGCGCCGTGCGCCGCGAGCAGCTCGTCGGGGAGGTAGAGCCGGCCGCGGTCCCAGTCTTCGACGACGTCGCGGCACACGTTGGTGAGCTGCATCGCGATGCCGAGGTGCGCGGCCTCGATCAGCGCGTCGTCGCGCTGCACGCCGAGCACGTGGCTCATCATCAGGCCGACCGTCGCGGCGACCCGCCAGCAGTACCGCTCGAGGTCGGCGAAGGTCGCGTAGCGGACGCCGTCGACGTCCATCGCCATCCCGGCGAGCAGCTCGGCCGGGTACGACCGCGGGATCGCGCGATCGCGCACCACGTCGGCGAACCCGGCGAGCACCGGATCCCCGGGCTCGCCGCGGTAGAGCGCGTCGAGCTCCAGCGTCAGCGCGAGCAGCGCGCCGGGCTGGGCCGCCGGCGGCGCGAGATCGATCGCGTCGTCGGCGCGGCGGCACCACGCGTAGACCAGCGCGGCCTGATCGCGAGGCCGCCGCGGCAGCAGCCGCGACGCGAGCGCGAAGCTCTTGGAGCCACGCGCGATCGTCTCGCGCGCCTGCTGGACGATCGCCGTGGTCACGCCGCCTCCCGCCCGCGATCGGCGAGGATCGCCGCGAGCGTCGCCTTGGCGCCGTTGATCACGCCGGGCACGCCCGCGCCCGGGTGGGTCCCCGCGCCGACCAGGTAGAGCCCGGGAATCTTCGCGTCGCGGTTGTGCGGGCGGAAGTACGCGCTCTGCCCGAGCTTCGGCGACACCGAGAACGCCGAGCCCTGGAAGCTCTGCAGCGTGTCGCGGAAGTCGATCGGCGTCAGGTGCCGGCGCACGGTGACGTGGCGACGCAGATCGGGCAGCACCTCCTCGAGCGCGGTGAGGATGCGGTCGCCGTAGGCGGGCGCCTCGCGCTCCCAGTCGATCGGCGCGTTGCCGAGGTGCGGCACCGGCGCGAGCACGTAGAACGAGCCGCGGCCGGGCGGCGCGAGCGACGGGTCGGTGACGTGCGGCGCGTGGAGGTAGAGGCTGAAGTCGTCGGCGATCTTCGGCTCGCGCGGGTGGAAGATCTCGTCGAGCAGCTCGCGGTAACGCGGCCCGAACACGACCGTGTGGTGCGCGACCTGATCGGCGTACGTGATGTCGGTCCCGAAGTAGAGGACGAACAGCGACATCGACCAGTCCATCTTCGCGAGCTTGCGCGCGCGCTTCGCCGCGACCGGCACGCCGTCGTACAGCCGCGCGTAGGTGTGGTGGACGTCGGCGTTGGACACCACGAGATCGAACGGCTCGTCGATGGTCGCGTCGGTGGTGACCAGGTGGCGGACGCGATCTCCGTCGCGATCGAGGCGGATCGACCGCACCGGCGCGTTCAGGCGGAGCTCGCCGCCCAGCTCGCCGAGCAACTTGACGAGCGCCGCGACCAGCGCGCCCGTGCCGCCGCGCGGGAACCACACGCCCCAGTGGCGCTCGAGGTGGTGGATCAGCGTGTAGATCGACGACGTCTCGAACGGGTGCCCGCCGACCAGCAGCGAGTGGAACGACAGCGCCTGGCGGACGTGCTCGTCGCGGACGTACCGCGACACCGTCTTGTAGACCGACCGATCGGCGCGGAGGCGCGCCAGCTTCGGACCCACCCGGATCATGTCGGAGAACCGCAGGAACGGCGTGTGCGCGAGGTCGACGTAGCCGGCCTCGAACACGCGGCGCGAGTAGTCGACGAACTTGCGGTAGCCCTCGCCGTCGCGCGGGTCGCGCGCGGCGATCTGCGCCTGCATCGCGTCGGCGTTGCCGTCGTAGTCGAACCGATCGCCGTCCGCGGTCCACAGCAGCCGGTAGAACGGGGTCACCGGCATCAGCTCGACGTAGTCGGCCATCCGCTTGCCCGCCAGCTCGAACAGCTCCTCGATGCAATGCGGCGCGGTGATCACCGTCGGGCCCGCGTCGAACGTGTGGCCGTCCTCGTGATAGACGTACGCGCGCCCGCCGGCGAGATCGCGCGCCTCCAGCACGGTGACGTCGAAGCCCTGGGCGGCGAGGCGGATCGCGGCGGCCAGCCCGCCGAACCCGGCGCCGATCACGCATGCGCGTTCACCCATAGGACACCTCCATCGCGTCGAGATGGACGCGGACCGCGACCATCGCGGGCGTCTCCCCCAGCGTCGCCTCCGCGGCGGCGAGCGCGCGGTCGAGGTGGTCGCGGATGACCTGGCGGCCGTGCGTCGCGACCTCGTCGGCGAGCGTGGCGGCCACGCCCTCGACGTCGACCCGCGCGCGCTGCACCAGCAGCGCCCAGCGCATCGGCTCGGCGCGCTCGGCGAACCACGCCCACGGCCAGGTCGGGCGCCCGGCGAGGAGATCCTCGGCGCCCTTGTCGGCGCGGGACGGCGACGTGATCGATCCGAGGTCGTCGAGCATCTGCAGGCCGATGCCGATCGCCTCGCCGAGCCCGCGCACCGCCTCCTCGGCTGGCGCGGAGGCGCCCGCGGCGATCGCGCCGAGCTGGGCCGCCATCGCGGTGAGCGCGCCGGTCTTGAGCCGGGTGGTCGCGGCGACGATCGCCGGGACGTCGGCCGCGGCGACCGCGAGCAGGTTGGTGCCGAGGTCGAGCGCCTGGCCGAGGTGGCAAGCGTGCAGCCCGTGGAGGGCGACGCGCAGCGCGCGCGGGTCGAGGCCCGCCTCGTCGAGCGTGGTCAGGGCGCGGAAGTACAGCCAGTTGCCGGTGTTGATCGCCAGCGGCGTCCCGACCAGGTGGTGCAAGGCTGGCGCGCCGCGGCGCTCGACCGCGCCGTCCTCGACGTCGTCGACGATCAGCGACCCCGCGTGGAGCAGCTCGATCGACGACGCGATCGCGGCGATCGCGCGCTCGTCGGCGCCGCCGCCGAGCAACGCGCCGAGCTCGACCAGCCCGGCGCGCAGGGCCTTGCCCGGCCGGCTGAGGAACTCCTCCGCGGGGCCCAGGAGCGCACGCTGCCAGACGGCGGGGGGCACGCCCTCGGGGGCGGCGACGTAGATCGCCGACGGGATCGGCGAGCTCGAGACTCGGGCGCGGGCGGGGACGGTCATGTCGTGCTCCTGGGTCCAGCGATCCGCGCGCGCCATGACAGGCCACGCGGCGGACGACCGGCAAAGATTCGCGCGACGTCTCCGAGACGGAGGTCGAGCGCGTAGAACCGACGGATCGTGGCCTCGGGGAGGCGATAGAACCTCGCGAGGACGTGGTGGCGGTCGGCGGGCGCGAACCAGCCGAACAGCAGGCGGTTGAGCCGCAGCGCGACGCCGAGCTGGCGGCGGTGGCGGTCGCGCAGCGCGGTGAGGTCGTCGCCGAACAGGTCCTCGGGCGCGAGCGCGCCGACCACGGCGGCGAGCCGCGCGGCGACCGGGAATGAGTAGCCGGTCGCGGGGTGGAACCAGCCGCCTTGCACGCCGGCGCGCAGCGGGCCGCGGTCGACCTCGTCGAGCGCCAGCTGGGTCGGCATCGGCAGCACGCCCTGCTCTTCCCGGACGACCTCGGCGATCTCCCAGCCCCGAGCCTGCGCGTACTCGCGGCACGCCTCGCGGAGCGCCGCGACGTCGAGGTAGGTGCCGTCGGCGAACCGCGTGTCCTCGATCAGCAGGCGATCGGGCGCGAGCGGGAGGACGTAGAAGAACCGGAAGCCATCGAGCTGCGGGACCTCGGCGTCCATCAGGATCGGCCGCGCGAGCCCGTGCGGCTGCGCGGTCCGGACCTCGAGCCCGACGAACTTCTGGAACCCGCCGACCGGGGCGTCGCCGACGTCGGGGCCGCGGGCGTCGATCACGGCGGTCGCCTCGAGCGTCCGCTCGCCGGACCGGGTGCGCACCTGCACCGCGTGCGCGCCGACGTCGATCGCGGTGGCGTCCACGATCAGCTCGGAGCCGCGCGCGGCGAGCGCCCCGCCCACGACCTCGGCGAGCCGCGGCGAGGTGACCGCCGCGTAGCCGCCCGCGAGCTGGCGCCGCAGGCCCGGGAACGCGACGTCGTAGCCATCCCACCGGTGCGCGACCAGCGGCTCGATCCACGCGCGCGCCCCGTCGGGCAGATCGCCATCGTGGAAGCACCACGTGTGGTTTCCCCCGAGCGTGGGCGCGCGCTCCACCAGCGCGATCCGGGCGTCGGGCTGGTGCGCGCGGATCGCCAGCGCGAGCAGACCGTTCTGCAGCCCGCCTCCCACCAGCGCGTAGTCGAACCTCATCATCGTTGAACGTTTCGAGCGCACGCGGCCGCGATCGGTTACGCGGCCTCCGCGAGCGCGGCCCGGACGGCGTGGCGCGCGCGGTGGGTGCGGATCTTCACCGTCGAGACGGTGAGCGCGAGCGCGTCGGCGACCTCGGTCTCGGCGAGCTCGTCGACGAACCGCATCCGGAACACGCGGTCGTACTTGTCGCCGAGCGCGCGCAGCAGCCCGCGCACCTGCGACGCGGCCTCGGCGTCGGCGACCTGCGCCTCGGGCGATCGGACCGGGCTCGCGCACTCGGCCACGGCCTCGTCCTCGAGCGAGGCCATCGCCGGGCGCCGGCCGCGCTTGCGGAGATGACCGAGCGACGTGGTCACGACGATCCGGTGCAGCCACGTGGTGACCTGCGCCTCCCCTCGGTACGACCCGCGGTGCCGATGTGCCGCGAGGAGCGCATCCTGCGCGGCGTCCGCGGCGTCTTGTGGATCATGGAAGAACCGACGGGCCACAGCGTTCGCATACGCAAGTTCCTGACGCCCCAGAGAAACGGTCAAATCGTTCATAACGGTCACTATGGACCCAAAAGGTTCATTGGCAAGAGAAACGTTCAGAAAGTTCCAAGTGCATGATTGTTAGGGACCTCGTGCGCCAACTCCTGTCACCGGCCGAGCTCGCGCAGGCGATCGGCGTGAGCGAATCGTCCCTGAAGCGCTGGGTCGACGCCGGCAAGATCCGCGCGGTGCGGACCGAGGGAGGCCACCGGCGGATCCCGATCGCGGAGGCGATCCGGTTCATCCGCGAGCGCCGCCAGCCGGTGGTGCGCCCCGAATTGCTCGGGCTCCCTGCCGAGATGATCATGTCCGTCGACGCTTCGAAGGACGTCGACGAGCTGCAGCGGCACCTCGAGACCGGCGACGTCCGCCAGGCGCGCGCGCGGATCCTGGCGCGCTACCTCGCGGGCGAATCGATCGCCGCGCTGTTCGACGGGCCGCTCCGCGGCGCGCTCGAGCGGATCGGCGAGCTGTGGAAGGACTCGGAGGCTGGCATCTTCGTCGAGCACCGCGCGAGCGACGTGGTCATCCAGCTGCTCGGGCAGCTCCGCGCGGTCCTCGAGCCGCCGATCGGCAGGCCGGTCGCGCTGGGCTGCGCAGCCGAGGGTGACACGCACCTCTTGCCCAGCTTCATGGCCGCCACCGTGCTCGCCGCCGAGAGTTTCGACGCGATCAACCTCGGCGCCGACACGCCGGTCGCGGCGCTCGAGGCCGCGATCGCGCAGCACGCGCCGGTCCTGCTGTGGGTCAGCGTGATGATGCCGCCGTCGACGGAGGTCGCGTCCAGCCTGGCGCGGTTGCTCGCCCGCGAGGCCGACGCCGACCGCGCGGTGATCATCGGCGGCCGGCACGTCGCGAGCGTCCCGGTGCGCCAGCCCGCGGTCCACGTCGCGGCCTCGATGCGCGAGCTGGCGGCGTTCGCGCGCGGCGTGTTGCGCGCGCGTGAGTGATCACCGGCGTCGCAGGCGCTCATGACGATTGAACCGAGCGCGCACCCTCGCTAGGCTGGGGAGATGCGCAGGATCTGGATGGTGGTGGTGGTGGCCGTGCTCGCCGGGGGATGCGACAAGCTGTTCGGCAGCGGCGACGACGAGGGGGACGACGACGTGTTCGCCGACGCGCGCCCCGACGTGGTCCCCGACGCCGAGCCGGCGCGGTTCGAGATCGGCGGCCGGGTCGCGAACCTGCTCGGGACCGGGCTGATCCTCGAGCTCGACGGCGGCGAGCAGCTGACGTTCGACGCCGACGCGACGTTCGCGTTCGACGAGGCGCGGCTCGACGGCGCGGACTACACGGTCACGATCGCGACCCAGCCCGCGACGCAGGCGTGCGTGATCCGCAACGGCGCCGGGACGATCGGCGCGGACGACATCGACGACATCGAGGTCGAGTGCGCGGTCGGGACGCTGCGGATCACCGAGGTCTCGACCTGCTTCTTCGCCAACGTCCCGTGCTGGGTCGAGGTCTTCAACGCGTCGACGACCGACGCCGAGAACCTGTCGGCCTACCGGCTGCGCTCGAACGCCAGCCCGCGCGCCGGTGGCACGATCACGACGCGGTCGTTCCTGCTGCCGTCGCTGGTGATCCCGCCGGGCGGCTACGCGATCGTGCGCGGCCGCGGCAGCGACGATCTCGTCGACGGCCTCAACCTGGTCAACCTGCTCGAGGGCGACCTCGTGCCGTACTGGGCCGCGAACGGGTTCGTCGAGCTGACCAAGTCCGACAAGACGGTCGACTTCGTGCGGTTCGGCAGCAGCGCGACGACCCCGACGACGATCGGCTGGAACGGCGCCGGGGCGCCGGCGGTCCCGGACACCGACGTCTACGGCGCCGTCGTCGCGCGCGACGCCGCCGCGACGGACACCAACGCCGCCTCGAACTGGACGACGCGCGCGTTCGGCACGCCGGGCGGCGTCAACGACATCACGCTCGACGCGGACACCGACAACGACGGCATCCCGGACCAGGCCGAGGTCTCGGGCGGCCGGTTCGCCGGGCTCGACCTGTTCGCGATGGGCGCGCGCACCGCGCAGCCCGACATCTTCCTCGAGATCGACTACATGACCTCGGCGGATCCAGGCGTCACGCCGCGGCAGGGCGCGCTCGACAAGGTGGTCGCCGCGTTCGCGGCGCACGGGATCGCGGTCCACCCCGACGTCGGGAGCCTGATCTCCGACTACAACCTCGGCGGCGGCAACGCGGTCGCGAGCTCGGCGCTGATCGCGCTCGGCGCGTTCAACGGCGCCGCGAACCACTACGCGCTCAAGGCCGCGAACATGGACGTCCGCCGCCAGGCGTACGCGCACTACGCCGTGTTCGCCGAGGAGCTGACCGACGTCCCGGCCGGGACCGCGGGCCTCGCCGAGGTCGAGGGCAACGACCTCGTCGTCGCGCTCGGGTTCCTCAACCTGGCGTCGGGCACGACCGCGAACAACAACCGCCTCGACAACTACCAGGCCACGACGCTGATGCACGAGCTCGGGCACAACCTCGGCCTGCTCCACGGCGGCAACGAGGACGCGAACCACAAGGCCAACTACATCTCGGTGATGAACTACCTGTATTCGTTCGCCGGCCTGCCGACGATCGGCACCGACGAGGGTGATCGCTACCGGCTGTTCCGCGCCGGCGCGGGCTGCGCCACCGCGGGCGAGGACAACCTGACCAACAGCCCCACCGCGACGACGTTCGTGCTCGACTTCTCCACCGGCACCAGCCTGCCGCTGGCGGAGGGCGCGCTGCTCGAGTCCGCCGGCCTGCGTCGCCCGAACAGCGCCGGCGGCGTCGACTTCAACTGCAGCGGGGCGATCTCCGGCACGGTCTCGGTCGACGTCGTCGCCGGCATCACCACGCTCAACGACTACGACGACTGGTCGAACCTCGAGCTGGCGTTCGTCCGCAACGGCAGCGGCGCGAGCGCGCAGGTCGAGGTGCGCTTCGATCACTTCACCGACGAGCTACGCCCGCTGGCCGACGAGACCGGGTTCCGGCCGTAGGGAACTCCGACAAGCGTCGCCGGATCCCACACACCGCGCTCGAAAATACGGGCACCTGCGCGGGCACGCGCGATGCACAATGGACCGAGTCCATGCATCGCCTTGGCTTGCTCGCGCTCGTCCTGCTGATCGGCTGTGGCGGAGACGATGGTCCGGTGGCGCCCGACGGCGGCGCCGAGCCGGACGCTGGACCCGACGCCAGCGTCGACCCCAGCGACGCGCTGTTCGACCCCGACCACATCCTCGAGGTCAGCATCACGCTCGCGCCGGCGGACTGGGCCCAGCTCCGCGCCGAGCCCGACGAGATCGGCCTGCCGCAGACCACGTGCGCGGCGGTCGCGACGGTCGAGCCGTACACGCAGTTCCACGCCGACATCACGATCGACGGCGTCACGGTCGAGGACGTCGCGGTGCGCAAGAAGGGCGGGTTCGGCTCGATCTCGACCGTGAAGCCCGGCCTGCGGATCAAGGTGGCCGAGTACGTCACCGGGCAGAAGCTGTTCGGGCTCAAGAACCTCACCCTCAACAACAACGTCCAGGACGAGACCTTCATCAGCCAGTGCCTCGGCTACGGCCTGTTCCGCGCGGCCGGCCTCCCGGCGTCGCGGTGCAGCTTCGCGCACGTCACCGTCAACGGCGAGGACCTCGGCCTGTACTCGAACGTCGAGACGATCAAGGACAACTTCCTGCGCCGCAACTTCGGCGACGACACGGGCAACCTCTACGAGAGCGGCGGCGAGTTCACGCCCGGCGGCACCGAGTACTACCAGCCCAAGAACGACGAGGCGAACTGCGACGACCTCGTCCCCGTGGTGACCGCGCTCGCGGCGCCCGACGACCAGCTGGTCGACGAGCTCGGCGCGGTGCTCGATCTCGACGGGTTCATGCGCTACTGGGCGATGGAGGTCATCACCGATCACTGGGACGGCTACGCCAACAACCAGAACAACCACTACTTCTACAACGACCCGACGACGCAGCGGCTGCGGTTCATCCCGTGGGGCATCGACGCGCTGTTCACCGGCCGCCAGCGCACCACGCGCCCCGCGTCGGTGTTCGCGTGCGGCACGATGCCGTGGCGGCTCTACGACGCGCCCGAGACCCGCGCGATGTACCTCGCGACGCTGCGCGACGTGCTCGACGACGTGTGGGACGAGGACGCGATCCTCGACGAGATCGATCGCATGGAGGACCTGATCGAGCCGGTCACCGGGCCGCTCGACGACGAGCTCGACGACGTCCGCGCCGACTTTCAGCGCATCGACACCGCCCAGCACCGGTAGCCGCGCTCCCTGCCCCTAGATCGGGCAGGGAGCGCGGTGCTACGGTCACAAATCACACC
>Ga0163144_10021666_pt1 | contig 12763 bp, 6 predicted proteins | sample OliLak19BULKMAT1_FD_123175 | JGI IMG/M metagenome (GOLD analysis project Ga0163144, IMG submission 123175) | Freshwater microbial mat bacterial communities from Lake Vanda, McMurdo Dry Valleys, Antarctica - Oligotrophic Lake LV.19.BULKMAT1 | ecosystem: Environmental > Aquatic > Freshwater > Lake...
CTCGCCGTCGCAGCTATCGATGGTTCGGATGTTTTGCTCCTGGCTGGCACCAATCAGCTGGGAACTGCCAAAGTCAGCGCGGGCTTGGCGGCATTCACCGGGGTTCAGCTGGATGCCAGCGGTGCTACAACTCTTACAGCACGGCTCGCAAGCGATCCGACATGCGAGTCCTCAGTCAGCGTGACTGTCGCTTGTTCAAACGTTGCGTGTAGCATCTCGAAGCCGGTGATCTCGGCCGCACATCCGTTGCTAAATGGGGTTCCCGTCGCTTCGAACGGCGATCGCGTGAGCGCCGACGGTGCTCCTTATCAAGCGGCGGTTGAAGTCACCACGAACGTCCCAGATGGTCGAACGGTGTTGCTCACCGTGGATGGCTCAGCCCAGTCTCTTGCCACCACCGCAGTTGCTGGAGTGGCCACGTTTGCTGGGGTTGCCTTAGCCCCGGACGGTCAACACACGCTCAAAGCAAGTTGCCTCGGTGACGGTGGGCAGACCGGAACCTCGGCGCTGGTGCAGGTGGGTGTTGATAGCTTGGCGCCGGATCTCATCCTTGATGGGATCATGACGGGAGCCTATTTCCCGCTCAATGTGCCGGTCAAGGTCTGCGCGAAGACGACAGCCGTGGATGCGTTAGATGTTCCCACAACGGTTGCAGGGGGCCAAAACAACTTTTGCGTTGGGATCGGTACGGCGACTCCTCAGTGCTCACCGGCAAAGCCCGGTCAATCTGCCACGGGTGACGGCGCCTGCGTGACGCTGGCTTGCCCGGGAGGGGCGCCCTTCAACCTCGCGCTCAGCTTGCGCGACGCTGCCGGAAACGTCACCGAGACCACCGTCTCCGGCGTATCCTGCGCCTCGAGCCTTCCGAGCGTCCAAATTATCGACCCCATTGATGGAACGGGATCGGACGTCGCCACCCGAATCTTGGCTAGTGGAGCGCTACAAGTCCGAAAGGATCAAAACTCCCAGCAGGCGGGCGCACAGTACACAGTGCGGGCCTGCACAGACGCAGCCGGCAGCACAGGGATCTTGTACGCCGGGCTTTCGGGCAGCGCCCTCAGCACCGCCCTGGGTAGTCCTGTGACGGCTCAGCCAAGCGTGAGCGGGGACAACTGTCCATCGACGCTTGGGTACGTCTTTGTATTCAGCAACGTCGATCTTCCGGAAAGCACGGAGTCCGCCACCGGCGCTCTCACGGTTGCAACCGCCCTAAAGGTTCAGGTTACGGACATTTCGCGAACCGCTAATGATAGCCCAATCGTCGAAACCTGGGTGGATAGCACTCCGCCGACATTTGGGCCCTTCAGCCCACCGGATTTGTGCAGCCTGCGCGTGCAGAGCGACGTGGATAAGACCGTTAAGCTGATTTTCAACGCGACCGCTTCGCCCGTTGTGTTGAACGTTGATCGCCCCACCACTGATTCGACTCTCAACCTGAGCACTATCGAGCTTGCTGGAAAAATCAGCGGCGATGTACTGTTCGAGTTCGGAATCAATGCGCTATCCGGAAGCGTTACGGAGCCTTCCGGCAACGTTACCACGCTCGCCCAGCCTTGCACTGTTACGGTTGGCAATGCGCCCATCGTCGCGTTCCAGTCGCCCGTTGGCACCTTTAACAAGGCTAATGACGCGGATCTAAATACACCAGGTTGGCAGGGCGACCTGTCGGTGAGCGTTAACGTAGTAACTGGCGGAGTAACTGGTCCCGCCACCTCAGGCACCGTTGCCTTTTCAGTCGGAGGGACCCCCGTTGGAGCTGGTCCCGTCAATATTGTGGCAGGCGTTGCAACGTTAACTGGCGTGTCGATAGCAGACGGCAGCGCGGTTCAAATTACAGTCACGACTTCTGACATTAGCCCCTATGGAGTGGGCACCGGTTCCACCACCCGTGTCGTTGACACGATCGCCGCGAGTGCTGTCACTAGCCTCACGGCGGCTGTGATTCCCGCGCTGCGGCGACAGTCAGCCTTTCAGGTCTCCTGGAACGGCGCGGACGACGGCGGCAAAGCTGCCGGGGGATATAATGTGCGCTGGTGGAAGTCAGCAACTTGCGATGCTTCCGGATTCGCCGGAGGAACTGACGTTGCTTTCGGAGGAACACCTTCGGCTCCAGGTTCCGCTGATGGCATTCAGGTGGGCAATCTGATGATCGAAAACGACTACTGCTTCGGCGTTCAACCTACGGACTCCGTAGGCAACGTGGCACCTATCGCAGTAACCGGCCCAGCTCGCGCGCAATTCAATTCAACCATCCTAACGGCGGGCGTGACCAACGATGGAGCTCGGTTCCTTGACGGCACCGGGGACATTGATGGCGACGGTTATTCCGACTTGTTGGCTGGCGTGATCAACGGCAACGCAGCTTACCTCTACTGGGGATCTCCCACGGGTTACTCGACAACGCCGGACATCACATTTAGCGGGGACGTTGGCACCTCCTTCGGGCTCTCAGCGAAGGTGTTGGGCGATATCGATAATGACGGTAAGCTCGATATTGGTATTTCGGCTCCTGCAGCAGGCGGGCCTGGCAAGGTGTATATTTTTGCTGGTCGCGCCAACTGGCGGGCTGCGGGGAGTACTCTCTCAGCCTCGGTGGCCACGTACACGATAGCCTACGACGCTACCTCGGATCCCCTGGCGGCGGCAGCTAGCCTTGGCACATCCTTGGCTCGCCTCGGGGACTTCGACGGAGATGGGATTCACGATTTTGCGATCGGCGCTCCCAAGTACGATAGCAATCGAGGGATGGTGGTCGTGATCAAGGGCTCAGCCTCATTCCCGTCGACGCTGACGCTGGGCGCAACCTTTAATCCGGCCATCGCCTTCGGGATCAAGGGTGAGAGCAGTGTCTCCAATTTCTTCGGGAACCGATTGCTCGGTCTTGGCTCGTTCTACTCTGGCGCTCCAGGCACGACGTTGGTCGTGAGTGCAACCGGTTCAGCTCGGAAGACGGTGTACACCTTCACGAAACCGGCGACAGGTTTGGCATTGGCATCCACCTACCAACATAGGTTTGTCGGCACGGCAACGTCCACCGGCAACACCCTCGCAAATTTGGGCACAATTCTGGGAGCCCCAGTCCTCGGTGTTGGTTCCTTTTCGACCGCAAACGATACACGCGTGTTCATGGGGAGCGCTTCAGTCGGCCCGTTTGGTGGGACAACTTCGATCTACACCAGCTCAGCTTCGGCAGATCCCATGAATACGGTGATTGGGTCTGGGCTTCCCGGAACAGGGATCAACGTCTCCTACATCGGAGATAGCGGCCCGGACACGGTGTTTGTTTCGAGCAAGAAGCTCTACTTCATGCGCGCAGCAGAGCTCCTTGCTACTCCTGCCGGAGGCGACGTGGTTGGGCTCGCGCCTGTCGTAGTTTCCCTCCCCGGGGACTGGCGCGGGGCTTCCTGGGAGAGCACGCCGATTCCTGACCTGAACGGTGACGGCTATGCAGACGTTGCAGTCGGTGAGCATCGCGGGTCCATTGACTTCATCGGTCGAGTAGCTGTTTTTTGGTGATTCTCAATTCGCTGACGAAAGTGTAGGGCTGGGAGTTAAGTGAGCGTGAACTCCCAGCAACCGCCCAGCCGCTTGAGAGGCGCTCTCAAGCGGCTGTTGCCGATTGTTCAAGGCATGCTTCTGATGGCCCTTGCTCTGGCCGCCGTTCGTTGGAGGTATGAGGAACAGGTTCTGCAGGCGCTCGTGCGAGGCACGGTTCACGACGGAATGTCTGACGAGCAGCGGGTCTTGGCGCTAGTGAGCCGCGTGCACGAGCTGATGTTGCCTCGGAAAATCCTTTATAATCGGAGAGGTGCGCCCAAGCCAAACCTTGAAATCGATCCCGTCAATCTGTTCTTATTTGACACGCTGAACGAATTGAATACGGGGCTGGGTGGCTGCGGGGGATTTACCAATGTGGCTGCGCGCGTGCTCGAATCGGCGGGCTATGAAATGAGAGTTGGGCAGATGCTTTGTCGCGGAAGTACAGGGGCGTGTCATGTCTTCGTTGAGGCGCGCATTAGCGGAAAATGGGCCATTCTTGACCCACTTTTCAATATCAGCTTTCGCTCGCCGGACGGACACCTAGCCTCTTTCGCTGAGGTTTCCCGCGCGTGGGGAATGTACCAGCGTCAGGTGCCCCAAGGCACCGGTGAGGCGGCTTTCCCGATTGATCTGTATAATTTTTACGCCGCTCGCTACACGAATTGGGACAAGGTCCCGGTCCTGATGCCTGCGATTAAAGTTCTCCTTGGTGCCTTCACAGACGCGGACGAGATCTCGCTGCGGACGTACGTCATGTCAAGAAACCGGCTTTGGGTGGCGATGTTGGGGCTGATCAACTTTGTTTGGCTAGGCCTTCAAGTGACTTCGTTTCTCTCTCGTCGTCGGAATCAGCCTGCTCAAGGCAGACAACCGTACGAACCAAGGGAGCGAGTGGATTCGGAGATCAGACTGACTAAAGGTTATCTTCCTCAGCGGGCACCATTTCGGCCGGCGTACAGTCTAAAACGATTGAGGCAAACGAAGGCAAATGGTGATGGGGAAAAAGAGCCCGAAAAAGCTGCTTTGATTGGGCGATGATCCAGTGAAAGCGCGCCCTTGCCTAAGCTACTCCAGCTGCTGGGCAGTCAGGGCATTTCTCAGATCTTGAGCGATCTTCCTTTGTGCAGGAGCCAGCTCCTCCAGCCTCAGTTTGGCAAGAGCCGCTGATGCACGAGACGTTTGCCCTGCACGTTGAGCGGCTTCAGCAAAGGCAAGCCAGCGGCCGCTCGTTGGCGCAAGCTTAACCGCCCGGGAGCGGTAGTCCAACGCGGCGAGCCAGTTTTCTCGGCTCGCAAAGGTGTTTCCAATCCAATCGTTGGCCAATGCGCAGTCTGTATCCACGGCGCATTGGAACGCCAAATAGGCATCCGTGGCGCTTTGGATCCTGTCCGCGTTATCCGTTTGGAAGGCAAACACAAGTCTCCGCCAGAGACACTGAGTTGGGACTGCCTGGCCCGCGCATTGCTTAGCCAGAAAGCCCTCGGCCGCCGCTGGCCCGTCAGCCACGGCCAACAGCGCGGCCTCGAGCGGGACTACTTCTTCTCGCCGGGCTCCGAGGGCCTCGGCTTTCCGTAACGCTGCTCGCGCTCGGTCCACGCAGGCGCGTTCGCTCAAGGCCGCGCAGAGCGAGGCAGGCCTCTGCGCGGGTGGTAGGTCGAGTATCAGGCTAGCGATTCTCAACCGATAGGCTGGATTGGTAGGGTCGAGCCGCGTCGCGTTCGCTACCAGCTTTGCTGCGAGATCGAGGTGTGCAGTCTGCAGGATGGATGACAAGTGGAAGATGAGCATGGCGCCAACTGGCCCCTCAGGGGCAACGGCCATGGCTTCATCCAGGGACGGGTGGAGTGCGGCCAGCTGTTGAGCAATGGGACCAAGATAATCGCGTTCGCGGAGGGTTGCCTCCCGAAGCTCTAGCAGGGCTTGCCGTCGTTGGTTTCGACTCGCAAGGTATTGGGCGGCGAGAATGTGCGGCCTGCTATTCATCGGGTCCTTTTCTAGAACGACGTTGATCCACGGCATGGGCGATTCACGGCTCCGCAGAGCGACGATGGCCCCAAGCAGCGGAAAATAGGGATCCGCGGGGTACAGCTCCGTTGCCGAAAGTAGCTGAGCTTTGAAGGCCTGCTGGCCAATTCTTTGGGCTTTTAGGTCCTCGGAGAGCAGGTGCAATCGTTCGCGCGCGGAAGCGGCAGGTTCAGCCCATGTTGCCGTCGCCAAAACTACCGCGAAGATCAAAAGGCCGAGTGGGGGCAGAGACTTGATCCAAGAAATCGATTCACGTCGCTGACCCTGGGTGAGCGCACCCAGCACCGGGGCGCACACTGCGCACACCGCAATCATCACGGCTGGAACTTCGAGCGCCAAGTCAACGAAGTTGTGCACGGCAAGCACCAGAACGCCGAGGAGCGCCACCGCCACCACAGGGTCTCGACGGGCAGCAGGTGCGAGCCTGCGACCCAGCCACAAGCAGGCGAACAACGTGGCAACGCAAATAGGGACACCCCATTCGCTGGCCCACTGGACCACAAAATTCTCCGCATAGCTGTAAATATGGGCGCCGAGCGACCTCTGATAGCGAGGAAACACCGTTTCGAATGAACCCCTGCCGATACCCAGCCAAAAGTGGTCTTCGATCAGCGGAAAAGACCATTTGAAAATTCGAAACTTGTCGCTGCTAAACTGGAAAAGCTCATCCCTAGTTTCTTGGCGCGCTCCCAGGATGGCCAGAAGCGCCCCGCCCGCTATCGCAAGCCCAGGTATCCACGAAAGAAACTTGCTTTTCTGCGGTTGTGGTGTCTTTCGCAACCATCGACTCATGATGGGCAAAGCTAAGAGCCCTAAAGCCAGTGTCACCACCCCGCCTCGCGAAGCCGTAAGGATCGACACCCCCATCGTGAGGCCCGTGCAAACGGCCACGGCGACGCTGTACGGTGTGAACCGTCGACTGAGGACCAACGCGATGCCACAAAACGTGGCCAAGTTCAGGTAGCCTGAAAGATTATTAGGGTTGATGAACGGCGAAGCGCCCCATCGTCCGCCGATGTAGGGCGACGAGTAGAATCCAAATAGTTTTTCGGCGCCGACGAGGCCATGCGCTAGCGTGGTGGCAGCAACCAGGATCCCTGAAAGAAAAACGATGATGACGCCGATACGCTTGCCAAAGATGCGACCCAGGCTGGCGGCCACGGCGAAGAGGCACGCGTAGGCTACCCATATAAGTGCCTCGCGGTGGGCGCCCGCTCGATCAAAAGCAATGGAAACGCCGCTTGGCGCCGGTACCCGAAATGGGTAAAACGCGCGCTGCCAGTTATCCACCTGGTGAGGGATCAGCTGTTCGGCGATGCTAGAGGGCAGGGGGACTGTCTGTAGGAGTGTCCAGAGCGCGAGCGCGGAGAGCACCCAGACCGGGAAGGGTAGTACGAGCAAACGATGCGAAATGGCCACCCACAAGAGCAGCCCGGCTGCCAGCGCTAGAGCAACCTGAACCTCCAAATGCACCGAGCCGATAGCTAGCGCAGAGCCTGCCACCACTGCAGCAAACGCCCCCAGCAGGAAAAGCTGTGCGCGGCTGGCTTGCTCAAGCCTTTGTAAGAAGGGAGCTGGGCTCTCGATCATCCGGTGCGTGGCCCGAAGCGTAGTGGCCCATAGTGGTTGCTGGCAATGACTGGAACTCGGCGCGCACCTCGGATGCGCGCCCATACAGTTTTGCACTGACTGTCCGCGGCTGTGCTCGACCCCGAGAACCTCAAGAGGATCTCCAGCACCTTGACTTCTATTTGGATTAGGGCGTTACATCACAGCGAGCCTTCCAAGCGTAACGCCTTTGACTTCTCAGCCCATACTGATTGCCCCGACCTCGTCTGCGCTCGCCCCAGGCACTGGGAGGATGGGGCGGTTTTTCCCGGCGCTGCTGGGCTCGGTCGTCGTGGGATTAGGTCTTTCGGGTAGCATGAGCGGTGGGTGGTCGTCTCTTGGCGTCGTGTTGTACGGGCTTGTGGTGGCGGTAACTACTTCCGTAACGCTGCAGCGTCAGCTTCTTCTTACGACGACGATGTTGACCTGCTTTGCGCTTGCCTACGCACCCGGGATGGGCTCTGCCCTTGAGTTTGGTGCTCGACAGCACTTGCCATTCACCTCGAGCGAGGATTGCGCCTACGCTCTTGCTCTCAACGTATTGTTTCTCGTTCTAATGGCTACGACCTCAGCGCTGGTTTGTCGCGGAGCAACGCGCAAGGAAGTCACGCGCGTACCAGCAAACAGCCGAGCCTCTTGGGTTGCATTCTTCTGTCTCTTTGGATTTGTTGCGGTTCGCGCCTTCGCGACGGGCTATTGGACGTACTATGGGTCGCCGCAAGTTACCCAGCTGGGCGGGTTTCGGCCAGAGCTCCAATACGCCGGGTTGCTGTTTGTCGCCTTCGCCCTCGTTGCGTCGAGCTGGGGGTGGGGTGTCCGTAAATCAGTGGCGCTGTCGGCGCTTGGTGGACTCGTGTTTCTGCTCCAATCGAGGCGCGTGATGATTGCTGCCATCATTGTATTGCTCTTGATGGCAATTCGGGATCGAAGACACAAACTCTTGGCCGTGATTCCAGCTCTTGCTGTCCTTGGATTCTTCGGCACATGGGCGTGGAGAACGGCCATTGCGGAACAAGGATACGCTAACAACGTCGTCGAGCAAGTGTCCAACACTTATGCGAAGACGCAGTCTGAATCGCCGAACCGACCGTCATTGAACGAAGTCAGCGAAAGATTGACCTACTTTTGGGTGGATTCGCTAAGCGTCAAGAGCGGAGTCGCCCGCGAGTCCATCCTGGATTTCCTACGTTACGCAGTTGTTACCGCGGTTCCCGGTGCGATCTTTCCATCAAAGTACAGGGAAAAAATAACGGTTTGTGACACTCTCTTGGCTACTGATCAGGATCTCCCTTGCACACCTGTGACCGAAGGCTATCTCTCTGGGGGTGTGTGGGGAGTTATCGCGATTGCGTTGATCTGGGGAGTCGGTATAGCGGTGTCGGAGAGACTGCTTGCCTATCCGTCAGTGACTCAGCGGGCCCTTGGCCTGGCGCTCTTTTCCGAATGCATTATTCTGGAAGGCGGCGCATTCCCATTCATTTCAGCGCTCCGTATGGTGGTCACAGTGGCCGCTATAGTTGTGCCTGCCGCGCTAATCGGGGCGCAGGTGGCCCGCTCACGCACCGTTCCCGCTTAGATGGCGCGCCCCGAATCCACCTACGCCCTAACCTATCCCCACGCCCTTACATGCGAATCGACTGCCGGAAGACTCAATGGATAAATCATTTCTCGTTAAGCTGTTGGGGTTCAACGCCACTTTGATCCATGGAGATCCAACAGTTCTTGATCGATGGCGTTGGCTTGTGGCCCGATTGCCTGTCACGAGAAACGGGGAGCGGTTGCTTGACGTGGGCTGTGGTAGTGGAGCCTTCGCGATCGGTGCGGCCCTGCGTGGATACTCGACTCTAGGCTTGAGTTGGGATGAGCGAAACCAGGCCATAGCAAGGGAGCGCGCTGCCCTGTGCAAGGCAGACACAGCTGCGTTTGAGGTCCAGGATGTGCGGCACCTAGGCGAACGCTCTGACCTTGGTGACCGATTCGATGTGGCAATTTGCTTTGAGAATGTTGAACACATTCTAGACGACGGCAAGTTGATTCGAGACATCGCCCGGTGCCTCAAGCCTGGCGGGCGCTTGCTCGTCACTACCCCGAACCTCCGCTACCGACCGATCAGCGACGGAGATATGGGGCCCTTCCGCCCTGTTGAGGACGGCGCGCATGTCCGCCGTGGCTACTCCAAGGCAATGTTACGCGAGGTCTGCCAGCAGGCAGGCCTGAAAGTCGAGGAGATTTCTTTTTGTACAGGGATCTTGAGTCAGAAGCTCAGCACACTCATGCGGGGCCTGGCGCCAATAAGCCCAGCGTTAAGCTGGGGGGCCGCTTTGCCCCTCAGGTTGGCTCCGACGCTCTTCGATGGCGTTCTCACCCCGCTCGTGGGGTGGCCGTTCTTCAGTATCTGTGTTGAAGCGTATAAGCCGCGGAATTTCGGCTAAACCCGTTAGTTTCCAGCACGGTAAGTGCCCTCATACCGACGGTGATTTCCGTCAAAGGCAGCGATGACTTCTGCCGCGCGCGCTACGTACTCATGGTGCCGGGCGGCATGGTGGGCTGCCTGCTTGATCGTGGCCAGTTCATCGCCGGTCATGGCTGCTTGCAGCTCGCGGGCAAGTGCCAGCAACGCAAGCGGGTCCTTGGCATAGAATGCTTCGTGCCCGTGACGAAATACTTCCCGTTGTTGGGGGCTGTCTTCTCCCAGCATCAATCCCGCGACTCCCGGGATTTCGTAGGTGCGCATGTTCTCGGCTCCGACGTTTTGTTCCCGGAGTACGTTCAGCGAGAAAGTAGAAGCCGCGAGTGCCTTCGCATAGGTTTCCCCGGCGATGATCGCACTGCGATAGGCTCGTTGAATTCCGAGGTCAGCCGTCTTGGTTCTCCAAGTGGGTGCGCCATAAATGGACACCTTGAGCCCCGAGTTGCAAATTGGCAGAAGCCATGATTCGCGCTTGGTGTCCCAGTTGCCGATGAAACAAATGTCACTGGCAAAATGCGCGCTTTCGTCCGCACTGAGTTCTGCCGGCTTGAGTAGCTCCGAATCGTAACCAAATCGCAGAAATTCAGCATTCACCCCGCGTTTCGCGAGCGTTTCCACGAGCCCTCGTGACCAGACGAAATAGCGATCGACAAGCTTTGCTTGCACGAGGGAGCGCCGGTGGCTGGGCCCTCTGAAGGGGCGCCGATTGAATGGATCATCGGGGTGAAATGCGGCCAACTTTGGCGGGTTGGCGGTGTGGGCGCGTAGACGGCCGTACGTCGACGAGGGCAGATCATCACATTTGACAAAGAAAATGACGTCCGGGGCGAGAGAGCGAGCTCGCTTGACTAGGGCCGCCGCGGCGCGGCGCCTTCCCAACATGAGAAGCGGCAGGTTAATAGCGTTGCTGAGCTCTGGGCGCAGCCAAGCGTCCCGGCAACCATAATAGTCGAAGAAGTGGCCTGCCACACCTAACCGGTTAAATGCTCGCACGTAGGATGGTCCGAGCGCGTGGGGTCCCGTACCGTCTCCCACCACGAGCACGCGTTCGATTTTCTGCGATGTCATCAATAGGGAGGGGGATAGTCGGTTCGCCAAGTGGCCTAACGTACCTATCTAGTCCGACGGACTCTCGGGGACAATCCGGTAGTTTCGTGAAACTCATCGACGACGTGCGCAACGTGAGCCGAAGCGCAGGCGCTCAAGTCGGCTTTAGGTTCTGCCGCAGCATTGCGCGCAACGGGCGCGACGTCATGGCTACCGGCGGTCTTGATCCGGCGGACCGAGGCATGCCTCCTGGGAAGTATGCTTTTTCCGTCGAAGCTCACTCTGTCATAGTGAGGTCACAGGACTTTTCGGGCGCGCATGAGTATAGTCGTCGGCGCCGACAGTTGAAAAGGCCCGCCTTAAGGGATAGCTTGGCTCCGTGAACCATCTCCCGGGCCTAAAAATTCTTTCGGACAGCCGAGTCCGCTATCTGCTGACGAGCGCTCGCAAGCGCGTGAGCGGAACTGGGCATGCGTGTCCATCGTGTGGGTGTATCTCAGCGAGCGTTCTAGCGCGCAAGTATCTGGTAACTGAACTGCGCCGCTGTGACTCTTGCATGTTGGCCTTCCGTGTTCCCACAACCACCAAGGAAGAGAACGCCGAATTTTACCAGGAGGAATATTCACAAGGGATCACCACGGAGGTTCCGTCTGACGCCGCTCTCAAAACCCTTCTGGAGTCTGAATTTCGAGACACCGAAAAGGATTACTCCACCTACATTGAGGTGCTTCGCGCGCTAGGGGTTGCTCCCGAATCGCGGGTTTTCGATTTTGGCTGTTCTTGGGGCTACGGTAGTTGGCAGATGCAGCGCGCGGGATTTCAGGTTACGTCGTTTGAGATATCGAAGCCGCGTTGCACCTTCGCGCGCGAGAAGCTGGGTGTTGACGCTCGCGTCAACATTCCCGAGGAAAATGGTGTGTTCGACGTGGTCTTTTCCTCCCACGTCTTGGAGCACGTTCCAGCTGTGTCAGAGGCTGTTTTGATGGCTCGTCGGCTGCTGCGCCCCGGAGGGCTCTTTGTTGCGTTCACCCCCAACGGATCGTACGAGTTTCGCGCGAAGGAGCCTGAAGCTTGGCTCAAACTCTGGGGCTTCGTTCATCCAAACTTCCTCGATGCTGAATTCTACAGGAAGGCCTTTGCACAGGATTCTTGGTTGCTCGCCAGTTCCCAGTATGACTTGGCGGCGATTCGTGCGTGGTCCTCGTCGAGTGGTAGTCGGCAGTTGTCGATCGAAGGCTCGGAGCTCCTCGTGGCCGCTCGTTTTAGTTGAGAATTGTCGGCGAGAGGATCGTTTTCGACCCCGAGCGCGTTGCGAGCAATTTTGCCTTGGACAATTATGAGCAGATCCAGGCCAGTGCCTACGAACAACTAGGGATCTGATCTGGAAGCCAAGCCTTTGACCCAATGACGGCCAGTGCGAATCAAAAGGGTCTTGCGAGCCCAGTCCGCAGAACGCTGTGGTCGCTTTGCTCCCAGTATGCCAATCTGGCACTCAATATTATCAGCGGACTAGTGCTGATCCCGTTCTACTTGAAAAGTATTGACGTTCCCACTTACGGCGCCTGGCTCGCAACGGGAGAGATACTCGCTTGGCTTACCATGGTGGATCCAGGGCTTGGCTCATCAGTGCAGCAGCGTGTCGGCTTGGCGTTTGGAGCCAACGAACGTGATCGAACAGGCGCCTACGCGGCCGCGGGCTTGGTAGCCATGACGGCGCTTGGAGTCGTAGTTTCCCTGATGGGTATTGTCCTCTCGACACGAGCCATCAGCTGGCTGCGAATCCCCGAGACGGTCTCACAGGCCGCTCTAACCAACGCGTTTCTAGTCGCCGTTGCGGGTACCTTCCTGACGCTCTTGGCGTACGGTCCGGGCTCCGTTTGTGCCGGGCTGCAGCGAGTGAAGTGGCTTGGGATCCTCAACGTGTCCGCAACGATCATCGGAATGGCTACCACTGTTGTAATGCTGCTTCGCGGAGCCGGCCTGATGGCCCTGGCGTTTGGTAGCGTCGCTCGCGGCATCTGCCACCTCGCCGGCTGCACATCCATCCTCGTTTACTCGCTACGAGAGTGCGAA
>Ga0163144_10021667_pt1 | contig 12762 bp, 9 predicted proteins | sample OliLak19BULKMAT1_FD_123175 | JGI IMG/M metagenome (GOLD analysis project Ga0163144, IMG submission 123175) | Freshwater microbial mat bacterial communities from Lake Vanda, McMurdo Dry Valleys, Antarctica - Oligotrophic Lake LV.19.BULKMAT1 | ecosystem: Environmental > Aquatic > Freshwater > Lake...
GGCGGCTCGACGTGCAGGGCGATCTCGAAGGCACGTTGCTGCGGCTCGAAAAACAGATCGCCGACGCCGCGCGGAAGGCGAAGAAGGAAGCGCAGGCTTTGCGGGCGCGGCGCGAGCAGGCGGCGAAGGAGCTGGCGAAGGTGGCGGCGAAGGGTATCGCGCAGCTCGGATTCAAGAAGGCGGATTTCCAGGTGCGGATTGTGCCGCTGGCGGAGCTCACGCCCACGGGCGATTGCACCGTGGAGTTTCTGTTTTCACCGAATGTCGGCGAGGCGCCGCTGCCGTTGAGCCGGATCGCGTCGAGCGGCGAGCTCGCGCGCGTGATGCTCGCGCTGAAGACGGTGCTGGCGGATCTCGATGAGGTGGCCGTGCTGGTGTTCGACGAGGTGGATGCGAATGTCGGTGGTGAGATCGGTCGCGTCGTCGGCGAGAAGTTGGCCGGGATCGCGAAGAATCACCAGGTGCTCTGCGTCACTCATCTGCCGCAGGTCGCGGCGCAGGCGGCGTGTCATCTCGTGGTGACGAAGGATCAGTCGAAGGATCGCGCGGTGGTTGCGATCGAACCGATCCAGGCGAGCCGAAAGGCGCGCGTGAGCGAGCTGGCGCGGATGCTCGGCGATCGCAGCGCGAAGAGCGCGATCGCGCACGCGGAGGAGTTGCTGGGAAAGTAGCGCAGGCGTCCCGCCTGCCTCCGGGTGGCACCGGCGTCCCGCCGGTGAATTCTGCGGCGGGACGCCGCAGCCACTTCAAAAGCCGGCAGGATGCCGGCGCTACTTGAACTCAGCGGCTTGGTGCCGTCGCGAAGTCTTCGGTATGCTCGGGACGCGACGGCCGATCGGAGTTTTTCCGGAAGCTGCGCCAGAGGGAGAGCGGCAGGTTGGCGAGGCCGATGATCGCGAGTTGCGAGAGCGCGAACGAGATGAGAGCGACGAACGCGGCGTCGGTAAAGCCATAGCTGTGCAGGCCGACGCCGAGCATGTTCGTGCCGAACCAGCTCCAGGCCGTGATGATGTTGCCCGCGATCGCGAGGCACATGAGCCCGCGCTGCTTGATCATGCCGCCCCAGCGCGCGTGCAGGATGATGGCGCACCAGATGACAATCATGAGCGCGCCGTTTTCCTTCGGATCCCAGCCCCAGAAACGGCCCCAGGATTGATCGGCCCAGATGCCGCCGAGGATCGTGCCGACGAAACTGAAAAGCGTGGCAAAGCAGACGATGCCGTAGACCATGCGGGAGATGGCGTCGGCCGTCGCCTTGTCCAACGAAGTCGTGAACATGCCGCGGCAAATATAAATCAGCGCGAGGAAACCCGCGAGGAAGGTGGCGGAGTAGCCGATGTTGATCACGACCACGTGGGTCGCCAACCAGAAGTTCGAGTCGAGGACGGCGCGCATCATCTCGAGCGTGTCGCCGGTGAGCGACAGGTGATGGGCGATGATAAGGGTGGCGACGCCGATGACGGCGCCGGCGACGGCGCCGATGGAGTTCTTGTAGACCCACTCCAGAATGATGCAGAGCGTGATGGCGCCCCAGCCGATGAAGGGTGCGGTGGAGTAGAGATTGGTCACTGGCGGCCGGCCCTCCAGCCACATGCGGGTGAGGATGCCGCCCGTCATCAGGAGCCAGCCGAGCATGACCAGGCCGGACGCCGAGCGGCGCAACGGCTCGGTGAAGCCCAGCCAGGAAAAGACGCCGAGCATGAACGCGAGGCCGAAGATGAAGCTCGCGCGGTAGAAAGGCTGGGCGGCGTTGAAGCGCGCCTCGACCTGGCCTTTGCCGAGCTGGGTGGCGAAACGTTTTTCGAAGTCGGCGCGAAAGAGGCCGAGGAGCGTGTTGAACTGCTCGGGCTTGTCGGTGCGCCACGCGTGGCCGAAGCCGGCGTAGGCGAGAGCGGCGGGATTCACCCGGCCGGTTTGGAAAGTCTGGAGCAGGGCGGGCCCGCTGGCCTGCCACGCGGTGGGATCAGTTTCGCCGGGATCAGGCGGGATCACGAGGAAGAGGTTGTTGACGTTCGCCATGTCGACGATCGGCTCGCTGACGGCGATCGCGGCGGTCGCGGCGGCTTCGTCGTGGGGCTGCTTGTTCAGCCGGGAGGTCACGGCGGCGCGCCAGGTGCCGACGTTTTCCTGGAGCTTCATCAGGTCGCCGAGGAAATCGGGGCGGGCCGGTGAAACGAAGGCATGCCGCAGCCGCTGGTAGTGGACGAGATTGCCGTAGAGCTGCATGACCGCGCGCTGGAAGGGCGTGCGCACGGCGCCTTCGGTCTGGCCGGCGAGCTTTGCCTGGCGGTCGAGCTCGCCGAAGCTTTTCGAGAGCTGATGGTAGGCGAAGCGCTTTTTGCCCTGGCCGTCCGCCATGCTGAGACTGAAGAGCGCGAGCAGGTCGGGATGGACGATCTCGAACGTCTGATACGTGTCGGCGAGCTCGGGCTTGAAGCCGACGTCGAGGAGCCACTCGATCGGGAGAAGGGCGCGTTCGTCGGGCGTGGTGACCGTCTGGCGTCCCTGGAGCTGCAGGAGCGAGGCGCGCGCGACCGTATCGAGAGGCTTGATGCGGCCGTTGACGAGGATGGGGAGCCGGCCGAAGCCGTTGACGTCGAAAGCGCCCGGATTCTTCGGCGCGCGCAAGGTGGACACCGCGAAGCCGACGGCGAGGAGGAGGACGACAGTGGGGATGAGCTTCTTCATGTGGGTGGATTTTGAAACGCGGAGGGCGCGAAGGTCGCGGAGAGATTCGGTGCGTCGTGGGAGACGCGTTCGATGCCGTCGACGAGCTTGCGCCCGTTGAAGTGGATCAAAAGACCAAGGGAGAATTTGCCGAGGCGCAGGTAGGTGGGAAGTTGGGCGCCGTGAATCGGCAAACGTTTTTCGACCGTCTTCAGCTCGATGGCGAGGCGCTCCTCGGCGACAATCGCTGCACCGATGAGCTCGTGTGCCAGGTCATTGATGGATTTCGCGCTCATGAATGCTTCGCGACCTTCGCGCGCTCCGCGTTTCAAACGGCCTTGGTTTGAGTTTTCACGCGGCGTTTGGCCATGAAGGCGAAGAGGTGGATGCCGAATTGCCAGATGAGCCCGAGGGTCATCAGGCCGCAGGCGACGTAAGGGATGAGCCAGCTCGGATTGCGCACGACCTGAAGCACCGTGACCTTGTCATTTCCCGGCTCGAAGCTCGCCTGATAGAACGTGAGCCCGTCGTAGCGCAGTGGGTTGTTCATGTAGATCAACACCTCGCGGTCGTCGCGGCCGTCGGGGGTGTTGAGCCGGATGCGGCTGGAGAAGTTTTTCGGAATCTCCGTGCCGGCGTAGCGGTCATGGCTGAACTTGAGCAGCGTCAGCGCGAACGGCTTGTAGGAGCGCGCCGAACGCAGCGCGATCGTGTAGGTGCGGCCGGCGTGTTCGAAGCGTTGCGGCGAGAGCTGATGACCCTCGGCATCGAGCGGCGCCTGCGAGACGAGCCAGGTGCCGAGCGAGCCCTGCGCGCCGACGAGCTCGACGATGGCGGTCGGCCAGTTGCGCTCGTCCTGCTTGTAGGTGATGGGAGCGGGCGTGACGACGAGCTGGGTGCCGGCGCCGGTGGTGACGAGCGCGGTGTCGCCGATAGTGGTGGCGTTGTCGACCATCGGGCCGCGCATCCGGAGGCGGGAGTTGGGGTAGTGTTTTCTCGTCACGACCCGGAACGGGAGCTTCGGGTGCTGCACCGTCCCGCCCTTCGCGAGCAGCGGCTCGGGAATCACGACGACGTCGTCCGTCTTCGCTTCGGTCGTATCGACGATGGCGAGCTCGTTGTCGCGGTAGCTCTCGGAGTAGTTCTTCGATTCGCCCTGCACGAGGCGCATGCTGAAATCCTCCTGCCAGAGGCCGCTGAGCAATTCGCCGACGAGCAGAAGAATCAGGCCGATGTGGGTGAGTTCGATGCCGACTTTTTTCCAGCCGCGCTTGAAGCGGTAGAGGTGGGCGGCGAGGAGATTGATCAACAAGAGGCCACCGACGGCGTAACCGCCGGGGAGCGGGATGTAGAGCGGGCCCACTTTCCAGATCGCGACGAACGACCGGAAGAACTTCTCCTGCACGGTCCAGATGCCGAGATCGACCTGCGCGAGCGTGCCGGCGAACACGAGGATCAGGCCGAGCACCAGCAACACCACCGTCAGCCGGAGCGAGACGATGAAGTCGCGAACGTGACGCAGCGCGGGGGTCATTTCGCGGTGGGCGCGGCTTTGACGGTGTCGAGGAAGGCGCTGAAAGCGGCCTTTTCCTTCACGACGATGGCGTCAGGACCCATCAGCTTGACGAACCACGTGGCGCCGCCGTGCGGGATCATCGCACCGAGGATGCGCGTGGGCTTGCCGCCGGCGGTGCCGAGGATGTCGGCCACGATGATCTTCAGACCGTTGCGCTCGAGGCGCGTGACGGAGGACTCGAACTGAACCTGCGCCACGGGGGGAAGTTCAACCTGACCGCGCCAGCGGTTGAGGTTGGCGAGATCGCCGCCGACATCGCCGGGAAATGCGGTGATGGCGAGATCGGCCTCGCCCGTCATCCCGTCGGCTTTGAGGGCGTAACTGCCCTTGCGCATGGCGGAGCCGGGTTTCGCCGTCCAGTGCGGCGGGGCGATCCAGACGAGGCCGGTGCCGGACGCGGTCGCGACCGCGGTGTTGGCCATCGCGTTGCCGTCGGCGGCGCCGCCAGGCGCCGCGGGTGCCGCCGGCATGCCATTGGCGGGAGCGGCAGCGGGGTCAGCGGCGGGCGGAGTTTCCTTCGCGACCCGATAGGTTTCGACGGTCGGTTTGCGACACGCAGGAAGGAGTGCGGCGAGGGCCAGAAGCGGGAGCAAAGGGCGGGGAGCAATCATGGAAGGTGCATTACTCGCCCCGCTCCGGTGAAAGTTCAAACCAAACCAGCCGGCTTTTGCCCGGCACGGTCGTGCGACCGCGCGAGGCAGTTTTTACTCGATGTCGACGGCCTCTTGGCAATCCTGACCAAGTTGTTACGCTTTGTAGCGTGCCCGTTTGGGCGACGCGCTTTTCCTGTCTCGATTACGCCTATGAAAATCACCCCTGCCCGCAGTCTGCTGTATATCGGCGCGCTTTGCGCCTCTGTCCTCGGTGCCACCGCCCAGATTGTCGAATTTCGCGCCACGATCAACGCGGCGCAGGAGAATCCGGCGACCACGTCGCCGGCGACGGGCACCGCCATCATGCACTATAATTTCGCGAACAACACGTTCGACTTGGTGGTTTCCATCACCGGCATGACGAATCTTGCGACCGCATCCCACCTCCACGAGGCGGCGGTGGGGGCGAACGGCGGCGTAGTGACCACGCTCGGCGGTGAGACGGCTTTCACGCGGTCGGGCAACACGCTCACCGCGACGTTCACCAATATCCGGCACGGCGGCACGCCGCTGACGCTGATGCGGGGCGGCGCCTACTTCAACATCCACTCGGTTCAGTTTCCGGGTGGCGAGGTGCGTGGGCAACTCATCGGACAGCCGGTGAAGTTGTATTCGAAAATGGATGTGGCGCAGGAGGCCGCGGCCATGCCGACCCAGAATTTCGCCGCCCTGAACGATTTTGGCGGTGCGTTGATGACCTACGATCCGGCGACGAACCAGATGAGCCTCCGGACTTCGGTGTTCAATTTCACGAACACGATGAACAACTCGCACTTTCACGCGGGCGCGCCGGGTGTGAGCGGTGGCGTCGTTCAGAATCTCGGAGGCAATCCCAATGCCGCCGCCGGCGCGACGGCCACCCAGTTGACGACGTATTCCAACGTGAGCGGCGCCATCCAAGGCTCCTACGATGGCACCTTTGGCGGCGACCCGGTCGTGCTGGTGACCGGCGGCACTTACCTCAATTACCACAGCACGACCTTCGGTGGCGGCGAACTGCGCGGTCAGGTTTACGCTTCGCAGGAGTCGGTGAGCTCGCGCCTCGTGAATATGGCGTTGCGTGGTGCGGTGGGCACGGGTGACCAGGTGCTGATCGGTGGTCTCGTGGTGCAGGGCACCGAGCCGGTCCGCGTGCTCATCACGGCGAAGGGGCCCTCGCTTTCGGCCTTCGGCATCACGGGTGGCCTCGCCAATCCGCGGCTCGCGTTGCACGATTCCGCCGGCCGGCTGATCGCGCAGAACGACGACGTCGGCACGGTCGCCGCCGGTTCCGAGCTCGCGGCGATGCCCGGCGTTCCGCGCAACACACTCGAGTCCGCGCTCGTCGTCGTGCTGCCTCCCGGCAACTACACCGCGATCGTCTCCGCCACTTCCGGCACCGGCATCGCGCTGCTCGAGGTCACGGACGTGCGCTGAACGGCGCGCCATCGCGCGTTGAAATCTTCGGCCCGGCGCCCCCATGGCGCCGGGCTTTTTGTTTTGCGGCGTGTGGCCGGCAGCGGGATAAACGTCGCATGACGGTGGCTCCGCTTGGCGACTCGGCCGTGGTGATTTCGCTCGGCGCAGCGAATGATGCCGCGACCGTCGCACGGGTGCGGGCCGTGGCGGCGATGATCGGCCGGCACCCGCCGGCCGGTGTGGTTGATATCGTGCCGGCGTTTGCGAGCGTGGCGCTGTTTTTCCACGGACCGCCTCCGGGCACCTTCGAGTCGCTGGCGGCGGAGCTCGCCGCGATCGTCGCGCGCGCGGAGGATTCCGTGGGGTCGCTCGACGGGCGCGTCGTCGAGGTGCCGGTGTGTTATGGCGGCGAGCACGGCCCGGATCTCGACGCGGTCGCGGCGCACACCGGCCGGTCGGCCGCGGAGGTGGTGGCGTTGCACAGCGGCGCGGACTACCTTGTGCACGCGATTGGTTTTACCCCCGGCTTTCCGTATCTGGGCGGCTTGCCGCCGGCGCTGGCGACGCCGCGCCGTTCGAGCCCGCGACCGCGCGTGCCGGCGGGCGCGGTGGGCATCGGTGGCGCCCAGACTGGTATTTATCCTTTGGAGACGCCCGGCGGCTGGAACCTGATCGGCCGCACGCCGCTGCCGCTCTTCGATCCCGGCTGGCCCGAACCCGCCCGGCTGCGCCTCGGCGACACGGTAAAATTCCGCCCCATCCCTGCGTCCGAGTTCGCCGCGTGCTCCACCCAATGTCACGTAATACGTGACATTGGGCGGGGCGAAACCATAGGTAAGGCGGAGGCAACTTGTCACGTATTACGTGACATTGGGCCGGGGGTGGAGGTGGTGCGGGCGGGGATGTTCACGACGGTGCAGGATTTGGGGCGGGTCGGACAGCGGGCGGGCGGGGTGCCGTTGAGCGGGGCGGCGGATGCGCTGGCGTTGCGGCTGGCGAACCTGCTTGTCGGCAATCCGGAGCAGGCGGCCGGGCTCGAGTTCACGCTGCTGGGGCCGGAACTGCGCTTTCGGCAGCCCGCGCTCGTGGCGCTGACGGGGGCGAGTTTCGGCGGGGTGCCGCGCGGGCGGCCCTTCGAAGTGGCGGCGGGTGCGGTGCTGAAGCTCGGCCCGGCGCAGGCGGGCTGTCGCGGCTATCTGGCGATCGCCGGCGGGATCGACGTTGCGCCGGTGCTGGGGAGCCGCAGCACGTATGGCCGCGCCGGGCTGGGTGGGTGGAAGGGCCGCGCGCTGCGCGATGGCGACGCCCTGCCGGTGGTCGACGTGCGGCGCGTGCTGCGGCCGCACTGGCGGATCGACGAGCGGATCCTGCCGCAGTATGCCCGCGAACCGGTCGTGCGGGTGGTGGCGGGGGCGGAGGCGGGGGAGTTTGACGCGGGTTGGACGGAGCGGAGCTACCGCGTCTCAGCCCACTCCGACCGGATGGGGGTGCGGCTGAACGGCGCGCCGCTCGCGCGGACGCGAACAGCGGATCTGATTTCGTCGCCGATTGCACCGGGAGCGATCCAGGTGCCGCCGGATGGGCAGCCGATCGTGCTGCTGGCGGATGCGCAGACGGTGGGCGGGTATCCGGTGATTGCACACGTCGCGACGGTGGACCTGCCGCTGGTGGCCCAGCTCCGGCCGGACGACAACGTGCGTTTCCGCGCCGTGACGCTCGCGGAGGCGCGGGAGGTCTTTGCCGCCCGCGAACGGGCGCTGGCTTTATTACACGAAGGTCTGGCGCAGAAACTTGCCTGAGGGCGCATTGTGCGTTCGGTAGGTCCCGACTCACGTCGCGTGGGGCGGAGAACCGCCGGGCGGGGCGTGGGTCGAAAACTGCTCATGACGAAACGCATCGATCTCAATTGCGATCTCGGGGAAGGGGCCGGCCACGATGCCGCGCTCATGCCGTTGATCTCGTCGGCCAACATCGCCTGCGGCGCGCACGCCGGCAGTCTCGAGACGATGATCGAGACGGTGGAGCTGGCCGTGAAGCATCGCGTCATGATCGGCGCGCATCCGGGGTATTTCGATCTGGAGAATTTCGGCCGGGTGGAACGCGCGATCACGCCGCAGGAGGCGGGCCGGATCGTGTTGATGCAGATCGAGCAGTTGTTCGAGGTGGCCGGATCGCGGCTGCGCCATGTGAAGCTGCATGGCGCGCTCTACAATCAGGTGTCGCGCGATCCGCATCTGGCCGAGGGCGTGGTGTCGGATCTCGCGCGGCTGTGGCCGGACCTGATTCTCTACACGCTTTCCGGCAGCCATCTCGCGCGCGCCGCCAGCGCGCGGGGCCTGCGGGTGGCCGAGGAAGTTTTTGCCGATCGGACCTATCGCGGCGACGGTTCGCTGACACCGCGCACCGAGCCGGGCGCGATGATCGATGACGCCGACGCCGCGGTCGAACATGTGTTTCGGATGGTGGAGAAAGGCGTGGTGCGCACGACCGCCGGGAGCGAGATTCCGATCACGGCCGAGACGATCTGCGTGCATGGCGACGGGCCGCAGGCGGTGCCGCTGGCGGCGCGTCTGCGCGAACGCTTCGCCGCGGCTGGTATCGCGGTGCGGCCGTTCGTGGCTTGAGCCGCGCCAAGTCCCTGCGCTCACGCGCCCGGGGCACATGGGGTCCGTCGCGTGCGCGGCAGAACGGGAGCATGAGCGAGCGGCTTCGCGTCAGCGCGCCACCGACTCGATCGCGACGAGGCACACGTCGTCGTCGAACACCGCGCGGCCGCTGTGGGCCTGCACCTCACGCAGCAGGCGATCGCTGACCTCGCCCACGGTGATTCCGGCGGCGCCGGCGACCAAGGCACGCACGCCGGATTCGCCGAACATCGCGCCGGCGTCGTCGATTGCCTCGAGAATGCCGTCGGTGTAGCCGACGAAGAGATCCCCGGGGCCGTAAGCGCAGGTCTGCCGGGAGTAGACGAAATCGCCCATGAGCCCCGCAGCCGGCTCGGGGTCGGCGGGAGCGAGCCGCGCGATGGCGCCGGTGCGGCCGGTGCGCACGAGCGGCGCGGGATGGCCCGCGTTGCCATACGTGAGGACGCCCGAGACGGTGTCGATCACGCCGAAGAAGACCGTGGCGAACACGGGCTGGCCCGTGTGCTCGACGATCGGCATCAGGCTGTGATTGACCTCGCTGAGAACGTGAGCCGGGTCGCCGGCGCGCTCGCCCATCTCCTCGACCACGCCGCGGATCAGCGCGGTGAGCAGGCCCGCGCGGACGCCGTGGCCCATCACATCGCAGATCAGCACGCCGCAGCGCGTGTCGGAGAGCTGGAGAATGTCGAAGAAGTCGCCGCCCAGCGTCGTGGTGGGAATGTAGCGATGGGCGAAGCGCAGCGCACTGGCTTCCGGCGCGGTCTCGCGAGGGAAAACCGGATACGCGCGGTTGAGGAACGCCTCCTGGACCTGGCGGGCCATCCGGAGATCCAGCTCCATCTCGGCGCTGCGCCGATGCACCTCGTCCTCGGCTTTCTTGCGCCGCGTGATGTCGTGGCTGATGCCGACGAGGCCGATGAGATGATGGCGGATGTCGCGCAGCGGGACCTTCGTGACCAGCGACCAGTGGACATCGCCCTCGGGTCCGAAGTCGGATTTTTCCTGGTTGAGGATGCCGGCGCCTCCGGCGAGGACTTCGCGGTCGTCGGCCAGCGCCTGACGGCCCCGTTCGCCGGGAAAAAAATCGATGGTGGTCCGGCCCAGCGTGGCCTCCTGCGAGGCGACGCCGAGCATGGCGAGGTGAGCCTTGTTATTGAGGACGTAGCGCGACGCGGTGTCCTTCACATAGAGCCGGCTGGGTAAATGATCGATGATCGTGCGCAGGAGATTGCGTTCCTCCTTGAGTGTCTCCTCGGCCTCCTTCGCCGCGGTGACGTCGCGGGTGAGACCGAAGGTGCCGATGATGGCGCCGCTGGCATCGCGCCATGGCATCTTGGTGCTGGAAGCCCAGCCTTGTTTGCCATCGAGCATGGTGAGCCGCTCGATTTTCGAGATGAGCGGGCGGCCGGTGCGGATGATCTCCTGCTCGTCGGTCAGGGCGCGCTCGGCGTGCTCGCGGGAGAAGAAATCGGAATCGCTCTTCCCGATGCAGTCGTCGGGCGAGGCGGCGCCGAGCGAGCGGGCGTGGGCGGCGTTGTTGCGGACGAAGCGGCTCTGCCGATCCTTGAAATAGATCCGATCCGCGCTCGTATCCATGAGCACGCGCAGGATCGACGAATCGAGGGATTCAGGGACCGCGGGAGCGGGGGCCGCCGGGCTGGGGGGGACGTCGCTCATCGAAAGCCGGAGACGTTGAGCGCCGGCTGGGTGGCGCGCAACCATGGTTTGTTCGGGCAGGAGAACGGCCACACCTCAGGCGGACCAGCTTTCCGTCCCATCGGAGCCGAAGCGGCTCCGCTACAAGGCGCGTGAGCAACGCACCCTGCCTCACTCCTTCACGATCGTGAACCAGTCGCGCTTCTCGCCCTTGTCGTTGAGAAACACGAAGTCGAGTTTGAGTCCGTCGATGTCGACGACCGAGGAGCCGGCTTCGTTGAGCGAAAGGTAGAACGCGGGGTGATTCAGCAACGGCGGTTTGGAGGCCGACGCGGCGTGGCCGGCGCTGCCGGTGACGACGTTGATCTCGCCGAGGTGCGGAGTGCGGGCGCGCGGTTTCTTGTAGACGCCCTGGCCGTCGGCGCGGCCGTCGATCTTTTGCTTCACGTGCTTGGCCGCATCGAAGGTGACGCTCTTGCCATAATGGCCGTCCATCAGCCACGAGCGTTCATAAACGTGCGAGTGGCCGGTGAGCACGAGGTCGACGCCGCCCTGTTCCAGGACCGGCAGGAAGACGGCGCGCATGTCGTTCATCCGGCCCTGGCTGTCGCTGTCCTTGTCGGAGTCGTGCGTGCCCTTGGTGTAGGTGGGATGATGGAAATACGCGATGATCCAGTCGCGCTTCGTCGCGATGAGATCCGCCTTCAGCCACTGCATCATCGCGCCGTCGGCCGAGCGATCGGAGTCGTGGGAGTCGAGGCAGATGAAGTGAATGTTGGCGTAGTCGAAGGCGTAGTAGGCCTCGGTGCCGGAGACCAGGCCGCCGGCTTGCGCGCGCGTCGGCAGGGTGAAGATGTCGTAGTAGACGCCCGACTGCGTGATCGAGTTGGCGCTCTTGGCGTCGTGATTGCCGAGCGCGGGCCAGACGGGCGAAGTGCGGAGCAGCGTGGGATACATCTCGAAAATCGCCTTTTGGTAGTCGGCGTCGGTGCCATCCGGATACGCGTTGTCGCCGAGCAGGAGCCAGAGATCGGTCGCGCGGTTGCCGGTGTATTTGTAGTAAACGTCGCGCACGGCCTCCTGCACCTTGCTCTTCGTGCCGGGATCGCCGAGGACCCAGATACGCGTGGGCTTGGCCGGACCGGCCGGGGGCGGCGTGGTGAAGCTGTGAATCGCGACGCGGCCCGGGGCGTCTTCGGCCTCCGCTTTCTTCTTTTTCTCGGCGTCCGGCGGTGCAGGAACGGTCGCGCCGACGGCGTAGAAATATTTGGTATTCGGCTGCAGGTCCTTGAGCTGGACGATGTGCTCGGTGGAGACGCCCTCGGCTTTCGCCGAGCTGGTGAGCTGATTGCGCTCCAGGCCATAGGTGACCACGGAACCCTCGGTGGTATCGGTGCGCCAGCGGACGACCAGGCTGGTCGGCGTGGCTGATTGCAGGTAGGGGCCCCGCACGATCGTGGGTGCAGCCGGCAGGGGCGCGCACGCGATGAGAGTGAAGGCGAGAAGGAGGAGGCGTTTTGGCGTCATGAGCGAAATTAGGAGCGAAGGGCGGTGAGTTGCTGCAATTCGGCGGCGAGCTCCGCCGTGCCGGGAGCGGCGCGGAGCCAATCGGGCAGGGCGGCAATGGCCGCCAGCGCAGCGGCGTAGGCGGCGTGCGCCTCCGGCATCCGGCGGGCGCGAGCCAGAAGGTCGCCGCGGCGCTTGAGCCACATTTCGGGACGTTCGCTCTGGGCGGCAATCGCGGTGAGGCGCGCGGCGGCGGCATCGATGCGGCCGAGGGCTTCCTCGAGCGAGATGGCGCGGAGCTGCAGCGGGATTGCCGGGCCCACGCGTGCGATCGCGGCCTCCAGTCCTCGGAGAGCGTCGGCGGGTGGCAGCAGCGCGGCGCGCTCGAGGAAAAGCTCCGGCGGGGGCGAAGCGATCGCAGCGATCGCGGTGTCGAGATCGCTCACGGCGGCGGCGCGAGAGCCGAGGGCGACCTGCGCGCGCGCGCGGAGAACGAGCGCCGTCGCATCGCGCGGATCGCGCGCCACGGCCGTGTCGAGCAATTCCCGCGCGGCGCGCGGCTGGCGCAGCGCGAGCGCGAGCGAGCCGCGCGCGCGGGCAAGCCCCGGGTGATCGGGCGAAAGTTCGGCCGCGAGGAGGAAATTGGCCTCGGCCAGGTCCC
>Ga0163144_10021669_pt1 | contig 12761 bp, 10 predicted proteins | sample OliLak19BULKMAT1_FD_123175 | JGI IMG/M metagenome (GOLD analysis project Ga0163144, IMG submission 123175) | Freshwater microbial mat bacterial communities from Lake Vanda, McMurdo Dry Valleys, Antarctica - Oligotrophic Lake LV.19.BULKMAT1 | ecosystem: Environmental > Aquatic > Freshwater >...
AAGATTGGTATGTGTATGATGCGATCCGGGATCGCTCGACTTCATGATCCCTGCCTAACCGATCTCGTTTTCCAACTGATCAAGAAACTGTTGGAGAAAGGCGGTGCGCTGGCGGGCTTCGCTTTTTCCACCCGGAGTCTGCATGGTTCCTTCCAGCGTGAGCAGCTTGCAGTAAAGGTGATCCAACGTGAAAACACCATCGTCTGCTTTACGGGTGTGGCAAAAAGGGTCGGTCGCGTCGTAAAACCCGCGTTTCATTTCCGCGCCAAGCATCAGAGTGCGCGCAAGACCCACCGCGCCGAGCGCATCGAGACGGTCGGCATCTTGCAGGACTTTCGCTTCTAACGTCCGCGGAGTGATTCCGGCGGTGTAGCTGTGTGCCTCAATGGCGTGGTGGATTTCCTCCAAGCGCCCATGCGGCCAGTGAAGTTCTTCCAACCAGGTGATGGCCTGGATTGCCGCGAGTCGCGAGGCGCGGCTGCGGTCCGGGGAGGTTTTGGGAATGATGACGCAATCATGCAGCCAGGCTGCCGGCATGACGACGAGCCAATCCGCGCCTTCCGCAGTGCATAAGCGGCGGGCGTTGGTGACCACACGGCGAATGTGCATGGGATTGTGGGCGGCGTCCTCGGTAGCGTGCCGGGTGAGTCGCTGGAGGAAATGGGTTGGCCAGGGATCGTCTGATAGAAATGGGGACATGATGGGTTGTTAAGAAAACGAGCGTTCAGGAAATTCGTTTTTCCAACGCACCAGCGCCTCGCGGATTTCCTCGGACCGCCGCGTGGGGCTGAGTTCCCAAATGAGTGGGCACTGCGCGGGAAAAAACTTCAACAATGAGGCATAGTCCAAGGTGCCGCTGAAGGGGGTGCGGTGGTCACGGGCGGGCCACTCCACATCATGCACGTGGCCGCCGATGAGGTGCGCCGAAATTTTTTCCAACCACTCGATGTGATCGAGCAGGCCGAGATTGTGCTTGAGCTGGACGTGGCCGAAGTCGTGCCAATACCCGACCCATGGATTGTCGGCGAAGTGGGCTTGGAGGGCGAGCATCTCGCGCTCGGTGGGCACATCCTCAAAGCGGGAACGAGACTCGATGGCCAGCTTCACCCCGACTTCTGCCGCACGCTCGGCAATGGTGGTGAGGGCCTCGATGGCGCGTTGATAATAGAGCGGACCGATTTTTTCCCGTTTTTTGACGAATGCGAGTTTTGCCTTGATGTAATCCGGCGTATGCTGGCCGCCTTCTGCGACACTGTTGGTGAGAAGTTTGGTCCAGCGGCTTGGGTTCATGGGCACGGACCCCATGTGGAGCACGAGGTAGTGCGCGCGGAACTCGGCGGCGAGATCGAGGGAGCGGAAGGTCATGTCCAACGCGCGCTGGCGGTCAAAGGGGCGGTGCGAGGTGAATTCATAAGCATCTGGCGCGTCAATCATCACCTCGACCGGTGAGGGGAAATAGTTATGCACCCCGGAGGAGGTGAAAATTCCGCGGTCGTGGGCCTTCTTGATGCCCGGCAGTTTGGCGATGGTCATGCCGTGGGAAAGCTCGATGTGGGTGAACCCGAGATCCACGATTTCCTCGATCATGCTCTCGCCATCCGTGTGGCGGCTGTTGTTCCAGCATGAAGAAAAGGCAAGCATGACGGCGGCAAGCATCGGTGATGAACGGGAAGAGTTCCAGTCTTGTATTGCGGCTTTCCTGAGAATGCCAAGTCTTCATCTGAAACGATCAAAAATCCTTAATTTGGGCATTAAATAGAAAGTCTGGCTTATCAAGTTGGGCTTATCAAGTTGCCTCCTTGGGGGAGAATGTATAGGGATGCACGCCCCAGCGGGTCATGACTTTCGGGGCATAGCCGGGGATGATAGACTCCGGCGGGATCCTTGCCAGTGATCACGACTGCTTTCGGCGTGATCTCAAGTTTGTAGCCGCCTGCCGGAAGATCGAAGGTGGCATCGACATCAAGCCGGATTTCACTGGGAAGAGTTTGTTAGATTTAAAAAATCAAAGTTCCGGGGTTGGTTATCACATCGCAAGCCGTCATTCTGTGGCTGTGAATGAGGATCAGGCGATGATGCCGAGTGGCTTGGTGGTTTTCCATGCGCCACGGGTGAAATCCGGGAAATCCTGCGGCATCCCGTCTTCGGCGACTGACTTTTCGCTCAGCGGGGATACGGATGACCAGAAGCAGCCTTCGTACACGTTCTGGTCAAGCGGCTCGCCCTTGCGCAGGCATTCGATGATGCGGAAAAGCATGAGGAAATCCATGCCGCCATGACCGCCCATTTTTTGGGCGAGCTCTCCCATGCGTTTGAAGAGCGGATGCTCGTATTTCCGGGCGATGGCTTCAAATTCCTCAGAGCTGGTCCATTCGTGGTAGCTTTTCGTGACGCCTTCGATTGCCATGCCGTTAGGGAATCCCTTGAGTGTGCCGAGCGTTCCTTGGATCAGATTGTGACGCGAATACGGGCGGGGCGATGTTTCATCCCACTGGATCATGATGGTGCGCCCCAGGTGCGTCTTGATGATGGAGGTGTTGATGTCCGCACACTTGTAGTCGAGCGTCTTGAACTCCGGGTTGGTCAGGGTGGTTGACTTCTCCGCGAACCGCTTGCGTCCCTTCGCTGGCGAGCCGAAGGAAACCAACCGGCGGAAGTTGTCCTCCGTGCGGGCCAGGTTCATGTATTGCGCGACGGGGCCGAGGCCGTGGCAGGGATACAGGTTGCCGTTGCGGTTTGCATAATGATAGGTGCGCCAGGATCCGGTCGAGTCGCCCCCGTTCATCTGGCCGCGGAGTTCGTGGATGTAGGCCGCCTCGCCGTGCAGGAGTTCGCCGATCACGCCCTCGCGAACCATGTTGAGATAAAGCAGTTCCTCGCGCCCGTAGTTGACGTTTTCCATCATCATGCAATGGCGGCCGGTGGCTTCCGAGGTGTCCACAATCTCCCACATTTCCTGGAGGGTGAGGGCGATGGGGATTTCGCTGAATGCGTGTGCTCCAGCCTTCATCCCACCGATGCACATGCGGGCGTGGTCTTCCCATGGAGTGACGATGAAAACAGCATCCGGCTTGGTTTCGGCCAACATTTTTTGCCAAATTTCCTTATCGCCGAAATACACTTTGGGCGAGTGGCCTTTTTTGGTGATGTTGTCTGCGGAGCGCTTCGCGCGGCCTTCGTCCAAATCACAAATTCCCACGAAATCCACGCCTTCGAGGGTGGCGAGCTGGCTGGCATGGCCGGACCCGCGGGCACCGACACCGATGATGGCCACTTTGACTTTTTCGAGTTTCGGCGCGGCGAAGTCGCCCATGTATTTCGCGTCGGCTTTCCGGGATGGCGCTGGAGTCTGGGCGTTGGCGAATGCGGGCAACGCGGCGAGACCGGCGGTGATGCTGCCGATGGATTTGATGAAATTCCGGCGTGGGGTGGTGGTTGGGGTATCAGGATTCATGGTGGCTAGCGTTGGTTGTTTCGAGTTGCAATGTGAAATGTTAGGCGGGTTTGAAAAATTCCAGAGTTTGTGCGAGTCCGTCGTCGAGGCTGTGACGTGGCAGCCATCCGGCGGCGAGGAGTTTGTCGGCGCTGGCGCGGGAGTGCCTCACATCTCCGGGGCGTTCTGGAGCATGGATGATTTTCGAGTTGGAATCTGCCGCCTTGATCAATCTGGAGGCGAGGTCGTTGATGGTGATTTGTCCACCATAGCCTGCGTTGAAAACGCCGGTGACGCCCGGGGTTTCGGCAGCGAAGGTGAGTGCTCCGACGATGTCTTTGACAAAGATGAAATCGCGCGTCTGGCCGCCGTCACCGAAGATGGTGATATCCTGGTTAGAAACGGCTTTTTCGATGAAAATCGGCACGGCCGCAGCATAGGCACCCTTGGGATCCTGGCGGGGGCCGAACACATTGAAGAAGCGCAGGGCAGTGGTTTCCAGCCTGCCTTCGCGCTGGAACATGCCGAGGTAGTATTCGCCGTCGAGCTTGGTGATGGCATACGGACTTTTCGGTTCGGGCAGCATGGACTCGAGTTTGGGGACGGTCGGGTTGTCACCATAGATCGCGGCGGACGATGCGAAGACGAGCTTCTTCACCCCTGCGGCGGAGGCTTCTTCCAACACGTTGAGCAGGCCGCGCACATTGATATCCACGCACTCGCCGGGTTTCGCCATTGATTCTGGAACACTGACAAGAGCTGCGAGGTGAAAAATGTATTCCACGCCTTGCACGGCATTTCTAACCAGTTCGCGGTCGGTGACGGAACCTTCGATGAAGGTGCATTTCAGTCCGTCGAGATTCTTGCGGTACCCGGTGCGGAGATTGTCCAGCACGCGGACCTCCTCCGCGATTTCCTGATAGTGCTCGACGATGTGGGAGCCGATGAATCCGGACCCGCCGGTGATGAGGATTTTCATGAGATGATGATTACAGGTGACGACGGACGATTTCTTCCATGACTTCGAGATTGTCTTCGAGTGCCCGGACGTAGGCGAACTGATTGCGGCTGCGGTCGAGGTTGTGGCCGGGGTGTCTGATTTTGAAGTAGATGTCTCCGCTCAAATAGTCGGTGAGAAAACGGATGCCGCATTCGAGCGTTAGCAGCTTGCCCGCGAAGGCAAGGTTTGCCTGTTCGTGTTCATTGAGAAACGTAGCGGTGGAAAGGTAGCCTTTGACGAGTGCCTCGAATCGGTCGAGGCGGACACCGCTGTTAGACGGCTCGGGATCGTCTTCGCGGGTGGCGGTGGCGGCGGTGCGCACCATGTCGCCGAAGTCATAGAGCGCGGAACCCGGCATGGTGGTGTCCAGGTCGATCACACAAACGCCCTCTGCGGTGACGTCGTCTAGCAGGACATTGTTGAGCTTGGTATCGTTGTGGGTGACGCGTTCCGGGATCTTGCCTGCGGCGATGAGATCGATGATGCGTGAGCAATCGGCAGCGCGGGCGCGGACGAATGCGATTTCGGCGGCGGTGTCCGCCACCCGCCCTGCGGAATCCGCGGTGATGGCCGCTTCGAGCGCGATCAGGCGAGCCGGGGTGTTGTGGAAATTCGGAATGGTCTCGTGGAGGCGCGCACCACCGAGATCGGCGGTTAGTTTCTGGAATTCACCAAAGGCCCGGGCGGCTTGATAGGCCTGTTCGTTGGTTTCGAGTTCGTCGTAACCACGCGCCCGTTCGATGAATGGATAGATGCGCCAGGTGTTCCCTTCGGCATCAATGGCGTAGGGCTTGCCCTCCAATGATGGAATGCAGGTGAGCGTGCGGCGGTAGGCCTCCTTGTTTCCCTCTGCTTCAAGGGTCTTGAGGGCATGGCGGGTGACACGATCAACATTTTCCATCAACAGCAATGGCTGTTTGAAGACGTTGTGATTGATGCGTTGGACGATGAAGCGGATGCGTTGACCGGCTTGGTCGAACCACGCGCAGTAGGTATCATTGATATGGCCGGAACCGTAAGGATGGGCATGAACGAAATCCGCGCGAATATCAAACAGCAAGGCGATCGCGCGGAGGTCGTGGGTATTCGGAACGGAAGCCATTTTCGGAAGAGTGGTTATTTGAAATTGGAATCGAGTTGGAACATCGCGCCGCTTTTTCCATCAGGAATGAATAGTTCGGCGGTGGATTGATAAAGAGTCATAAGGTTATTTCCTCGGTGTGTTAGTGTCGGGGAGGCTGGCGGCGGCGACGGCCTGACCGACACGGCGGCTTTTTTCATCCGGCACGTGAATGGCGAATTTTTTCGCGACTTCGGGGAACTCCTTGGCGAGGACTTCCTGAGCCTTTTTGATGACGATTTCTCCGCCTTTGCCAGTCGTGACCCGACCGAGAACAAGCATGTGGGCGAAGTCATAGAAATCCATGTAGTGCGGAATCGTGTAGCCCAGATAGACGCCGATGGTTTCGTAGATTTTCGCAGCGCGTTCGTCGCCTTTCGCCATGAGTTTCTGAACCTCGACGAGGCGCTCCGGCAGACCCATGTTAGCAGGCAGCTCGATGCCGGCTGCGGGAAGGAGCTTGTTCACGGCCTGTTGTGAAAAATAGAGTGCGCCGATGCCGGAATCGCCGGACCACTCGTCGGAGGCGGCGTTTGGATTGTGATCCACAGGTGCGAACGCGAGTTCGTTGAGCCAGCCGAGGATGCGGCCTTTCTTATCCATGAATCCGGCAGCTTCGCTGGAACCCATGGCGATGCCGAGCATGCCTTTTTCCCGAAGCGAAAGCGCACCTGCTAGAGCAGTGACATCACCATCGTTCATGACGACCAATGGAAGTTTCCATTCCTTCTGGATGCGCTTGAAAACGGCTGCCGCCTGCGGGAAATGCTTCTTCGGGATGGAGCGTAGCAGCGACGCGACGCGGATCTCGTTGTCCACGATGATGCCGGCCGAACTGCCGCCGATGGCGTCCACCCGGGGCATGTGCGCTGCAGCGCGGTGGAGGGCGGAGGAAATGTGATGATAGTGATATTCCGGGTTCGCCTGTTTGACGGGATCCCATGGAACTTCCTCGGTGAAAACGGCCGCGCCATCAATGACGGCAGAGACCTTGTAGTCGCTGGCACCGAGGTCGAAGCCGATGCGGCAGCCTTTGAGGTGGCCACCGGCGGCCACCTGCATGTCCTTGTTAGCCGGAATCTTTCTCGCGGTGGTGGTGACGACCTCGAATTTTTTGCCGTAGGCGAGTTCCATCATCGCGGCGTCAAACTTGCGGGCACCGCGAGGCGAATAGGTCTTCGCGATGAACTTGCCGATGGCCTCGGGGCCGCCGAAGTGGAGCTTCCATCCGCCGCGCGCCCAGAGCAGGAATTTCACGATGCGCTCGACGTAGCGGAGGGTGTCCTCATTCGCATCAGACTTCACGATGGTTTCGAAGCGTGAGACCAGGCCGCTTTCGCGCTCGAGTCCGAGGACGAGAGGTTCGTATTTGCCGGAGGCTTTTGCGGCAGCGACATAGCTGCGGTTCGCAAGGACGGAAGGCATGAAGCCGGGGTCCAGCGGGGCTTTGATGGCGGGGGTGATGGACATGATTCTAATTGGTGTTAGAAAAAGTCATTTCCGGCCTTCGAAGTGCTCTTCGATTTCCTCAAGTGTCTTGCCCTTGGTCTCCGGCAGGAAAAACGCGGCGGTAATGAAGTAGATGACGGTGCAGCCGGCCCAGAATCCAAACATGGCGAAGTAGCCGTAGTTTCCGACGATCGGCAGGAAGAACGCGGCGATGCCGGTGGAGACACCCTGGTTCACGAGCAGGGCGACGCCCATGCCGACGGAGCGGATGCGGGTCGGCATCAATTCGGAAAGTGCAAGCCACACGCAGACCCCCGGGCCTGCGGCGAAAAATGCGATGAACGCCGCGAGGCAGATGGCGACCAGTGTGCCGGTCTTCGCTGTCGGCACCGGGCCGGCTTGGGCGCGGATGATTTCGAGCGGCTTGCCTGCGCTTTCCTTGTCATCAGGGAGTGGGGCGATGCTGATGGTGCTCGTTCTCGGGTCGTTGCTGATCGCGACGGCGAGGTTCTGTTTTTCCCCGTAGGCATAGAGGATGGAGAGTTGCGATGGCTGGCCTTCCTCGACGACGTTTCCGAAATGGATCGTGGCCAGATCGAGTTCGAGGGTTTCACCGGAAACCAGAGCCGAAACCTGGTCTTTCACATCCACCCGCTTCGATTCGAAGGAATAGAAAACGGCGGAGGCGCAAAGCAGAGCAACGATGATGCCGGCGGTTCCCATTTTGAGGAGGAACTTGCGGCCTTTCCTGTCCACCAGCATGATGGCGACAACGGTCATCACGGTGTTGAGGATCTTGATCCAGAGGCCGCTCTGGGAGGCGGATTCCGCTGCCATTCCCGCCTGTTGCAGGATGGTCGTCATGAAGCCGAGGATGGAGTTGATCCCGGTGGCCTGGGTGCAGCCGAGGATGATGCAGGCCAGCACGAAGGGGATGATGTATTTCCGTTGGGTGAAAATCTCCTTCATGGAATCCGCGAAGGAAACCTTTGTCTTGGAGTGTTCGTGGGCGAGCTGGGTTTCCATTTCCGCCAGTTCGATCTCGGCTTCCTGCTCGCTGCGTGAGCGGAGCAATGCGGCGCGCGCCTTGTCTTTTTTGCCTTTTCGATAGAGGTAGCGGGGGGACTCGGAAATCAGGAAACCTCCAATGAGGAAGAAGATCCCGGGATAGATGATGGAGAGAAACATGCCACGCCATGCGGTATCGGCAGCGGCGCGGATGGCGATCGGATCGCCCTTCGCCAGTTCGATCGCGGCCTCGGCGTTCTTCGTGTAATGGTCGCCGATGAATGCTGCGAGCACGATGCCGAAGGTGAGCGCGAACTGGAAAATCGACGTTCCTCTGCCCCGCGAATCCGCACGCAGGCACTCTGCAAGATACAGCGGAACCACGACCGCGATCACACCGCCGCTCATACCCTGAAGAATGCGCCCAAACAATAGGGGAACGTAGGTCTGCGACAAAAAGATGATGGCCACGCTGGCTACGAACAGCACGGCGCTGACGATCACCATCAGTTTCCGCCCCACCAGATCGGCGAAGAATCCTGCGATGACCGATGCAAACATCGAGCCGCCCAACACTGCCGCGACGATGATCGACTTGTTTTCCTCGGTCATCGACATCGTCCGTCCAAGGTAGCCGAGAGCAGGGTCGATGATGCCGATGTCGATTCCGTAGAGCAGTCCGCCCAGCCCGGCCACGACCAAGAGGAAGGCGTTGTAAGCTTTGTTGCCTGACTTGGTGCCGGAATTGATTGCGTCGTTCATAACGGTATTTTTGAGGGGACCTACACGGTTTCGCGTCCAGAAGCTTCGGAAGCTGACCATGCCAAAAAGAATGGTCAATGTTAAATTTATCTCCTGCTAACTTTGGGGTTTAATGATATTGGGTAATACGGCGAAACCCGGAAGCCTGAACCAGCAGCCTACTTCCTAAGCACGAGCGCCTCCTCGCCGATTTGGGAGAGAATCTCAGACTGGCGCGGCTGCGGCGAAGCCGGGAAATGGAAGTATGGGCGGACTGGCAGGAACTCGGCTTGCCGCTCCTGATGGGACACCTGCGTTCTTCGCTGACCCGAGGGAAAGAGGTGTTTTTTTTCTCTTACGAGGGTGAATGGCAGGCAAGCGGTGCAGCGCGACAGCTCGATCCTGATCTGCGCCTTTTCGGTGGTCCCCAATATTTGAACTCCGGGTAACGGCCAAACTTCGGGCTGTTTCTGGAATCCTCCCCGGACCGCTGGGGGCGGCTCCTCATGCAACAAATGGCGGCGGCCCTCGCGCGTCAAGCCAATCGTCCCACCCATCGCCTTCAGGAAACCGATTACCTTCTCGGGGTGGATGATGAGCAGATGCTGTTAGTGTGAAAAGGCTGCGTTTTCCTGCGACGGAGCATCCATTTTTATCAAACCGCCCGGGTGGATGACTCGCGGATATCGAGTCTCGGACTTAGCAGAATCTGTTGGGGGGGAGCTTTCGGATTGTTCAGGCGCTGTTGCAAGAACCGCCAAGCGGTTGCGCACATTTCTGCCACGGGTTGAACGAGGGTGGTGATCGGACGCTCAAGATATTCGGTGTCTTCGATGCCATCGCAGCCGACCAGTGCAATCTCGTTAGGGACTGAAATTCCGGCATCACACAAGCCCCGATAGATGCCCAATGCGACGTCGTCCGAGTGGCAGAAAATAGCCTCGGGCTTGCCGTTTTCGCGGATGTAATCCTGAATCAACTGCCGGGTGACCGGGCGTTGGCGCTCCGTGAGTGGATAATAGATGAATTCCGGCTTAAGTTTCGCATTTTTCATGGCCTGCACATATCCATGGTAGCGGCTTCTTTTGGCGTGGTCCTTCCTGACAAATGTGGCGTGCGCGATTCTCCGGAATCCCGAACCAATGAGGTGCGCCATAATTTCCCGGGTGCCCGCTTCGAAATCCACCCTAACATGATCGGTGCCGGCCCCGAGGTAGGTCCCGATGCTTACCAGTGGAACCGATTTCGCAGCCAAGGCATCGAGTTCGAGTTGGACTTCCGTTGATGCGTCCACCGCCACGATTCCGTCCACGGGGACGTGAGACCAGATGTGTTTCATGTCGCTCACGCCGACTTCCGAAATGATCAATTCACTTCCAGATGACTTGATCAGCCGGGACAACTCGCGCGCCACGTGAGTATAGTGTGTGGAGATCTGGTCTGGAATCCATAAGGCGATGATTCCGGTTTTGTGCGATTTCAGCGCCCGCGCGTGGGGGTTCGGTCGATACCCCATTTCGAGAGCCGCCGCCAGAATTCTCGCTTTGGACTTCTTGGAAACCTGGGGGTAGTCGGCGAGGGCGAACGTCACAAGTTGACGGGAGACGCCCAGCTTGAGAGCGATTTCTGCTTGGGTGACCATGTGCGCATGTCTAAATGGCAGCTTGGGTAGTGATTGCAAGACCGGATGCGACACCAGATAAATCAGGGTTTCTGCCGTACCAAGAAGCGAATCCCAATCAGGAAACAGTCCCGTCACTTCAGGGTTGGCGGCAGTGGGGGCAACTGAAGATCTCCCGGCGGCTTGTTGGAAGCGGGTCGGTCGAACGTCGTGCCATACTTGGTGAAGCCTTCGATGAATCCGCCTTGGCTGAGGAAAAAGCGACCGTTCTCCACACCCATGAAACGATCCAAGCGATCCGCCTTGCCCGTGCCGTCGTGGCTGAAACCAGCGCGGGTGATTTCAATCCACTCGCCCTTGTCGGTGCGGAGCCACTGGTTTCCAAAAAGTGCCTTGCGGAGAAGGTGGCCGTTCTGACCGTTGAAGTTCTCACTGAAGCTGTAGAGGCCCTTGAGCCAGCCGCCATCCTTCGGAGTATTCCAACTGGAGATCAACATCCACTTCATCTGATCCGGGTGGAACCAGTAACCGGAAAAAATCGTGTGCGTCTCATCCACGGGCTTTGCGGTGACGACGAAGCGCTGGGTGGATCCGGTTTTCCAAAGATACTTCAGGTGGCTGTGACCGCCTGTGCCCTCATTGCCGAAGTCGCCGCTGTTCACCCCTTCTCCCTTGGCGATCAGGGTCACGCGATCCTCATGACCGACCTTGTCGCGGGTCTTGGCTTCATCGCCGCTGTCCCACACGGAAAAAATAATCCGCCGTTCGGTGGGGCTGTTCACCTGCATGCCGAAGTAGCCGCGATGCCAGCCAGTAGCCATGTAGTAAGTCCAGAGCGGATCTTCCACGGTTGTTGTCTCGCAGTAAAAGGCCTCCACGTTGACGCCCTTCGGATTCTCGTAAGTGAGATGCACCGAGGCGGCGTTGCGGCGCTCCTTGGTGTTAAAGTGGGCATCTTTCGCCGCTGGTCCATCTAGCAGAAGTGCTCCGATGTCCCCGGCGGGCTCACCCTGCGCATTGCGCGATTCGAGCGTGAACTGCTGGTATCCTGGCTTGCTGATTTCAAACTGCCCGAGATCCACACGCACGGGTTCATTTCCTTTACCGGCGACCTTCACTTCTTTCGAATGCCCGGCCAGACTGAAACGGAGCTTCGATTCTTTCCCAGCAGGAAGCGTCACTTCCACCGCGCATTCCAGACGTCCTGGCGTCTTGATTTCACCGAACCAAGCGATCTTCAACTCCGGATTGTTCCAGCCGCGGATCGGCATGTTTTCGGAAATCCGGGCTCCGTTGACATCGGGAACCAGGTAGGCGGCGTGCGCGGGAACCTGCAGCGGATCCGCGTGAATCAAGCCTGCGGCCAACCAATAAACGAGTGCGGGAATTTTCATGACGATAGAGCAAAGGATCGAAGTGAGTATTTACCGACACTCTGGATACGACTGTTATGTTAGGAATAAAACAGTAACAGCTTTTTATTTCGGAGTAAGGGTTGAATGAAGGATCACGTGCGAAGGCAGCCACGCTCATGGAGCGGAGCGGTGACGGGGTTGGCCAGCGCGGTGGCGGGCAAACTGAAGCGGATCAAGTGGAGTGGTTTGATAAGCGGGTGAAAAATGGGATCAGGGACTGCTTGGGTATAAGTGATGGAAGTTCTCAGGGTGTTGCGGGCACGATGGATCCGAGGCGAAGGCGGAAAAATGCGCGTGGGTGGGTGTCTTGGGCGATGTCGAGCGTCCACGAACCGGCTTGTCTCACGCTGACCACGGAGCCATCGCCGGAGGTGGCGGCGGGAGTCCATGCGGCCAAATCATAGGAATAAAGGAGTTCCAGCCCGGTGTCAGTGACGGCGGGATTGAGCGGGACCACATACTGCCCCCAACGGCTTCCAGCGGCTGTGATCATGGTAACCTGCGGCAGCGGATTCGCCGTCAGCGGATGAGCGCCGAGGAAATACTCGATGCCATTGGCCATTCCGTCGCGATCCGGGTCTTGGTCTTGTGCGGCGTCGGAGGCAGTGGTACCACCCCAATACTGGGTTTGGAACAGGCTATAACCCGTGGGCGCGGCGGTGAAGCGGACATTGTCAAAGTCCAGCACGGTACCGGTGCCTGCGACTTTGGTAATGCGGATGGCCAGCGGTTGGTTGGCGGCCACGGTCCCGGCGGTCTGATAGTTGAGGCTGACCGTGGTGAATGCGCCGGCGGAGTTGCTGCCGCGCCGCGCGTCCAGTGCGGGTTTGTCATAGGTGGCGGTGGCCACAATCTGACCCTTGGCGAGGATCTCGAGTTTGGCGCTGCCAAAGGTGGCGGGGTTGTCGCGCACGCCAAGCGACACCGTCAGCGTGTGATTGGTGTTCGCTCGTGCCATGGCCCGCGTGGTGTGG